>Ga0307509_10005925_pt1 | contig 16727 bp, 21 predicted proteins | sample 10_EM_MG_FD_202245 | JGI IMG/M metagenome (GOLD analysis project Ga0307509, IMG submission 202245) | Populus trichocarpa ectomycorrhiza microbial communities from riparian zone in the Pacific Northwest, United States - 10_EM | ecosystem: Host-associated > Plants > Roots > Unclassified | place... | reverse complement strand
AAACCTCTAACTATCAGATTCTACAATGCAATGGTGTGTTGGTGGTGGTAAATTTTCATACTTTTCTAAAAGTCAAAATACTGACCCATTACTAGGGGTTGACCCATAACTAGGTACAATACGTTAGGGGCTTATTCGTCTTACATCTTGAACTCTCCCATTGTTCATGCCCGGGACTTAGGCTACTTTTGTTGTGGTACCAAAAGTTCTATTAGACTGCCTGTTGGATACCCCAGAAGTATCCTGGGCCCTGGAGCAGCGGTTGGAATATGTTTGAGAATCGTAAACCTGTCACCGTGCTGTGCTCGGAGGGTACCATAAGTCGGGCGACACCCATATACCGTAAAAACTGGAATAATAGAGTCGTGCTATGTCGTTGGGAATTCCCTACTTTAGAAAAGGTGGCGAAAAACACAGCAAAAGAAGAGCTGCACAGCCCTTCTGAGAGACATGAAAAAACAAAAAAACATCAGACCTTACCAGAGGAGGCAGCTCTGACTACATAGCACACGACTCGGTTGTTCCGGTTTTTACGGTAAAGTAACTGCGGTTTTTGCCCATACAAACCCGTTTTATGGCTTTTTTTTGTATGGCGGAAAACAGTCGGGCGACACTCAGAATAGGCAATAAACCCAGACTTTTTGTGGCACCGCGCCCGACTTCCCCTTGTGCCCGAGTACAAGCACAGTACTGTACAGTGCTCATTGATGAAAAATTTGTGACTGCAGGTATTTCTACACGGCCCTATTTCTCGAAGATATCATCTCCAGGGGTGCATTGCAAGTACGCGTTCAATAGTAGTTAATCACGTCTCACGGTGTAGCGACTATAGTTGTAATGTGCAGCTATATAATCCAGCCAAGGCCAAGCCAAGTTTCCCCCATACGGTAATTCACCCACGAGCCGGTGTTTTGTCTGCTTCTGCTCCTCTGGTGAATACTATGGAATAAAATACTGTCGGATGGCCCACGGCAGTGAGATTTACCGCTCTGAGGAGCTCTTCCAGGTAGAAGTCTACATTACGAAGCCGCAGGGGAGACCTCTCACTCCCTGGAGAAATATCCCTGCCTTCCCAGCCTTACCCGTGTCCTCGGGTCCGGATCGGGCTGATCTCCGGCACATCCTGGTGACCAAGATTCTGGGTTCTCAAACGCAACCCGCCCAAACTTAACCAGGGACGAATCAGAAACACACACCCTTGATAAGCCAACGGGAAGAAGTGGAAAGAATTAATCCCAAAACTCCCGAATATTATACGCAAAACGCTTACTGTACTACGGGTACACACCCTAGCCCTAGGTGACATGTTGATTCCTGCTTTCATTCTAATGGATATTTGATAGTCTGTGTGAGACCTCAGTCCTGGACCTACCGTATTGGCAAACGTAAATCACAAGTTGGCCAAAAGGAGCGGGGAGAAAGTCGGGGTTTCTTTGTAGGTCGAAGAAGGTGTGTTCCTCTAGGGGTACTCTTGTCCGCAATAATATACGGTAAATTATTGAACAGGTGCCGTACAGTACCGTACAGCTTCAGTGAGATACTCGCATAAAGCAAGGGGTGAGAAGCCATGCTTATTCCAAGTACTTCTAGACACTCAAACTCCCGGCATCAAGATATTCCTCCTCCTCGCGAGTAAGCCTTTCATTCACCAAGCTCACCTATACTTCGTGTCCCTCAAAAAAGTAAAATTTCGAATCCCCTTAACATACTCCCGCCACTTGGCACTCACAAGGTCTCACTCGACAAAACAAGGGCAGAGCAAAAATAAAAATTGGGCAAATGGAGGAGGGTGAAATGGGACATACTAGGAAGGAGAAACAAAGCTGGCATATAGGAGAGCGTTTAGATCTGCTATTGTACCGCTCGCCGGAGATTGCCCCGGGATGTATCATTCGAGTAGAGGCACGCTGCCAGGGATTATGGAAGGTCTTTTGTGTGTAACGACTTCTTAGGCGCAACATGTATAAATCAGCTAAAAGTTTGGCACTCGAAAAACGGTCTTTCAATAACGGGACTGGGTGTCTCTATTGGGAGATTTTTTTGGGTGAGGCGAGGGAGGCAAGCTAAGTTGACCTGCTTTCTTGCGGTAGATTTTATGCGGTGGTGGCGAGAGTTTTGAAGATCCGCCGTGTTTCGCTCTGGACGCCAGCACCAGCAAAGAGGGAAGAATGTGGGCGAATTGCTTTAAACCATTCTGAAGTAGAATGTCGGTATCGGCGCATCTGCTGTGCGAAAACCTGCCATGACATATCATATAAAATTTAATTACAGTAAATTGACTTAAATTTTTAACAATTCAGTCAAACACAGGGGATAACTTCAAACCCCGCTGGCAGTATTCGCGGGGGCGCCCCCGACGACGCTATCTCCGCCTCCCCGGCTATCCCCATCACACATTGCTTCACCGTTGCTCTCGGCTGATGTCCTGAGGAATACCCCCCCGTGCCCTTCCTCCGCCCCAGCTATTGGGTCCTGGCTTCCGGGATCGGATCCACCGATTGTCGAGAGCGGGTACACACTAGAGATTTTGGGTTTCTTTCTGGCACGACATGAATTGTAGCTTCTTGGCCCGCGGCTACTGTTGTCCGCTGATCCGGATGTTCCTAGGATGTTTGGGAAGTAGTAATGGAAGAGTGGACGCAGCGCAGGGACTGAGGCAGTAGCGATTCCAACGTCGGTTTCGACGGCGCCCCAAACTAGTGCTAAAGAGCCGTGCCCTGTGATTGTCAGCTTTGCTTAGAGTGGAGTGGAAGGGAGGAGAGGAGGAAGCACATGTGACATCGTAGGTCCCGAACATGGTTTTGTGGAGTGTTATTGTGCGGCAGATTCCCGCCACACAGACTCTATATCAGGTTTATCAGTGACCCTCCTCTCTCAAGCGGGATATGGGTAGCTCAAACAATCCCGCGAAGCCAAACAAAAAGATTAATATAACCTTCTGCCGGAGCGGCAACCAGACCCTCATCAACATCGGTGCAGGCAGAAATGCGACGCAGAAGTCGGTGCATGTGTTGATTATCGACCCTGTGAGTAGCATGACACTGTCCTTGACGCATTTCGATTTTACGGTGTTCTCCCAGTAGCCGCGAATAGGGCTGTCACCGAATTAGTTTATAGTGCCAATAGGTGGGCAGTAAATTTTAACCGGCGGGATGAAAACTACCTGCATGTAAAAACAATAGCTGTTCCGACGCCGAGACCACAGCCGACAACAATGAATAAAGACGCATACACAGAGTATCGGAAACATCTGTTGGAAGCAATTCGTAGATAGGAGAGCAGAATCGAAGACTTGATGAGGCTAGAGTTGGCCACGAACGTGAGTTGGCAGAGCCAACTGAACTGCTCGATCGTTAGAATTATGTATTCCTGTGCGCGCTCTCAAGCAGATAATGGGGAAAGCTTACTAGTCGTGAATCCACATACCACTCTGGCCGATTATCCCAAATGTGGAGTCCCCACCCGTATCGCGTTGCTATAGCAGCCCACCAATAGCCTCAGCATTTCACCCGTCCAAATTCTTCCAAACAATCGTACTGAAAGAGTTAAAGAGAACAAACCATGAATAGTTAGCGCCGCTAGTGCAATTGACGTACACTATCCAATCATTCGGAATCAGCATCCCTATACTTAATTCTCAATGCCCTCCACTAGCCTCCACTCAACTACCCAGCGGAACAAAACGACTTTCAGACTTACTGTAGAGGCACCGATCAACCAGTCATCCGCTCCGACGTTCCTGATAAGGACAAACCGGGTATAGAGCCTCAATACCACAATTAGAAAGGACATCATCATCAGAACAGCAGGAACAACAACTAGCATCGAACCGCGTGATTCCGGGTCGACATAATTTGGTGCGGGCCATGATAAATACACCTGTGGTGGAGGGTTCCTCATTGCTTCTTGGAGGAGGTCGTCGTGAGGCGGGAGTAGTGGTGTATATATCGGTCGTAGGAGGTGTTATTGGTGGGAATAAGAGGATGCGGGGCGAAGAGGAATAACGGTGGCTAAAGCTCGGAAGGTGGGAGGAATATCCATGAATAATTAGGTCCCCGGGTTGAGGTATAGGTTGGGCCTGTAATTAACTTGGGGATGGGGGGGGGGGTTGGCACTTTGAAGTAGGGGGTTTGCGGTTCAAGGAGAGCATCTATGAGATTGGTGAGGGAAAGAAGAGGGAGCCTCGGTGAATCCTTTTTTGTCCCTAGGATGTTTTGGCAGGTTCCTTGTATTATACTAACACAGTGGGGATTTGGGGAGGAGGTTGGCTTCTGAGTTGGTGGTATTATAAGTATTTGGATGCAGGCCAGGTTTGGGACTGCTGGAGTCATTTTATTGAATCCTATCGGTTCACCTAGATATCCCATTTCTCTTTTCCTAATGCAAAATTTTTAGAGGGGAAGAACAAGGTGAGATAAAAACTGGGGACATTGAATATTAGTGAAATTTGGAAGGGAATTCTCGGTATTTTAGGGTACAATATTATAGCTCTCCGGAGCTAGGGCAATATCTGGGGGAGAATAGAAAGCATTCTGTTTGCAACTACTGTAACCAAGCTGCATGCTGCCCTTCTATTTTGCTTCTGTGGCTCCCGGGTATCGATCGGTAGGGTCGATCGTATTCGAGTGGGTCCTGGGTTTGGCAGAAGGGATACTGTATGTTAACACACAATATCGACCATAACAGACCAGCAGTTGAAGAAAGCAGTCTAAACTTTCTTGATACACGCACTCTCCTTACTCATAGTTAACTCTTGTTTTGCTCTCCCCTTGAACTTACTTTATTGGGCATCCAATGATTACTTCCCCCAACTTGGCATGCTTTATTCTATAAACTAGCAAGAGGTTGAAGATCTTTACTTAATTATAGGCTAATCACACATAGCAACTTCCTTGAGAGCTCTAGATCCCCCCCCCAATCACTACTGAAGTGGGATATCTTATTTATTCATTCTAAGATTATTTGAGACACATGTCCTATTGTACGAAATGTATGGTAAGGGTACCTAGTCTATTTAGGCCACGAGGGGGATTTGAAGTTCTCGATACAGGAACCAGTACTGTACTGTGCACGGTGCGCCTCCTTCATGAGGAGAGATGCTTCTGGCGTTTGTTTTCTCTTGACATAGTACTTATTGTAGCGGAAGATATGTTTTGGTTCGATTCCGTGGTCGAGAAATACAGCTGTACTGCCTCGACGGCAGAATTGCACTTCCAAATATTACCGCCTTTCGTAAGCGCTTCACTTGCCCTCTCTTTCTAAATTACCATTCGGTAAAACAAATCAAGTTAAAAGTTTACAATGTTAGCAGAGGGATATACCAAAACAATTATCTAAAAGACTCTTGTTCTGTTGCTGCTATTCAGTGCTGTTATTGGGGTACAGCACTACGGAGGGCTTGACGGACTCCAGTGTACTGTAAAGTAGAGTACTCTCCTTCGCTTGTGTGTTGAGAACTTCGGACCTTCTTGCTCCCTGCACAGCACGCCCAGGTGCACAACCGCCAGGACAGGTCCAAATAACACCAGGTCGAACTTCTGCCCCTTTCGATTACCATGAAGTACCATAGAATAAGGTCCGTTGTATACCGTATCATATTTCATCACCCCACTCTCGCTAGCCTGGCCTATTTTTCTATTTTTTTCCTCGTTAATCATTACATTCACAAGCTAAACCCAAACGTCCCTGTCGGGCGCATATTACCCTAGTACTAGTATTGTATCGAAGACCCTGGCAGGGTAGCACGGTTCTCTCCCTACCTTCCGCATTCCGAGAGTAGAAGCACTAGTTTCTCGGTGCTCTTACATAGACCGATGATATGCCGATATGCCAAGAAAGGCATCCGCATCCAGAAAATCGGCAGGTGAGCTGTACCGGCAATCCACTGGAGGGTAGAAAGTTGGTATATTCGAGTGTGTGTGTGACGCAAAGCCTTATGATACCTGCGGGACGGGTACCGGTACGGCATCAAAGCCCTTTCTCTAGAGACTTTTCTAGAAGCAATGAGCTATGATAAGTTATAAATACAGTTACCGGCTAGTTCAAGTATCTACTCTGTCTACCGGTAGTTCAGGCAGACTTAGTATACCAGCTCGGTCCCACCCCCGCTGATCTCAAACTCCAAATGTTCGCTCTATCTGAGCACAGAGTGAGCAGCCTTTGTCGTGGGCAGTGGAGGAAGTACCATCAAGGACTTTATAGTACTTTACCGTAAAAACTCTGATAATTGGACCATGTTCTTTGTACGTAGTCCGGAATTTCCTCTCCTGGAAAAGGGGCGGAAAACACAAAATTCTGCCCCCCGAGATAGAAAGAAAGAAAGAAAAAACACTTGGCCATACTAAGAGAGGCAGGCAACTCCACCGTCCTAGAACAAGGTCGGATTATTCTAGTTTTACGGTTCTCTTGCTCTATCGTGAGCGTAACCCGAGACACTGCCGTACTTAGAAACCGTGATAATTTGAACATAAACTTTGGGTGTCCAGAATTTCCCCGTTAGATTGGGAGGAGGAAACACCGCCGGAAGATTCTCTTCCAGCTCTTGGTTGGTCCAAGGAAAGAGAAAAATACAACAGACCTTTTTAAGAGAGGTGACTCCAAGGTCCTAGAGAGGTTGTTAATTTCCCCAATTTCTACGATATTAATGTAATACTAGTAGCGCAAGAAGAACCCTAAGGTCTTATACATAGTATATCCAGGTTCTCCCAATCAAGAGGGTCCATTGGCCCGAACCCTGCGCCGTGGTCATAATCTCTCTAATGTTTTTCTAGCCTACTATATTTCTACGGCTAATGCGCGTCTCCGGCCGTAGGCTAGCCCCCAGTCTCCGGATCCAGTCATCTCCAGGCGCCAAGTTGAACTGGGTATTTTTCGAATTTTTGGTTTGAGGAAGAGGATTTGTTGAGTGGAAGATGGATAGATAGATTTTTTTAGGAATCCAGGAGGAAAGTGCACCAACTGGTAAATCTTTGAGCAGAGTAGCCTGAACTGATTCCCTGGCGTAACAAACGGGGAGGGGTCAGTAGGACCCGATTTTTACTCTATAGTATCACAGAACGTCACTCGTGTTTCATTCTGTAATGATCCTCTCAAGTTTCCCACTACCGTAGGAGGTCCCCCTGCGAGTAAAAGAACTATGATATAACCCCATCACCGTGAACCTTGAATATCATAGGCTATAACTCTTGTATTCGCTGCGCTAAACCTTTTGATATTCCTATGGGCGAATACTGCGAAAAAAGAGGTAGGTTTTAGTGCTATCGCTATCGCTCAATTAGGCAAGCTAAGGAGCGCCATTCATTCCCGCCTCCAAAAGAGCCATCCTAAAAGTGAGTTAAGGAGGCTAAGGTGTGCCTAGAGTCATATCTGAAATCTCACATGGCCAGATCTTTCTCTAGCTTAGGGTACGCTGGAGATGGTTAGGCTTGGTGTTGTAACTTTAGCTTCCTGGGATAAAGGTGATCATGATTTTCAAAAGGGGGGATTAGAACGGTCCCACAGCAGATGACAGCTGAGTTAAAATCGTAGACCGTCTGTGCAATGAGGACATTGGCCCAGATTATAGGTTTTAACTTGTCAGGTGGACAAGAGGATCAGCCGCCTATCTCCTGGTGAAGCCTGCTGCTTAGGACTATCCAGCCCAGTGGAGAGCGTTGAGTTGAAATCACCCTTGATCTACCACGTGTACCGTATATTATCCAAACAGAGGTTGTTCACCAGTTACGCTGAGCACTGGCGGCTATAAGCACCCTAGACACAGCCTAGGTATCTACAGGGCACGTTGATTTAGGGAGAACAAGGGACGTTGGAAATTATAGGCTATTCAAGTGCAACCATTCAGATGCTTTGATTTGACTCAGCTGTCCCAGAACAGTTAATAAGAATCGCGCGGAAGCAGCCACACGTAAACCCTCCCAAAAGCGCCGCACCCGCTTCACCCTGGCGGGTCGAGGATCGGGTGATATCGCTTGTGTTCTGGTTGCGGTCGGGCAACCCCACTAAGGATGACTGCTCTGTGGACGAGGTATTCCGGACTATATGAAAGTGTTGGTTTATATTCCCCAGAGAAACATCGAAGTTTGAGTATCGAACTGAGAAAGCAAGGTGCGCAGCGTACCTGCTACCTCATCTTGAAAAGGTACAAACACTTTCCTCCCTACATATGCTACTTCCATGGCGAATTATACACCATTAAATTTCATATAAAACTTTTGAATTTTGTTAGCTCTCGTAGGGCTCCTGTGCCATCTGCTATCATTCCAGTGCTAGTCCCGAAGTCTCGCAGTGGGATGCACGGTGAATTACAAAGAAATCATCACCTCCCTAGTAACACATTTGACAGCTCTGGCCCTCAGTTGTATCTGTGGAGGTCGCCCCCCCCGCCTCGTTGCGAAGGTACTATAAAGGGGATACATCAGTCATTAAGGAGGTAGTCGTACCGGCGGATCTCTTTTGGGAATGTTGTGGGTTCCAAGCCTTGGAAAGAGCAAGAAAAGGTAATCTGTGGAATCATGAGCTGTTTCTATAAAAATAATTGGTTTATGACATCCGCTTCTCTTGATTAGTGCAAGTTACATCTTTCAATCCTCATTCATATTAACTCGAAGTACAAGACAAGGTTCTATCCGCATCTCTATAGTACCCCACTCCCACGGGGCGACTAAGAGTGGTGGGAGCGATTTGCGCTATAATACAGGTGTGAGGGAAAATCAGGATTGAGAGTAGTGAACAGATTGACACAGACCTTTATTGGATCTTGTGCCTTTTGATGGTATTATAATCCCAGTAGTAGAGCACTGCAATAGGAGCAGAGATAGCGCAGACCGATGGGCAGCGCGGGCATGTATGGAGGAACACAGAAGTGTGGACGGGTGAACGTTCTACTAGGGCAAGCACGGGTGATTAGGGCATATGCGGAGACATATGTCAGTCACATGTAAGAGCAGAGTTTTACCTACTAGAGGTGAACCGTAGCTAGCAACCTCCATAGCGAATACAACTCCAACATCTCCGTTACACACACCCGAACACGAATCGTGCCACCTCCATCACCTTTACCCATTGAGGCCATGAAAAAGGCATTATTTGTTAATATCTCTTCTGAATGGTAGGTTTAGCAAGATACAGACTCAGGCCCTCAAGTCTCTATTGGACATAGACAAAAATATATTTATTGGAGCTCCGACTGGAATCTGGAAAACTGTTTGCGCAGGGTTTGCGCTTCCCCGGCAATGGTCTAAGGACGAAGAGCCCGGAAGGGCGGTATACATTGGCCGCTTCCAAGAACTGGTAGACAAGAGGTGCGCAGATTGGAAGTCGAGACTGATCAAGAATGAAGACGGCAAGGAAATCGTCAAGTTAACCGGGGAAACAAGCACGGAATTGAAGCTTCTTAAGAGAGGCGACCAGATTCTAGCTGCACAATAGGATATTCTTTCAGGGCAGTGGCAACTACGGAAGAAGGTACAAATGGTAGAGCTATTCATTGCCGATGAGCTTCACATGCTGGGGGGGGGGATTGGGTTCACTTACGAGATTATTGTATCCAGAATGCACCAGATTGCTGTCCAGGCGGAAAACCCAATGAGGATCGTTGCCTTCAGCGCCTCATTATCGAAGGCTAGAGACCTGGGCGAATGGATTGGAGCCGACAAGTACACTACCTCCAACTTCACCACTAGCTCACGCCCTACCCCATTGGAGATTCACATCCAGTCCTACGGTATTCCTCATTTCCCATCAATGATGTCCATGGCAAACCCTATTTAAATAGCCATATCCTCAGTGCCGGCGGACAAAATCGTTTTTGTCCCGAGTCCAAAGCAATACCGATCTAGCGCGCTAGATATTTTATCGTACTGTGTCGCAGATGACATGAGGGCAAATTCCGGAATGTCAATTAAGAGGATATTTCCTCACATCTAAACAATATCCAGGAGAGGCCGCTTGCAGAGAGTTTATTGAATGGGATTGGGTATGATCACGAGGCGCTAGGCGAAAAGGACAAGCAAATCATGAAGCGCCTGTTTGAGGGCAGACCTTTCAAGGTTTTATTGGCCTCCAGGGAAGTTTCTTGGGGGGGCTAAGCATCACAGCTCATGTAGTGATTGCCAGAGGCACTAAATTGTTTGAAGGGAGGGAACATCGCTATTTGATTACTCTCTCAGTGAGGTTCTTCAGATGCTTGAGAAGACTTTGAGGTCAGGCGGGGACAAATTTGGCAAAGCTGTTCTGATGACCACTGCTGTTAAGAAAGACTACTACCGAAAGTTTCTGAACGAAGCTCTCCCCTTTGAAAGACATCTTCTATCGTATCTACACCATGCTTGGCCAAAGCGGTAAGCACGAAGACTATTGGGTAAACTCAGGATGCCGTTGATTGGTCAACGTATACACACTTTTACCTTAGATTTCTTGCCAGCCCAAGCTATTACAGCCTAATAGATACCTCCCACGAAGGACTCAGTACCCACCTCTCCGAGATGGTTAAACCCCGTGAAGGATTTAGACGAAGCCAAAATTGTTGATGTCGATGAAGAAGACGACACCGGCACTATCCTCAACGCTGCCATGATCACAGCGTACTACAAGATCTCCTTCACCAGGTTGAAGACATCCCAGATCTCATTCACAAGCCACACAAAGCTCACAGGTATTCTAGATATCGTCACCTCAGCCACGGAATTCGATCTATTCAAATCCGCAGGCATGAGGGCAGGGTACCAGCTCCTGCAACGTCCCAGTAAAGATGTACAGCCAAACTCCGAATCTCCGCACTTCAATGCATTAAGACTTCTCTAAGCCCACTTCTCAAGAATGCAGCTCTCTGCAGACCTAGCAACTGACTCGACTATAGTGTTGGGCAAGGTCCTCAGCCTCCTATGCGCTTGGGTGGATGTTTTGTCTTCAGAAGGTCACTTGAACGCTATGAGCGCTATGGAAATGAGCCAAATGTTTGCCCAGGCAATGTAGAACCGCGACAGCGCACTTATGCAAATCCCCTTTTTTCACGCCCGAGCGTGGCATGGCTGCTGGCAAACTCGAGTACTTTCTATCCCCCCCGTCCCAAATAATCAAAGTAGAAAAAAACTAACAAGTGTCACAGCTTCAAAAAATCCGCGATTGCCTAGACGCTATAGACGAAGATTCCGCCCATATCCATCTCCCACATTGAGCCTCTATCACTGAGTCACAGCTCAGCAATATCACGCACTTCACCAAAGAAAAATACCCCAATATCGACCTCGCCTACAAGCTCGAAGACCCCCGCTCTGTGGTCACTGGTTCCCCTCCTACATCAAAACCAAAATCGAGTGTGAGCTCGACGCGGAAGATGGGTAAGCAGAGGCGGACACAACTGTGCGCCTGCCCTTCTACCCCAAAAACAAACTGGGGGATTGGGGGATTGTTGTTGGCGAGGAGAGTAGTAATAACCTTTTAGTGATCAAAATGGTTGCGATTGGCAGGATGATGGATGTCAGATTGGACTATACGTGCCGAATCCTGGAAGCCATGAACTCAAGTTATTCTTGATGAGTGATAGTTATGTCGAAGTCAATCTCAAGGAGGGTATTGAAGTTGAGCTGTGGCGGGGATGGATGAGGATGAGGATGGGGGCTATGAGGGGGGCGATGATGAGTAGGTTGTTGTTTCTTTAGGCAATATAGTTGATCGAAGGGGAAGCGGGGCAATTGGGAGATTGTAATTTAGTTCTTTTGCGTTCTTGTTTCTTTGCTGAATGGGGGAGGGGGGGATGATGGGCGATTCATTATTCAAATTCCACTTTGTATTTTTAATGGTTAGGTTTATAAACAGTGTAGCGCACCTTAGCGGTAGATGTCAAAAAATGATTAAAACATTAGTAACATCTTCTACATCAAAGAATCCACTATAGCAGAGAAAAGAAAAAAACTATTGCCAATCACGTCATATCACTCTCCACTCCAAACACCACTCTCTTCATTGCCACCTACCATAATTTAACATCAGATCGCAGCTCAGGAGGTCAGCCCCTACTATGCTATCGGAATCCATCACCCTGCTGCATTCGCCATAACCACATCCCACCCACCTTCCTCCCAAACCTCTTGCAACTTGTCCTCCTTTTTCCTTTTTCCTTCAATTCCGCTAAACTCCATGTACTTATGTCCTCCTGACCTTCCTGCGTGAACGCCTGCCCTATGGCTATCTGGAACTTCTTTGCGATGGCAACTTCAATATCGGTGGATAGGTTCACGTCCGACTCGAGAAGGGCTTGGTCGATCCACTTAGGGAGTTTTTTTCACTTCGTTCCGAACTGGTGGTCAGTAACACCATGAACCTAAAATCATCGTTCTCAAGGAGGACAGAACCCAGGCATTGTGTTGCATGGCGGATCACGTCGAAAGAGAGGAAGTCATTTTTCCTGAGGAGCTAGTTTTAGCTGAGGAATTCGAGCCGGGCTTTTAGAATCCGGGAATGAGTCTATTGGAAGGGGGCTTCTGTGTACATAATTATTAGTGGTGAGCCCCAGTGAGTTGTAAGATTTACCTATGTAGAGCACGGTTCCACCGTAATAGTGGTGGAAATCTATAACGGTATTGTCCTTTGGCAAAATTAACCGCGTTTCAAACAAGAGGGAAAAACTTGGGCCACTAGAACAACACTTCCCCACCAACCCCACGATCCTTAAAACTAAGGAAAAAAATCAAAAACGTAAGTAGAAGGTAGAATACATACTAGAAATTAATATTTGAGCTAGCGAAAGTTCTTTAAGTGGTGTTTAAAGTGCACGATGATGATGATGAGGGTTGGGTTGCCATCAATCGTTTAATCGCGGTTAATTATGTCAATGTAATATATTCATTCCTCCTAGGATTGACAGTTTGTCTGGTAACTAGAGAGTTTGTTTTCCCCGTTGATCTCGAAATGTGATATATTCTAGATAGATCGCTAGTACTAGTAGTACGGAGGCTAGCCATCTTCGGAGGTAGTGAGCTGCTGAAAAGAAGACAACTATCGAGCCCAAACTTGAAATTAACAGGAGTATTCGTGGAGGCGTAAGTCCAAGTAATTCAACAACACAAGGAAGCTCAAATTGCGATAGGCTAAGGATAACCCCCATCGGCAACTGAAAGGATAGCTATCACACCAAGACCTTTAGTCATCCGAGTCCGCGTCGCCCATATCCGTGAGTTCAGTAAGATCGCCGGTAAAGTGACTAGCATACACAACCACCAGTAGCACTCCCTGATAGCATAGAAATACAAGAACGGATGCTGGCCAGGGTGAATCTGGCTTAAACATGACGGCAAGTGCAAGGTGTTTCAGATTGATCCCTTGAGGGCTGTATGGAGACATCCTCCTAATCCGCAACTTGGGATTTCCACCTAAGCTTTCCGACGCCGGGCAGCTTCCGGTACTGTATCACAGATGGAATTGATTCTTTCAATCCTCTCACTCTCCCCACTATTATTTCCTAGATATTCAGCTTAGTAGAGCTTGATCTGAACTGCCGTTAAACGGGAGACGTCAAAAAGGGTTTGCCGTCCGCTGACTCCGCTGAGGCCATAAAATGCCTACACTATAGCGGCCTCCGGGTTGTTGAATGGAATCTGTAATCCAAGCCGGAGTGAAAGTGTAGGAACGACATCGAACCGGGCAACTGGCCTAACACCTTTTGACCCAGAACAGTGTCCACGATGAGGGTTCTGTCATGGTGGAAACTAAAAAAGAACTGTTTGCTTAAAATATATCCACAGGGCGGCTTCCAACTCACCCTGCGACTCTACTCTCCTCCACCATCGCCCTTGCATCCACTCTGTGATCACCATTACCAACAAATAAAATGATCAATACTTGTAGCCCGAACTTCAATAACCCTTCATCTGCACCGAGTTCTCAATCATAGAAAAGTGGTCCGGTCCATATCGATGTCCTGCATGGTCCACACCGAGATAATTCTAATAAGAACATCCTGCAGTAAGGCATTTTCAGAATACAATAGCAGGAAACTGTATTTATTAACGCAATCATCTACCGTATTCAAATTCAGTACATTTAACATTTATACGGAGACTCCATATCCGCCGCCAATAACCACCCCCACCGCCAGCTCCAAACTCAATAATACCCGAGGACTCTCCCATCATTCACTGTCTCCACCACACTCGCCGGAATTCCCCTCCATAATAGCAAGTCAATTATGGCCGCTTAAGGCCCCTTTACATGCAAGAGAATAGCCTGGCGGAAATGCCAGCGTAGGAGCTCGTCGACAGGGCGATCGGGGTGGTTAACGCATTGCTGATCAAGGTGAGATAGAAGGTTGAAGTCCATCATTGCTGGCAGGGTTCCGAATGGTCGGCGGAGGACTGGACTGGACTTAGTCAGTACAGCCAAAGTCAAGTCTAGTCTGAAGGTGGAAATTAGACTGACTGGACAGTCTTGATTGTGGGACCTGACTGGACCGGACCTGGTCGGACTGGGTGGATCGAGTGATAGAATGTGCTCAGCCTTTGGCCAAGATTCCCCATCATCCAGAGCTGGACTAGTCTGAACTACATGGTCTGGTGATAGTCAAGTTCGGTCAAAGGATAGAAATTTGACCGACCGAGCAGTGAATGGCAAGACAACCGACTAGACTAGACAGGATCAGACTCTGTAAGTCGAGTAGTGATATCCCATGTTGGAATTTTGGTTAGACGAAAACGACTAAGCACCAATATGGGATCCGTCCGACAGAGTTTTATTTTTCGTGGAGGATCAAACGAGTGTAGGATAATTTTTCTACGCCAGGTTGTTTGTTATAACTGCCAGGCGAACTCGAAAGAGTAGGGCTATCACATGTAGTAAAACATGTCATAGCAACGGCCGCTTTGATTCAACAGGGATCCCATATTAGACTGGTCCCTGACTGGACTGGACTTGACCTGACCAAATACCTCGGTCAAGTCTAGTCTCCTCCTCCATTCTCGACTGACCGGTCGGTCTCCTGTTCAGGACCTAACCAGTCGGACTATTCGGAACCCTGATTGCTAGTGTAAACATGATAACTCTATACCCATCCTATACAATTGTTAGTCAGGAAGAGCGAAGGGAAGATTAAGCTTACATCTGGATTGATAGCAACCTCATAGCAATGAAAAAGGGTATGGAGAGTGGGAGTCAGCAATAACCCATTCTGAACTGAGTTAATTGATCCATGGGATCTATGAGCAGGCCAGACCGTGATCCACTGTTCGAAATTGGTTTCCCTCCAGTAGTTACTGAATTTCAATGGGAAGATATGGACTGCATCAAATGAAATCCATGGGCATGGGGTATCGAGGGGGACCTCTCTCCCAGTAAGAAGGCATCTTTGATCCCTTTCTCTGACCGCCTGGGTAAAAGATTGTGCACAAGCTCCGGTGTTTGGTGTATCTCTTGGCTCCACCATCTCTACATTCGTGGCAGCCGCTGCCAGTGATTCTACAACTAGTCAGTTGCAGGTATCAGCTCGGGTTTAAATAAAACATACCTTTGGTCAATATAAAATAATTCCCTGGCCGGGCAGCAAGATCATCCCTCCCAACCAGGAATCCCTGCTCGGTTTCTAGTTCAAATTCTCCACTAGTGACAAAGCAAACTTGAATCATGGTAAAAATAGTAGCGTTGGTGGTCCCTCTCCCAAGGAAAAACCCACCGAGTATGGTAGACCAATTATCGGAATCATAGAAAAATGCATCACGCCATCGAGAACGAGACGACATGTGAGCTACTCGATTGGATTAGGAACTTTGAGCTTGTCCTTGCAGTCACAATCAATCCTCTGGTTAGTTAGGGGATAGAATATAGTAAAGGGTATTGGGTGTAAAGAGGGGAGGCAAGCAATTCCACAGGCTCAACAGATAAGCGGTCTTCAGGGGGTTCAGCAAAATTATATTGAGAGAAGGGGAAGAGGAAAGGAGAGAAGGAGGGGTTGGGTGCGAAGGTAAGAGGTGAGAGAGGTGAGAGGTGACGCAAGCAGTCATGCATTATCACTCGTAACCATGGCAACAGCGAGTATGAGACCATGGGAATGACAATTTCCAATTGAATTGTTCCCTTTGAATGAACTCGAGGAGGCTTGCTTGCAGTAATGAGGTGAAAAAGATTAAAGTAGAACTAGGGCACTCGGGCGCAAGTAATGAAACAATATTCTTTATATCGTGCGTTAACAAAATTAACCGTACACCCATGATCGGCGGTAACGCAACCCTCCTCATCACCCCTCACTTCGAACACCACATAAAGAAATTTCTCTACCTCACCCAAAACCCAACCATTTTGTTTAATTCTTTTATTTTAAGAAACTATGCCTCCTATTCTTCGCAGCCATGACAAAAAGCCTATTCCCTCTAAGCACCTCTCTAAGTTTACCAGGGGGAGAATTCTCGGGTTACACAAGCCTCAAATGAGCTATCGCCAAATATCTCACCTTCTTGAAATCCCTCTCAACACAGTTAAAGATACAATCTTAAAAGAAGATCAAGAGGGGAAGGAGAGAAAGGGTAGAGGAAGATATCCTAAAACTACCAAGTTGCAGGATGATGCTATGGTGGAGGAAGCTCTCAGTAATCGCAATACTAGCTATTCTGAGATTGCTAACAAAGTTGCTCCCAATGTTTCTGCTATGACAGTGAGGAGAAGACTTGCACAAAAGCATCTGAAAAAATGGCTGGCACAAGAGAGGGTTCATTTGGATGAGGATCTAGCTCAAGAGAGATTGGAAT
>Ga0307509_10005924_pt1 | contig 16728 bp, 20 predicted proteins | sample 10_EM_MG_FD_202245 | JGI IMG/M metagenome (GOLD analysis project Ga0307509, IMG submission 202245) | Populus trichocarpa ectomycorrhiza microbial communities from riparian zone in the Pacific Northwest, United States - 10_EM | ecosystem: Host-associated > Plants > Roots > Unclassified | place... | reverse complement strand
TTGAGAGAGGGAAAGAAACCTATAATCACCAGTGTTGGAGAAGATTTAAGCCAAAAGCACTCTCTGATAAAGACAAGAAGCCATCATGAGATGGCCATCATGGATCCCCATAGGCCAAACCGCCAAACGTGACTGGTTACAAAAGGTTAGGAGTTGATTGTAGGAACGATCGAGGATGGGGTTAGCTTCTTTTGTCCCCAGGCTCGTACACTGCAATTCGCAAAGTCTTCGCGGAACGAGAGGTACTGTGGGGATGTCCCGGCGGCAACGTAGGTACTGGTACTGTACAAGAATTTGTGTATATAATTTGAAGCACAAAAGTTGTCCTAGTACTAGACTTTGCCACAGTACCTATCTTTCCACGAGGACTTTGCGAATTGCAGTGGTACACTCGCTGTGAGAAACCAACCGGACAATTGCGGTACAGGAGCGCCAGGAACCTTTTGGGAAGTTTACTTCGGCGAATCGGGAGGTTTAGCTTGATGTTCTACCACTCATTCTCCTACTACATTGACGCATATAAGTCTACGCTTTTGGGCAGAGGGAGGCCTACCACATCGCTATTATCGGGGAGTTTTTCTCAGTCCAGGGATGGCCTTTTCTACCATAGTCTTTTCTGACTGTAAAAATATTAAAAATCTCACAGTTGATTATGCTTGTCCTTTTTCCTCTCCGGTTTATTTTTTGAATTTCTGTTCGCCGAGCTACATTGGCTAAAGGTAAATAAATTCTTTGCGAAGGGTTCACTTTTCCGATAGTATTTTAAATTTACCGTACGGTACAATATATCTCCCTTCAAGGGTATCTAAAAGGTTTGCTATCAAGCGCAGCTAACCTCTACATAGCTTTTCATCGGTGGCAGAGATGCTTGAACTTTATGCATCCTCTCTATTCCTTAAAAACAACCCTCACATCCATAGCGCCGTGGGGAAGGAGGGGGACAGAGGAGTTTTAGAAGAAAAAATATGTAAACAATAAATTCGAGAAGAGAATTTACATCTAGGGGAGAACAATGAATGTAGATATGACGGAAATTCCAAACCAAGCTAGCATATTTGAATGAGTAGAAATAGCCCTCTATTAACACTAGACTCAAGGGTTTAAACAGAAGCTCACATATACTGACTGGACCTCGTAGGGAAATCAGAATATAGGGGTGGGCGGGTATATGATAGTCATGTGCATCCCAACTGCCTATAATTTCCTTCCATAAGAAGAGAAAAAGAGAGATTAAGATGTGCTACTGTGACAGGCGTATCCCGGAAAGAAAGACAAAACAGCAATTGCCATAAGGTAGTCTTTCAAGATGCGGGGGAAGACAGGACGGTAGTGAAACAGGAGAGGCAGTGGTAGTGACAAACACATTTGTGGAACTGTTCCGGTCCTTGCGGAAATCGGGGGAGAGGCAGTTGGTGGAGTATTCGAAGGCGATAACAAGGGGGATGTGTCCTCAGGCTCAGGCCGTGCTGTTGGCGACAGCTGTTGGAGGCTGTAGTAGAGCTATCACTTGCGCATAGCCACCTGCAAGAGCATACGGGAGTGTTGTTCGACCGTACTTACCTGGCTTGCCCGAGTTGATGTCGGTTCGTCCAAGTAATATCTCCACCACTTCCGCGTGCCACCCGAAAGCAGTCAGCATTAGTGGTGTTCGGCCTGCCACCCGTGGATTCTCGGGGTCGATGTCCGCTCGGCTGGGTAACATTTTCACAACTGCCTCGTGCGCTTTCCGAGCAGCACACCAGAGAGGCGTTCCGCCGCCCTCATCTCGTTTGTTGAGGTTGACGTCGTCTCGTCCGAGAAGCATTTTCACCACTCCCCTGTGCCCATTGCCAGCAGCCAGCATCAGTGGCGTTTAGCCATCCTCACCTGGTTTGTCGGGGTCGATGCCTGCCCGGCTGAGTAACATTTTCGCAACTAGCTCCTGCCCATTCTCAGAAGCCCATGCGAGAGGCGTATCACCCATGCTGTCCTTTTTGTTGATATCACGACATTCCCTTTCTACCAAACACGCTGCAATCTCATCAACCACAGGATAGGTGCGTGGGGTAGACTATTAAGCAGAGGAAGCTTACGGAAATGGGTACGGTAAACACTCGGCCCTCTTGCCTCCCAGAAGATTTTGGTCAACTCGCGGTAATTATAGCGGTTAAATGCCTTGAGCACATGTAATTTCGTCGAATTTGAGCCGCCCCGTTCCTCGTGGATCCTCCAATACAAAGATGATTCGAGAAACCGTGTGTGTGCCGGTAGTGGAGAGTGGGCCAGGATTGAATATCGGGAGAGGGCCTGCCTTGGAGATTTGGAGGGGAAGGGTCCAGAGAGCTTTGACCCTGCTAATCCAGACAACTGAGGTATGATATGTAGCTTTCTGCAATCGTCTAGCTGTGTCAGAAAATGCTCGGGACGAGAACGGAGGTACGGTACAGGCCAAGGTAAAGCGGGTTAACCTGGCGGCGGGAGCCTCTTGTCCACGATGATAAGGCTTTGGCAACAAGCGAACAGGGCCCCTACTGGAGCGATCCTGTAACAATTGGGATTCTGTGACCCCATGAGAAAAATGGGGATAGAGGGTTGGACGGGATGTGATCAAGACTTACTCCTAAAGGAAACGCAGGACAGGAAAGCAGCGGTTAAAGCTGCCGAAGGTGAGGATGGGGGAAGGCGGAGGGGGGAGTCAGGGCGATAAACAGGGTTATGAAGCTGTTGGAATCCTTGCGGAAATGATGAACAGGCGATCAGTGCTGTCCTCAAGGCGGTAAGGAGGGCGATGTCTGCGCGAACTTAAGCTGTGCCATGGCGGCGGACGCTAGAGGTTGTAGCAGAGCTGTTATTATCGTTGCCTGTATATTTCGACATCTTCCAATCTTTACTACTGGTGTTGCTGTCGAGGAGGAGTCATCGACCGGTATTATAAGTCAGTTGATATTTCTAGTAATTGAGCGGAAGTGGGGGTGGCGTTAGAGCAGGGCTGCAGATACCGCTCTAGACTGCTAAGGCAAAGTCCAGTTAAGCCAGCCGCATGGCGTGAAACCAATGCCATTCCTGTAGCTGTGACTATGAGTGTTGGTGCTGTACCGTACAGTATGCCTAGAGCACAGGCCTCATATGGATACCCCACAAAATCAACCACCATCCATGAAAACCCCCTAGTCTGTTTCGTAAAAACGGAAGGAAAAACAAACATTTAGTTTTGTGGCTATTTTGCCTCCAGGAACGGATTTTTCAGAATTTTAGGAACGGAAGGGAAATGGTCATTCGTATGAGGCAGCGGAACGGAATTGGCGGCTCTAATTGGATCCATGCACAATGGACTCGAGTATTGTAGCCTAGGTAAATTTAGCCAACACTGTAAAATCAATCTTTAGGGGAAACCACAAACATCATCCGGGGTGATAATACAACGTGCTTCGAGTTCGATCTGAAAGTCTATCTTGCTCTGTATAATCGGGGCTCTCCGGCTGCGTACTGTACGAGACCACTAAAGTTGCGGGTGGGAGTCGCACTTTCTCTCGTCGAGGGGCCGGCGCCTGAACTAGGTTACGAGGGTTGTATACTGTACAACGCTGGCGGCTCTAATTTATTCGGTTGAAAATTGTGATAGTCTTAAGAAGGGAACACAAGATATTCTCTAAGGATGCCCACCCAGTATTCCATCACAAGCTACGTATCTCACCGATATTTCCCTCAGATCCCCTGAGGTCGATTATTGACAGAAAAAAAGTTCCCAGGCCCCCTACTATTTAGTCTTCCATCATAAAACCCAACAAACGTGTGAAAAACTAACGTAATTGCTAAAGAGGCAGTGGTCCAGGTGGGATCACGGTGAATGGAGCTTATGATATCATACTAAATAACTTTAAAGAAAGAATGGTGGGTTGGAACAACCCGTTGAAAATTGGGCAAAGCGGGCAGTGAATCCCCCGGCAGTGGGGAGGGAAAAGGTTGAGCCAGTCGCGTACCTTTCCGGAGGCCATAGCTCTCTCTCCCCATGGGCCCGGGAGCCACTGGCACATATAGGAGCGTCGAACCCCAGGAATCTTCGAAGCTCGCCACAACTCGCTTTCTCATCTCCCAGCTCACTACTGCTCGCGTTCTTTGTTTTTCCCACCTACCAACCCCTTCTGTCACCTTGCGCCCACATTGTCACCTAGGGATATATCGGTGGCAACGATCCCTAGGGACAAGGGCAGCGACATCTCCCCCAACGCCTCCGCCAGTGGAAATATGCAGGAAGTGTTATGGAATGAAGGAATTGCCAGGATGGTGTTTGGTGTCATGATTTCTCTGTTTTCTGTGGTTTCTTATTATTTCTTATCATAGCTATAATCACAATGTATTCGTTTATCTTGGCAAAATTGGGAGTGGATTAGACTATCACCCGTTATGCTAGTTGGCATAACCCACCTAACATCAGGATTTGGGCTCCTAGATTGCTTAGGACCACAGAAGGTGAAGGTCATGTGGGAGTTTTTTTCTTGAGGGCATAATGTACTCCATGCTGGAGCACCTCCCAGGTGCCCGGAGTTGCTAGCCATTCTGGCGATACATACTATATATCTCCTGGTCTATTTTTAGCTAGTGTCTCCATTGAACCAAACCAACTGCCTTGTGCCGGGGGGTAGATGATGTGAAAGAAGCAACAATGTAAACCAAACATCCAGGACCTTAGTCCCCGACGGCAGCACCTATGAAAAACAAAGCAAACACCTTCTGTTCCCTAACATAGGATACGAAAGTGAGGATTTAACCCCCCATCTACTCTCGCCCACCTCTCATACCCGTGTTCCCTATAACCGCATGCCCTACAGGATAGTCAATAAGAGACCTGATGACATACTAGCCGCCAACTGGCAGCACTAGAGAGAATTCCTGCATGGCATTTTCACAAATCAGAGAACCCTTTCCTGGAGAGAGTGATGTGATTTTCTATAGAGGCACCTCGCAGATTCTGTATTCCAACCGCTACCAACATAGCTGAACTTGAACACAACACGAAATATCAGGGCTCGTCCCCTCAGCGATTAAATCACTACGCTAATATTTGCCGCCCCATCTCTCTACACTCTCAGGGAAAGCACATTAATTAAAACAGAAACTCCTATCGAGCTCCATAAAACCACCACTCTAGATAGCCAGAGCCCAGCTTCACTCCGGCCCGAGCATGCTCTTTGAGAGTAAGATCATAAAATATCACTCGGCAGGAACAAGCATAACAACACAATTCCAATGACGGGCGCCAAGCGCAGCCCTCGCCCTGGTGGTCGCAGCACATTGACCCCCTACTATTGACCTGTGTGATGTTATCCCCAGTATGGGAGCTAAAAGACTCCCTCTTGTTTTGCCTTAACATCTTCATATTGAGACCAGGGAGAAGCCTTGTTATTGCGGAGCAGGATTTTGGAATACCGCCTAGTGTTTTCCACTGGCCTCGCGAGGAATATTCCTGGGGTTTTAGCTGTTCAATGCCGCTGGCTAGCTTATGCCCGGGAGCCCTGTAGTCTCTGGCTACCTGCCACAGTATCTTTCCTCGCCTGTTTTTCTACGGATATTTACAGTATAGTATGTTTCATGGTATCAAATTGATCCCGAGACGAGGGAGAGAGGTGAATGACATGGAAAGCCTACGCGCTAGGCCCCTTCCCCTCTATACTAATGTCTATAATGGGGGTAACACTGTATGTCTTTTAAGTGTGTTGTCGTACTGTTGATTCAGCCATAACCTTATCACTCACCTTAACCGGTCTTTTATCCTAGGTACGATCTTTATCCAATTTTGGGAAATCTCCTCAAGAACCCTTCTGTTATCTTACACCGCATTTCCTCTGCCTAATTAGCACTCTATGCCGACGGCACCAACTGCTCAAGGGAGGAGGGGGGGGGGGCGGAACAAGCAGAAAGGGAAGAAAAATACTGGACAAGAAAAAAACATGCCCGCAGCTTAGAGCTAGGGAAGAATCAGATCTGATAGGATGAAAACCGCAACCACCAAACTAAACCTTTAACAATTGGACTCCCTCCCCACTAATCAATATGCAGGGCCTTGTAAACAAAAACTCATAAATCCTGATCCCATCATTAAAGCAAATACCGTAAAAACTTGAATAATTGAACCGTGTGCTATGAAGTTCGAAATTCCCTTCTCTGGAATGGAGGCAAAAACACAGCAAACACAGCCCCCTCCCCCCTGCTGAAATAAAAAAATTTTCTTGATATTACTTAGAGAGGAAAGTCCAACGACATAGCACACGGTTCAATTATTCAAGTTTTTACGGTAGCCAAGAAGGCATAGGCGGGGATGGCGAGTATGTGTATTTGTGTATTCCTATCTCCCGGGATTTGTTGTGGCAAGGGAGGTGAGACCCAATGGCAATTTCCATGAGTAACATAGCACGAAACCAATAGAATGGTGATTTTAACGATACAGAGCGCTGTAGACCTCGAATAATACTGTTCCGGGGGATACCGCTTAAAGAGGACAGAGCAGCGACATCGCTCTCTGAGGGAAATTACTAGTAACGATGGAGAGAGAGGTGTTCGGCGGCATCTGGCTTGTTGCCCTTCACATCTTCCCGCCCGATTAGAGTTTTCACTATTTCGTGTCCATTTTGAGCAGCCCATGCAAGCGGTGAATTGTACAGTGCAAAATGAAAATCTCCTTCGTTAATATCATAGCATTCTATCTCTAGACAATTAGCGACAACTTAAATGGCTCCGGATCACGATGCACAATGTGGTGTACAGGATGGAGGGCCGGTCCAACCACCTAAATATTTTACCTTCGTTCAGGATAATTTGGTCTATATCTAATAACAGCACTCCTGCAATTAGGTGAGTAGAAGCCCCCATAAGCACCCACCAGCGATGCCTAGGTAAAACCAGGGGACGTACCTCTCACCACGCGAATCCCCTCATCCGGGGTCAAAACAGCTTACCAAAGCCAAATTCTATAAACAAAATGAAGAGAGGAATCGAACTCCCGGGCTCCTGCGAATTACAGAGTAGGTTATTAGAGCCTGTTCGACCGCAATGGTTCCGTTCCGTTGGGCGACCGTTTCTGCTTTAAAAGTCACCTTCTCTCTGCTTGAAACGGAAGGAAAGGGGTCATTTGTATGGGAGAACTGAACGGAACCGTGGCCGCCAAACAGGCTCTTAGTTTCTTGACAGGTTAAACACCGCGCTAGCTAGCCATTTTCACCCCATATCGATACAGGAACAAATACTTATCCAATTGTCTTTAATTTTCTTCCTTTCGCCTAACCGCAGACCTTCGGCTCAACAATACACCCCTCTAGACACCTGCAGGTTCCTTTTTCCTCCTCTCCCATATTTCATTTCTTACATTCGGCCCGGCATGCTAGGGATGCATTATTAATACCAGGAGTATATAGGATTTAGGACAGAACAGGCCTTCCAATAGGTTAACCCGGGTCGAAAAAAGGGCTGACCCAACCCAACCCAGCCCAACAAATATTAAGCCCGACCCAACCCAGCCCAACAAAACATAACACGGGCTAACCCAAGGAACCCATTCGGTCCGTACATGAAGGAAAACGTTAAGGTATTGATATAAAATTAGGTATATATTGGAGTAAAATTATTAGAAGACAGGATGAGAGATAGGAATGGTTAGTAGCTGAAGCAAGAGGGGAAGATATGTGATGTGGGCGAGGAGCTGCATATGAACGGTTCTGGGAATGATTGTGCAAGTTCAGCTAGATAGACTGCAAACTGCGGGGACATTGTGTTGACTGGATCATTTCGGGATTGAGAGAGAGAGGTGAGTCGCGTACTGTTCTTTTGGTTCCAGAGAAGAAACCCTCCAGTTCTGAATACATTGCAGGAATCAATAATTGAGTAATTGAAAAACTCATGATTTGGTATTTGGTGTACTGTCGAGTGCAAAGAGGAGGGATGAGGAAGGTGTATGGGGAGAAAGAGGAATAACAGGTTGGTAGAGAATAAATGGAAAAAGGAAGAGATGCGGACTGTTCTCATGCTGAACCAGTCATAATCGGAGACCACTAATCACAGTTCAGCCAAGCTGCTTCCGCTCTCACCTTTCTGCTAGGAGAAAAATCTGTTCCATAATTCTATGTGCTCAGACTATCATTTCCCTGGTGATCACAACTCAAACGTGTTGAAAACCTCGGGAACACAAGGTAAAAGATATTCGCCGGGTTGGCTGGGTAGCCCGGGCTTAGCACTTCCACAGCCCGACCTAGCCCAAGAAGCTCCACAGTGAGCCCGGCCCAATGAACCCGGCCTAGCCCAACGAAGAACCCTGGTTAACCCAACGAAGGCCCAACCCATTGGAAGGCTTGGGACAGAAGGATGAAGGAAATCTAGTTTGGCGGATTATCAAAGGATGGGATCCGACTGTTCGGTAAGTTGGATACTACATAAGCAGATAGGTCCATATCAGGTGGTGTCTCGTGGCCTGGAAGCTCCCTTTTTGCATCAATCCTCAAGTGTACTGAACAATATTCTAGAAAGGAATTAGGAGAAGGGACGGTTGGAGGGGCTTTGACTTGTTGAGAATTCGGATAGGTCAAACAGATTTTTTCATTTGCCGAGCGAGGTCTACTGAATATATTAGTATCCCAGCGGGCGGAGGGATACTCCTGAAGAATAAAGTGGACCGACCCCACAGTATATTCCTCCTAGTCTACTAAAGTAAACTCCTGGCATCAGTTTACCTATGCTGATATCGAAGGTATTTACTTAGCCGACATGTAAATCTGTGGATCCTAACAGGACTGCAAGTGCATGGTAGAGCTCATACACTTGCAGCGGCCCTCCGGCATGGCCGATCCACATCAAAACTGCCATCCCTGTTCTCGATTTACCCCCATCTTGCGCTCTGATCTGCCCGGTCGTCGAGCTATAAGCATCTCCCAGTTCCGATCTATCTGCCATTTTGTTTAGCGCTTCCTGTCTCCGACAGGTTGTCGATTCATGCAATGTTGCACCGATATTTAAGGAAACTAGTAGAAACCTAGATGCACATCTGTAAGCGGGTAATGTGGGCTATTAGTTCCTAGTATTATTGCTATGGGTACATCTAAACATCTTTTCGGGAATCTTCTCTAGAGTGTCAGCTACTAGACCTTCGTCCCCCGGGTCCGGAGTTTCGTCTTAGCCCAGTCTAACATGAAGGTATCAGATCGTATGGCCTTTGTTGGGACCTACAGGCACACTTGTAACTTGCCCAGCAAGAGCTTTTTTATCCCAGTCCAAATATAAAACCTTTCGATGATAGATATTCGTGTACACCAGCACTTCTTAAAAACGCGATAGCCTTTTGTTGCCTGCCAAGTCCCTTTCTACAAAAGGCGAGTAAAAGAAAATAGACTCAATGTGTGACTCTCCGTCGGTTGGGGAATTTTTCCAATATGGGCTGTGTCATAGCACGTACAGCGCCAGAGTAGCGATAAAGGAACATACCGGAAGGAAACTAGACATTTAACACACGGAAAACATTTTCCCGCAAAGAGGAAAAGAGGAATTTAGATCCCTTGAGATTTGATAAATAGGATAACAAGGTCCCCCACCTGGCTTTAGGACTAGCTGGACTTCCTGATCTCCGGGATATGTGCAACAAATTGACCGATTGTTAGAGCATGTCCCTCAGGAACACCCATTCACGAAAACTTCACCCCACAAAATGCAAGAGTCCATTAGAAGTGGTCATGACGGGTGCTGTGAGATACCACTAATCAAGGCCGCGGCAACTGAAACGGAGGCCTTGTGTGTTGACCAGTCAAGTTTGGGGACTGGCTGAGGTAGTTGAGGCGGTGGATTAGAGTGGTGAGCGGAAAAATGTGAGAAAAGACCTCGCAGAGAAAGGACTGAACAGAAGGGAGGAGGGATGGGAGGGATGGGGGCGACAGGGATGCTGTTTCCATTAATTCTGCCACGGATATTGCGGGAACTGGGGAATACATTTATTTGTCCCTAAAAAAACCTACGAGTGATTCCCCATGACAAAGTTGAACAGTCGGTCAGCTGTGTAGAAGGGGGGTGAAGGGAGAGGAGAGGAATAAAAGCTTTAGTATGGATAGGGGGTTTTCTATCGCCCGTGAGTGGGCTACTAGGGGCATATTCGGGTTCAAACGAAGGCGTTTGGGAAGAAACTTTGATACTAGTGTTGACAACTGTCTTTGGTAGAATGCTGGAGGGGTTAGTAATCAATAGTCCTTCTAGTTCGGCACTTCTGGAAGCTACAGTTGCCAATAGGGAGGACTACAGGAAACAACAGTGATATAATGATATCATCTTGCAGTCTCACCCGCTGGACTGTCTGTCGGCTACCAGTTTCCATCCAAGAATGCTTGGAAGCGTACAATGTAAATTGGGAGAGAATGAATCCCTAGACCTCCGGGACCCGGAAGACGCCGGCCCCCAGCCAATTCCCCACCCGGCACCTTTGAGCGGTGCGGGGCTGGGCGTTTTTCCCTCCATTTCCTGCCCCTCCCACTGCCTAGGCCCTCACCGTGACACTCTGGTGTCTTCTATTTGATAGCGACATTCTGATGGCAGCTCGCTCACAATCCAATGATCACTGGGGTAGCGTAGGTAACGGCGCGAAACACAGTGAAGAACACAGCGGTTGTAGTGTGGTAGTTGTGGTATGTGACGATAACAATGTGGATCTTCGATGTAAGATACAGGAAGCTCTCAACTAGTGCCTCAGACTAGATACAGAAGAGACAGCGCACAAACACACAAAACAGGAAAAACCCATACAACAGGAAAAATCCCCAAGTGGCGATCGCGACCCTAAACCGGTCGTGCCCTAAACTAACTCTCATACCCTAACGATGGGATTCCAGCTACCACTATGATATCCCAAACACAAGGTTGCTTAGGTCGTGAGAAAAGAAAAGCAAGTCCAACAAGGGTACTTATCCTCGATCCGCACACAAATAGATAAAAAGGCCGTCCCCATCCAAACCGTCCCCACCCAAACCATCCTCCACTTTAAAAACAAAAACACAGGTACCTTCTCCACTCCTTCTCATATCAACCACAACACGCTCATCAAGACAAACCCACTACCAACAGACAAGCTGAAAAATGGACGTCAACTCCACCCACGGCACGCCAATCGCTCACTGGACCAAGGCAGCAGACGAGGTTCTTATCAACGGGCTCCTGTTCCATCTCCGCAAAGACCACAGGGTCAGTGGTAGATATAGTTCTGACATCTGGGCTCAAGTCACCGATCAGCTCAACAAGTCGTTCATTGGAACTGACATTCCTTTGTTGGCTATTGGACAGGTCCAAACCCGCTATGATTCTGTATGTTTCCTTCATGCTTTCCCTGGTTGATGGGGGGGTGAGATTCCAGAGTACTGATTTAGTTTTAGTTGAGGAGGAACCTCAGAGACTTTGTCGATTTGTTGGCGACTGAGGGCTTCCATTGGGATCACGAGAATGGAGTGATCCTTGCCAGTGAAGATGTTTGGGATAAATATCTCGAGGTTTGTGGCACCTTTTACTCCATATTGGTTAAGCATGTTTTGGGCGCTAATATGAGAGTATCTCTAGAACCACCCGAGTGCGGGAATCTTCAAGACAAGGCCCTTGGATTTGTTCGCAAAGTTGTGTGAACTTTTCGATATTACTGGACAAACTATTATGGCTACTGGTGCCGAGGCAGATGAAGAGGCCGGTCAAGATCAAATGGATCAAGATGTTGAGCTTCCTGCAGTGAATGCTGGAGAGAGCAAGTCCATTTATGAAAATTCGCCAATTCAAAACGACAATTGTGCCCCAGTTAGAAACTTGTGAGCACCCCCCCCTTCTGGAAAATATCATAGGCCAAGATCACTTCAATTACTCCCTCTATTACGGTACTAACACAAAGGGTCAGCAACTTCTCCACCCCCATCCGCGTGTGCGTGACTCCTGCCTATTGCTCGTCCTCCGTTCACTCCGCCAGCGCTGGACCTCAGGGGAATGATGGTCACAGCACCGCCATCCCTAGAGGCCGCAAAAATGATCCAAATAGAAGGGACCTCACCGAAATCGCTACGATCGTGTCCCCCTCCGAAATGGACCAGCCGACCGCCTCCGTCAAGTTGTTTCAGAGGTTTAAACCCGAGACAATGTCGGCAGAACACTTGTGGTATAGAAAGGCTATTAGAGAAGCCGTAAGGCTTCACAGCCACGGCGATATTGACACAAAGGAGTTCCGTCTTGCTAGTTCTTTGATGGAAGATACCTGGGCGTGTATAGCCTTCTACGCAATGTCGGACGAACTTCGCATCGACTGGATCGCGGAGAAGGGGAAGGAGGGGGGAAGACCTACTAGCACCAAGGCCAAACGGCAGAGACGGGAGTAGGTTAATTAAGCTTATGTTACTCAGCAGATTTTTCCCTTTTCGGGAATTTATTTCTGTGCAGTTGTCTAATGTACTTCAATAGTATTCTTTATGGTGGTCGATTTTGTCGATGAATTGCTATTCTAAGCTAGTTAAGCTTTGTATGTTAGGTCAAACAGCACAACTGAGTCAAACAATAAAACATTATATAACCCTCTTGTCCAGCGTTAAGTTTAAATCACTAATATTAAAACATGATCAGTGAGCAAATATTTATCACACTAGTTCAACGCAGCCAAGACTAGGGATCAGCCGAGAACCAGAACAAGGGGTTTTGTACTGGGGTCGGCTGAGGTGGTTCACAAGCTGGTCTAATAGCTCAGAGATAGCCGGCACATACAGTTCTAATTGAGAGGGTGACAGAAACCTATAAGCTCCAGGGTTGGAAAACCTTTAAGCCAAAAGCACGCTCTGATAAAGTCAAGAAGCCATCATGAGATGGCAGCCATGGATCCCCATAGGCCAAACCGCCAAATGTAACTGGTTACAAGGGGTTAGCAGTTGGTTGTAGGAGCAATCAAGGATGGGGTCGGTTTCTTTTGTTGCCAGGCTCGTACAGGAGCGCCAGGAAGCTTTTGGAAAGTTATTGCATTGTAGGTTCGATCTTTATCCGGTTTTTAGAAACCGCCTCAAAGCCCCTTGGGCTATCGTAAACCGTATTTCCTCTACCTAATTAGCACTATATCCACACCGCACCTACTGCCCAACCTGGGGGGGGGGAACAGGAAGAAAGGGAAGAAAAATACTGGAAAAGGAAAAAAAACTTGCAGGCAGTTTGGAGCTAGAGAAGAATCAGATATAATAGGATGAAACCCGCAACCACTAAACTCGACCTTCTTTAACAGTAGGACTCTCCCTCCCCACTAAGCAATATAAGTTACAGGGCCTTGCAAACAAAAACTCATAAATCCTGATCAGATAATTAAAGCAAATGGCCAAGAGGACATATGCGGGGATGGTGTGCGTCTGTATTTGTGTATTCCTATCTCCTGGGATTTGTTTCGGAGGGGCAGGTGAGGCCCAATGACAACTTCCATGAGTAACATAAGATAGCACGAAACCAATTGAATGGTGATTTAAAAAGCTACAGAGCGTTCTAGACCTCGAATAATACTGTTCCGGGGGATTCCGCTTAACGAGGACAGAGCAGCGACATCACTCTCTTAGGGGAATTACTAGTAACGATCCCGAGTGGTATTCGGTCGCCTCTGGCCTATCGCCCTAGGCATGTTCCCGCCCAATTAGAATTTTCACTATTTCATGTCCATTATGAGCAGCCCATGCAAGCGGTTAATTTCACAGTGCAACCCGAAAATTCCTTCGTTAATATCATAGCATTCCATCTCTAGACAAGTAGCGACAACTTAAATGGCCCCAGATCACGAGGCACAATGTGGTGTACTATACAGGATACATGACCGGTCCAACCACCCAAATAGTTTACCTTCGTTCAGGATAATTCGGTGGATATCTAATCACAGTACTCCTTCAATTAGCTGAGTAGAAACCCCTATAAGCGCCCACCAGCGATACCCAGGTAGAACCAGGGGACGTACCGCTCACCCCCCCCATCCCCCCATCCGGGGTCACACCGCTTACCACAGTCAAATTCTATAAAGAAAATGAAGAGAGGAATCTAACACCCGGGCTCCTGCAAATCGCACAGGAGGTTATTAGAGCCTGTTTGACGGCAACGGTTCAGTTGCGTTGGGTGACCGCCCCAGCCGCAAAACTCGCCCTCTCTCCGCTTGAAACGGAAGGAAGAGGGTGATTTGTATGGGAGAACGGAAGGGAACCGTTGCCGCCAAACAATCTCTTAGTTGCTTCACATGTTAACCACTGCGCTAGCCAGCCATTTTCACCCCATATCGATACAGGAACAAATACATATCCAATTGTCTTTAATTTTCTTCCTTTCGCATGACCGTAGACCTTCAGCTCAGCAACACACGGCTCTAGACACCTGCAGGTTCCTTTTTTCTCATCTCCCATAGTTTATTTCTTACATTCGGCCCGGCATGCTAGGGATGCATTATTACTACCAGGTGGATATAGGATTTAGGACAGAAGGATGAAAGAAATCTAGTTAGGCGGATTATCAGAGGATGGGATCCGACTGTTTGGTAAGTTGGATACTACATAAGCAGATAGGTCCACCTCAGGTGGTGTCTCGTGGAAGCTCCCTTTTCGCATCAATCCTCAAGTGTACTGAACAATATTCTAGAAAGGAATTCGGAAGGGACGGTTGGAGGGGCTTTGAGTTGTTGAGAACCCGGATAGGTCAAACAGATTTTTCATTTGCCGAGGGAGGTCTACTGAATATATCAATATCGCAGCGGCCGGAGAGATACTCCTGAAGAATAAAGTGGACCGACCCCACAGTATATCCCTCCTAGTCTACTAAAGTAAACTCCTGGCATCAGTTTACCTATGCTGATATCGAAGGTATTTACTTAGCCGACATGTAAATCTGTGGATCCTAACAGGACTGCAAGTGCATGGCAGAGCTCATACACTTGCAGCGGCCCTCCGGCATGGCCGATCCACATCAAAACTGCCATCCCTGTTCTCGATTTACCCCTATCTCGCGCTCTGATCTGCCCGGTCGTCGAGCTATAAGCATCTCCCAGTTCCGATCTATCTGCCATTTTGTTTAGCGCCTCCTGTCTCCGACAGGTCGTCGATTCATGCAATGTTGCATCGATATTTAAGGAAACTAGTAGAAACTTAGATGCACATCTGTAAGCGGGTAATGTGGGCTATTAGTTCCTAGTATTATTGCTATAGGTACATCTAAACATCTTTTCGGGAATCCTCTCTAGAGTGTCTGCTACCAGACCTTTGTGTTGCGGGTCGGCTTAGCCCAGTCTAACATGAAGGTATCCGATGATATGGCCTTTGTTGGGGCCTACAGGCTTGTAACTTGTCCAGCAAGAGCCTTTTTATCCCAACCCAAATACAAAACCTTCCAATGATAGATATTCGCGTACCCCAGGACTTCTTAGAAACCCGCTAGCCTTTTGTTGCCGGCCAAGTCCCTTTCTACAAAAGTGGGGTAAAAGAAAATAGACTCGTTGTTTAACTCTCCACCTGTCGGGAAAACTTTCCAATGTGGGCTGTGTCATAGAAGGTACAGCGCCAGAGTAGCGATAAAGGAACATACCGGAAGGAAACTAGACATTTAAACCCTTGAAAAAAATTCTCGCGAAGAAGAATTTACATCCCTTGAGATTAGATAAATAAGATGACAAAAGCCCCCACCTAGTAGTAAGACTAGTTAGACTTCATGATCTCCGGGATACGTGCAACAAATTGACCGATTGTTAGAGCATATCCCACTCCTTTGGGAACACCAATTCCGGAAAGTTTCATGCCGCAAAATGCATAACTCCATTAAAAGCGATCATGGCGAGTGCGGTGAGATCCTAGGAATCAAGGCCGCGGCAATAGAAACGGAGCCCTTGTGAGGTGACCAGTCGAGTTCGGGGACTGGCTGAGGTAGTTGAGGCGGTGGATTGGAGTGGTGGGAGGGAAAATGTGAGAAAAGAGCTTGCAGAGATAAGACCGAAGGGAAAGGGAGAGGGAAGGGAGAGATGAGAGCGACAGGGATACTGCTGCTTCCATTAATTCTGCCACGGATATAGCGGGATCTGGGGAATACATTTATTTGTCCCCAAAAAAACCTACGAGTGATTCCCCATGACAAAGTTGAACAGTCGGTCAGCTGAGTAGAAGGGGGGTGAACAGGGAGGAGAGGAATAAAACCTTTAGTATGGATAGGGGGTTTGCTATGGCCCATGAGTGGGCTGCTAGGGGCATATTCGGGTTCAAACGAAGGTGTTTGGGAAGAAGCTTTGATCCTTATGTTGACAACCGTCTTTGGCGGAATGCGGGAGGGGTTGGCAATTAATAGTCCTTTTAGTTCGGCGCTTTTAAAAGCTACAGTTTCCAATGGAGAACTACGGAAAAAAGAATGATATCGTCTTGCAGCCTCACCCGCCGGACTGTCTGTCGGCTACCAGTTTCCATCCGAGAATGCTGGGAACCGTGGGGTGTAAATTGGGAGAGAATGAAGCCCTAGGGTTCGTTACGGGGCCTCCGGGGCCCCGAAAACACCGCCCCCCAGCCCAATTACCAGCCCCGCCCGCTCACAGGGGCGGGGCGGGGCGTTTTCCCCTCCATTCCCCGCCCCGCCCCGCCCCCCGCCCCAACACTCTGGTGTCTTTTATGATATCCCAAACGGGAGGTTCCTTAGGTCGTGGGAAAAGAAAAGCAAGTCCCCCAAGGGCACTTATCCTCCATCCGCACACAAATATAAAGGCCGTCCCCACCCAAACCGTCC
>Ga0307509_10005923_pt1 | contig 16729 bp, 17 predicted proteins | sample 10_EM_MG_FD_202245 | JGI IMG/M metagenome (GOLD analysis project Ga0307509, IMG submission 202245) | Populus trichocarpa ectomycorrhiza microbial communities from riparian zone in the Pacific Northwest, United States - 10_EM | ecosystem: Host-associated > Plants > Roots > Unclassified | place... | reverse complement strand
TTCACAGGATTGAGGCAATTATTGAGGCAGATGGATGGTATACAAAGTATTAATTAAGATTATGTATTTATTTTATTTCTAAATATTTTTTTGGTTGTGGATTTGGTAGTTATGTGTTAAGCAGTGGAGTTGAAAAGGGAGTCCGGGCCGTTGCATCGTGATATTCGGTTACTTTTGCTAAGGTGCAATATCATAATCGCTAGTTTCAATGCCAGCGTAATTTCAACCTACCCCGCAACCTCTACACCAAATGTGCCACAGCCAAGGCATTCAAAGTCAAAAACTGTTACTTTGCGTTGAGAGTATTGATCACGGTCACATGTGGCACCAAGGATAAATTAACCAAGAGAAATGATCAATGGAAACTGATGGTAGAAATAACTCTGAAGACACCATACACCACACCGATAAACTCACGACAACAGTTCAAGTTTCCACTTCACACCTGGCGAGTTTTCTCGTTTTTTTTTCCTTTTCAGCTATTCGACTCAAGATCTATGCCGGCCTTGAAAAATACAAGGGAAAAAATAAAATAGCGAAAGAGACAAAAAGAATTTAAGCACAACAGATCAAAAAAGGGATTCGAGTGAGGATGGTGAAGGGGGGGGGCGTTATCCAGTGGGATTGGCTGTGGGGTGGTGTGATAGATTCCGCGGGCTAGAGATGGTTTGTCGTCTTGAAGATAATGAAGATCAACTGAAGGTCGAAAGCAGAGCTCAAGACACCCCTTCAAAACTTGAGCAGCCTATTAAGGCCGCCTAGCCTTTGTTTCAGGAGTAGGTACCCGCGCTGGCCCACTCCGATTTTCAACTCCGATTTCCACCTAGATCTACGGTCAGTAACTTTAGATACCTTTAGTATTGTGCGTGGGCAAAATTAAACGCGAACGGACCATTGAGGGCAGAGCCATCGACCCTCCTCATTACTCTACACTTCTAACACCACCTAGAGAAATCGCTCTGGATCAAATATTGGTTTCTATGATACCATATATTCTACTATACATTTATATTTATATACAGTATATATTTTAGTTTCTACGATAAAGGGGTTGGTAGGGGATGTTAGGAATGCTGCTCGCCATACTCTCATGATATCATACTTCCTTTGACGTTCTGTTAGCTTCCGGGGGTGCGCTTGTTTGACTTTGGAAATGCGCTGAGGATCCGGGTATATGGCTCCGGCTTCGAGCATAGGTTTGTCTTCAGATATGCGCTGAGGATTCGGGCATGGGTTTTTGGTTTTGGAGACTTGAATCGGCTTCGGGCATATAGTTCGGCTTTGGGCGTTTGCTTGGACGTTCGGCAAAGGATCGTAAATGGAGGAACGCGCGATAGTTTTGGGATCATCCAGCTTTCGGGAAAGCCAGGAGAAAAGCGGAAGTATTGCAAGGTCAGCCGGAAACAGCTGGAATCCCGGAGGCGGGAATACGGTTATTTTCCTTTAGTTAGCCCGGGTGTACTCATGGGGGAATGGGAGACTCACGTGGAGTACCATGGTACCTCATGGATGGATAGGATGTCTTCGTGTATGATATATACTCCTGTGATCGCCATCAGTTAGTTTAGTGAGCATAGAGCATTGTGGATTCGTTGAGCGTGAGACTGTGGTTATTAGTGAAATATTTTCCCCGCACTTGAGTGTGCGATCGTTTTCGTTGTTAGTTGCTTGGCGTTCGTTTTGTTTCATAGTTTGTCACTCGTGGTGTATCGTATCTGTTACAATATACAGCAGAAGGCTCTCATCCACAAGTTAATCGCCCCATTGATCTATGTACCTACTTCAAGTTTATGCTGTGCTATGTTGCTCACTGGGGTTCTGGCAATGCATAGGTGAGTGCCGCACATGAATTTCCGCCGCCCCATGATTTCCTCTGTTCGCTTGTCCATGTATGATAGCTCCTAACCTCTTTTCTTCTCCTTTTTCTTCTCAATAGAATCACGGTTTTGCAGACACAACTCGCAACAGTATCGCTGTCGCCATTGAACTTTAGCAGGGGAGCGCAGTTGTCATGGCCGAGGTTTCCCATGTTCATTTATGTGCGGTTAATTTTGTCCACGCACAATATGCAGTTAGGTGACACCATATGCTGTACAATTTGGATCTTGTTTCATCGCTTTCGCCACTAGCATGCTGTATTTAGGGAATGACTGGCCTATGGTACACAGCATTGATACAATGATGGGCGAGCAGACTCAGATGCTCGAATATCATTGATGATTTTCCCGGGTATACTCAGCTGTTCTTGATTGGGGAGATGTTCTTGAAGGGTGAGGCGGGCCTGTCGGACGGTGGATGAAGATGCTTCGACGGTGACGAGACCCAGAGAAGGTCTTAAAAGTATCCGTAAAGCGGGAATGTTTTCATTGTCTAGACCTGCAGATCCGAGCCCCACCCTCCATAACATAACAGAGCTCCTCCGTCAATAATGGGCGTTCCGAATGCAACACCCACATCAGGACCTTTAGTCCGAGTATTGACTTATATCCCTTCTGCCCCTTTAGTCGGGTCAGATCCGCTGTGTACACATCGCTTAGTCAGTTCCATCGTGTCATCTCATCTCGTCAAGTGTCTTTCTTCTGTGATGAATCATGACCTCTCCCAGAATGGCTTCGAGGTGGAGCGAAGCGAGAAGGAATCTACATACAATTGTCAGTAAATAAATATTACAGATAGAGTGGAAATTCCAGATACTCCTACGCACATATCGGACGTCCTTTCAAGAATAACTATTGGAATATCCCCCCGTAATTCATCATTCATCGCATCTGGCTCGGGATCCTTGTCCAACCTCATCTCCATATAATCCCTTATGCCATCCGGATTAGGACTAATAGGTATCACAACCGCCTTGGGGAGATATCGTTGAATATCTTCGGTGACATGGGGTCTTCCGGTGAGGAATATTCGTGTTTTAGGTGACTCCCGAAGGATATCTCTCAGGGACCAAAGGAGATCGGGCAGATGCTTGGTAAGCATTCATCCAGGGCATGAGACAGATAAAAACTTGAGGTAGTGAAGCAACGGTCATCCTCAACATTTCCATCGCATGTGGAAGTCGTGGTGTTCTCCCACCAAAATTCCTTTTGCCCGCTTGAAACGCGTCGCGTAGATATTCCGGGATATCCCCCCTGCCTACCAGTTGCTTCAGAATGGCGCCCATGATGTTGGTGGCTGTCTGTTCTTGCTGGATTTGGAAGTCGCGGTACGGGCCCGTGACGATAGTGTGTTCCCTCCCTTCCTGATCGCACAGGCTGTCGATCACCAGGGAACTTGTATTTCGGGTCGTCGGCAACATCCACTTTTCTTCCAAAGAGCCCTACTTACCTTAGGTATACCTTGCCAACTCTGGGATTACCGGAACAAAACAAGATAACATTATCCGCTAAACTCTCGATATTTCTCCATTCCCGAAACTCATTCGTTTCTAGGGTCCAATTGCCGACGCCGTCGAGTCCCTCGGTGGACACGCCTTGGTGTCTATTACTTGGGTCTAGTGGAGAGAGCCAACACATAATCTCTGCGTCCTCGTCGGACTTATAGACATAGCTATTGAAACTGCTGGTAATGTTTCCGGAGTGGGTATTGCCGTCACGCAGGTTGACCGATAGCATCTGTGCATTTTGTGCCATGATGTTCTTTCTAAACGAAGAAATGGCGCAGTGTCTTGGGGTATCGAGAGAGTTTATAGACTTTCTATGGAAAGAGCAAGAGTGAAGAGGGGCGATGAGGTTTTGGGTCTAACGACTGCTAAGCTACCCCTCTATTTCCATGCAAAGGAAATATAGTTCTTGGGCCAAGAATAAGTGGGCCCAGATACTGGCACAGCGGTACTCAAAATACACTAAAGTAACCCAAATTCGGCGTCAGAGAAATCGAGATTCAGGGGCCTATCTCTTGATTAATTAAGATGAAAATGCTAGTATACTAATAGGTGGCCCAAGGACTATTTGCTTCGAAAATTCCTACATTTACAACGGATCCATTTGTTCCCTGGACAGTGCTGGCCGGTTGGCGTGATTAAAACTTGTCCAAACAATTTTAAGCGTCGGGGATTTGTACACCCCCCCCCCACCCCCCGCACAAGTGTGGGGTACTGTACGGGCTTTGGACATCGCTAATTGGGAACCATTCAGCGGGGCTTGAATGACTGATAGACTAGGTCTTTGCTGGGAGGAAAAATACATACGGTACGGTGCTTGTGTTTCATGTGAGGCGGGTAGGTCATGTCTATCATAGCGGGGGTTGTGAGCTTAGGCTTGGTAGGTAGGGGGGGGCGACTCTCCTCGTATGATACGAAGGTACTTGTACTGTACTGTACAGCTCCTAAGTTTTGTCCAAGTAGACTATGTTCCACAGGGTGTAAGAGCCGCAAACCTCGCTTGTGGAACATACAAAACTTCGGCCACGTGCCTCCTTATGCACTCGTTCTACGTCGCAAAATAAGTCATCGACTCGTGGTGCACTCCTGAGTCGGGCGCGACAACCGGAACTGTATTGTACCCCCCACCAAAAATATCCGAACCGCCAGTCTCAACCAATTCTCCGGTGGAAATCATACCACTACTCGTAATTCTCTAACGTTTGTGAACACAACTGCTATTGCATACATACAAAAAGTCGGTCGGAGCCTCAAAACTTTGGTGTATGCAATAGCAGTCGTGTTCACAAACGTCAGAGAATTACGAGTAGAGATATGAGCGACTGCTGGGAGAAAAGGGGGGGGGATGGGGCCACCAGGATTGGAGCTCGGGAAAGATGGGGCTATTGTGAATTGTGGGGCCGTATTCCACGCCACAGTGAGCCACCATCTAAATACCAGCCACTATTTAAAACAGGACTGAGATTCATCTAATCACGTTGCCTTAACCCGCAAGATGGCTTGCTGTGCCAGGCACTCGCTATGATCTGGAATACATTAGATAGTGTTGTGTGGTTGAGACGATGTTTGGCCGGGGATGCGCATTACAAGCCCCCACTGTGAGGTTCATAACTTAGTTTTGCGCACGAGTATGTACTCAAGCACTGTACAAACTTGGCGACAAAAGAAACTGACCCCCACCTAGTTTTCTATGCAAATAGAAAATGCACAAGTTTAGCCAACTACCACAAAGGCAGACAACAAAAAAAAAATTTCAAAAATTAAGCAAATGAAAGAGAATCACAGAGAATTTAACATACGGAATTTCCGGTTTTTTCCACCCTGCCCGGTGCTAGCGGTGGGTCGGTGAAGCCAGCAAGTGTTGTTGGGAGGAAGAAATCCCTTACAAATTGACCGGGTTGGCACCCCTTTTGGGCCACTCCCTTAGAACTCCGGAACTCAGAAATTCCTAGAATTTTTTACTATAGCCTAGTAATCAATTATGTAAATCTTCATGTCAAATTTTGCTATCTAGAAAATCCCCAGATTTTACTGAGTCATGGTGGTGAGCAGGCACTTTTTGAGAATGAGCGTTTTGTATGGAAAAACCGGTGGGGGTCAGTTTCTTTTGTCACTAAGATCAAACTCTACCTTGGAGAATTTTGCTTGCCCAAGTACTGTACCTCTGGACGGGAGTGCTACGGTGGCTTTGCTCGTTGGAAATCCCTTTGGCAGAGCTGAGATTAGCGAGACGCTTTGTTAGTCATCTGGCCTCAGCTCGCCTGTTAGCTCTCCTTTAATATGGGTGAACTGGTAACGTCGGCTCCCTAAGCGCACTTTGCGAGCGAATTGTAGAGAACACGGGGGAATTGATAGTAGGGAGAAAGATTCTGCAGTGATTTGGGTTTCCAATCTACAGGACTCCGGGCTTAGGTGAAGATTGTCAAAAGTTGAACAGGCCACTGCTGGTAATTGGTCAACAAGCACTACCTATGACTTTACTGGTCGGGCTGTAACAGTACTATGCAGTAAATAAGCAGCCGCGATGGCGGGGGTCTGGGGTGAACTGTACTGCACATCATGAGTTCACAGGAGGGCGCTCTAATCATTCATTTCGGGTTCCCTCGATGTGGCTTCGGGCGCGCGTGCCAGGGAACTCAAAACCCTCGGTAAAAGAGCGCGGTGCGATGAGAGACCAGTACAGTACTGGGCTAGGCGTGCCAACAGTAAGTCAATAATTAGTAAGTTTGTAAAAGCTTTCTCCAACCACAGTCTGCTACGGTAGTGGGGACTCGAAGATGGGGCTATCCACGGTCTTGGCGTGGAAATGATTGGCTGGAGACTGCAGGTGACACAACCAGCGGATATATGAGCACAGAGCGAACCCCGCTTTTCCCTCGTCAAGCGAACGAAGCTCCCATTGACTCCTTCGACGAGCCACTTTACGGTTATATCTTCTCATTCATTACCAGATTTACCCGCTATGAACACATTACCAACCGGGGACAGAGTATCAAGGTTCCGTGGCCCATCGCAGCATGGGATGTTGAACGTCCTTGCCGACCATCGCATCACCAATACGAGATATGGTGACTCGAATTCGAATGTCGGGAATGTGTCAAACAGCAACAATACCACCACAATCAACGTGGGAATAGAAGAAGATTCATTGCGAATCCAAGAATGGTTATCTCCACTCCAACCCGATAAAAGACATCAGGATGTGAAAAACGGTCGCCTTGAAGGTGTTGGAGAATGGGTTCTCCGGAGGAGTGAGTTCGAGTCATGGTGCGGGAGCCAGGACGGGTCGGCGAATCCTGCATTACTGTGTTATGGGGGTCAAGGGGTTGGAAAGACATATATAAGGTAAAAGAGTATACTCTAGAAACAATGGAAGATGTTGACGAGCGATAAAATCAGTTCCTTGGTAATCGACACCTTGCGGAAGGAAACCCGGGGACGGAATATGGCTGTTATATTTCTCTATTGCGATTACCAGGCACAGAAGGACCAATCGGCGGTGAATATGATTGGAGGTCTAGTTCGGCAGATCGCTTCGAGGGCGCCGAGGATTCCGAGTGAAATTCAAAGTGCTTTTGACGAGTCGAAGCAGGAAGGTTCGGATGGTCTGGGGTTACCAGACATGGTGAAATTATTCGTCCAGGTGGTTGGTTCCATCGAGGTAGTATTCCTTTGTGTCGATGCAGTAGACGAGGTGTCTCCACAGCAGCGACTAAAGTTCCTTCGCGCCTTACAACAAATTGTTCAAGAAGCATCAAATGTACGGCTATTTCTTACAGGGAGACCACATATTCGCACGGAACTCGATAAGCTTCTCGCTAAGAACGCCTACTCCATACATATTGTGGCGGACCGAGGGGATATCACTCGATACCTAAGCCAGAAGATGGACGATGACGATCACCAAGATCCAGGCTTGATGACAGAAGATCTAAAAAATGTTATCATGGAAACAATGTTGGAAAAGGCTTCGGAAATGTGAGAAGAACACTTGTGTTCCAAAATTGAAATCCTCATTGATATTGTACTCAGGTTTCTACTCGTGGCCTTAAATATTGAGGCAATCTTGGGCGAGACATCAGTAGCGAGCAGAAAGCAAATGTTACGAGAGGTGGCGACAAGGGGCGTGGGCCTCGACAGTGTGTATATCCAAACATTACAGCGGATAAAGGAGCAGAAGGGAGACCGATCACGACTCGGGATGGAGGTTTTAATGTGGGTATCGCACGCGGAGCGGCCCTTACGGATTGACGAACTCTGCCATGCTCTGGCAGTAGACATGCAGTCGACGGATCTAGACCCTGAGAATATCCGGCCGCAAGATATTGTGCTAGGGTCATGCTTAGGGCTTGCAGCGATTGACACAAAGACATCTACCGTGCGACTGATCCACTACACGCTTCAAGAATACCTCTCCCAGTCTGGTATCTTTCCCGATGCCCATAAAACACTTGGGCAGATATGCCTGACCTATCTAAATCACAATATGGTCCGATCCCTCCCGGCCAATAATGTTTCCAGCCTTGGAAATATGCCGTTTCTCAAATATTCTTCCTTGCATTGGGGAAGCCACGCGAAAGCGCAACTCTCGGATCGCTCGAAATCACTTGCGCTGGAGCTATTAACCCGCGGCGGTAACCATATATATGCTACCTTACTTATCCAAGAAATATACGGTTCCCATGACTGTTCATTTCCCAATCACCTATGGCCCAGTTTGCACTGCGCATCCTACTTTGGAATTAATGATGTCATGGGTCATTTGATAGAAAGGGAAGGCTGTGATATCAATCAGAGTGACTGTATGGGTTATACAGCCCTGTGGTGGGCTGCTCGGCAGGGCAATGAAGGAGCAGTGATACGACTGCTCGCGCAGAACGATGTCAATCCCGATCAACCAAGCGACGATGGCCAAACACCGCTCTGGACCGCTTCTTACAATGGGCATGAGGGGGTGGTTAAGCTACTGCTTGCGCGCAGCGATGTCAACCCAGACAAGCCAAGCGACGATGGCCGAACACCACTCTCGTGCACTTCAGACAATGGGCATGATGGGGTAGTGAAACTACTGCTCGCACGTAAAAGTGTCAATCCTAACAGTCAAGACGTCGGTGGCGATACTCCACTGTATGGGGCGTCTTACCATGGACATGAAGAGGTGGTGAAACTACTGCTCGCACGCAGCGATGTCAATCCTGACAAATCAAACAACGATGGCCGAACACCGCTCTGGCTCGCTTCTTATAATGGGCATGAAGGGGTGGTGAAACTACTGCTCGCACGGGACGGTGTCAATCCTGACAACCCAGACGTGGACGGCGAAACTCCACTCTGGCGGGCTTCTTACCATGGCCATGAAATGGTTGTGAAACTATTGCTCGCACGGAGCGATGCCAATCCAGACAAGCCCAACGACGATGGCCGGACACCTCTCTGGAATGCTTCTTACAATGGGCATGAGGGGGTGGTGAAACTACTGCTCGCACGCAGCGATGTCAATCCAGACAGGCCAAGCGACGATGGCCGGACACCTCTCTGGAACGCTTCTTACAATGGGCATGAGGGGGTGGTGAAACTACTGCTCGCACGCAGCGATGTCAATCCAGACAAGCCATGCAACGACGGCCCGACACCGCTCTGGGCCGCTTCTTACAATGGGCACGAAGGGGTGGTGAAACTACTGCTCGCACGCAGTGATGTCAATCCAGACAGGCCAAACGACGATGGCCGGACACCTCTCTGGGTCGCTTCTTACAATGGGCATGAGGGGGTGGTGAAACTACTGCTCGCACGCAGTGATGTCAATCCAGACAGGCCAAACGACGATGGCCGGACACCTCTCTGGGTCGCTTCTTACAATGGGCATGAGGGGGTGGTGAAACTACTGCTGGCACGGAATGATGTCAATCCTGACAAGCAAGACGTGGATGGCCAAACACCACTATGGCGGGCCTCTTACAATGGCCATGAGGGGGTGGTGAAACTACTGCTCGCACGGAATGATGTCAATCCAGACAAGCCAAGCGACGATGGCCGGACACCTCTCTGGGCCGCTTCTTACAACAAGCATGAGGGGGTGGTGAAGATGCTTCTAGAGCGAACCGATCCCCACATCGACACACGGGATAATGAGAACCAAACCCCATTGCCGCCGGCCCTCTCTCATGGACACGACAAAGTCGCGACTCCGATATCAGACCAGGATGATGCCACGTCCACCACAACAGGTCCCATTCGTCAGGAATCGTCACCACCGTCGACCGGGGACCGGGAAGGGTATGTCGCTGAACTGCAACTCGGAGGTGATCACCCTAACGCCAACACCGTGGGACCTAGGGGGAAACCTACACCCCCTCCAGGGGGCCCCAATACATCGGAAGGCGTGTCGGGCTGCAAAGGCTCTATTTCAAATTCAGCCGACAGCACCATCCTTGCTACCGAACTGCCCAGCCCGCCTCGGCCCCTTCCCCCGCGGCCTCTGAAGTTCTGGCATTCTCTACGTAAAATTGCCACTCGTCGGAGAACACCCCGTCGACCCTCTCGATCGCCATCACCCGGCATTTGACGATCACCTCTTTGGTTTGTATTCTTGCCTTTCTCCTTTATATCTTTCCTTTTTCGCTACCGGACGTGTCCTCGTTCTATAGATAGTTACCGGATTTTGGGTCGGTGTTGCAAGAACTTAATCGAGTTGGGTGTAAATATGCAGAAGCCCGTTCAAATATTCATCGGCACCTACTTTACCTTTTCTCTATAATCTCTATCGGTGCGGCCGAGTGATCGCCACTAGTCGTCTTCCGTATCATCCTGTTATACTAGTTTTTTTCTTTAAATCGTGGGTAGGGGCAAGTCAGTGAAACAAAACCCCAACCCTAACCTGCGACCCGGAACAAATAAAAATAGGACAATTGAAAGAGATGAGTGCTGAGGCATAGTCTATGGTCCGAGCTGCAGAGAAATACAGCCCGCAACGAGGGAATTTATCAACAACATAATGGCCAGTTGCTATGCCAGCGGAATTTCAATCTAACTTTAAGTTACCCCGCAATCTCTACCTCTAAATGTGCTACAGTAAGTTTTAACAACAAGGTTTACGGACAGCGGATTCGGAGTTCAGATGCGGAAGATAGGATAATCAATTTGTATATAGAAGATATCGCAGGAACAGTAAAGAGTGAAATGATTGACAACTTTGAGAAAATAGTGAACGACAAACAGCAAAGATAGAGAGTGATGGTTGATGGTTAACAACAGAAAACAACAGCGGAGGATACTCCTCCTTTTATCTACGAAAAGCCCTTCCTGATTCTCCCACTGACTTCTTACCCATATTCTTTTGTATGAATAGACAAGAACCTGCTTGCGTATTCTATTCGATGAAGTAGGGTGGTAGTGTCGCATAGAAGGTGTCAGGTGTTTGGTATTCTGTGATGATGCGACATAGGAGTTCGTAGGTGTCTAAGGCTAATTCGTAGTCCAGCTTCAGAGTTGTATATTGTGTCAAACTAGTTGTAGTGAGACGTTGCAGTTGATAGTCGTTTCGAGGTTGTTGATAGTGCGACAGGAGAGTCTCAAGTGTTGTAGTAGTTGCTAGTGAAACAGGTTGCTAGTAGGTAGTGTGGAGTGATATCGGTTTCCGATGATGGTGAGCAGCACATGAAAAAGCAGATCTTCAACAGTAAGGGTACTGAAAGTTCAAACTATGACTTTGCGTTGAGAGTTTTTCATTACGGTCACGTGTTGCATTAAGGATAAAATTGATCAATGGAAACTGAGTGTAAAAATAACTCTGAAGACACCATATAAGACACCAATTACCTCACAACAACAACCGTTCAATTTTCCCCTTCGTACCCGACAAGTACGGCGGACTATAGCGACCAAAACCGCCACTACGTGAAAATCTTAAAACTTAAAAATGAAAAAATGAAAAAGTGAAAAAAGTCCCTTAATGACTAGAATTTTGTAAGGAATAGCCTTAACCATTGTCATATAGGTATCACTGGGTATAAACAAAAAGTATACAAGAAAATGAATGAGGAAAGAAAATTAAAAAAATAAAATAAGTGTTTGACAAAAAAAAAGAAGAAAACCCCTCAATGAGGCAAGAGTGCATAGTATTCGTTACAGGGCCTCCAGGGCCACGAAATCACGGGACAATAGCCCCATTCCCCACGCTGCTCACTAGCCCGGGGCGGGGTATTTTCATCTTCACATTCCCCATCTCTACCAGTGTTCCCAAGCGTCCAGTCCGTCCGTCTTTTGCCTAGGACGGGACGGACGCCAATTGTGAGGCCTGTGGACGGGACGGACGCCAAATTGTAGTCCGTCCTAACCCATGCCCGGGACGGACGGCCGGGCCCTGCGGTCTTTTCGAGTGATAAGGTGTGATTGCGGCTGTGAAATGAAACGAAAGGCCAAGCACAAAAGAATGTGATCGCCAACACACAAGGGTGATGAACTTCTTCTCATTTTACTGCTCACTCTTACGCTCACGAATTAGGAGATGGAATCATCAGGACCGAGTTAGCCCTGGCTCCCGTGCGAGGAATATGATAGTGCTTCAGACATATTACTTGTAGTTAAAGGTCACTTTTTGGATAGTGGAAAGTATAAGAAAATAGGTAAAATGAGAGCACGATTTTTTGCTGAGGTTTCTTATCGGATATGAGATATAGTCCCATCTTGGGCGTATATTTACCGTAGGGATATTTTATTCACCCAGCCTCTGATATGAAAATGAGGCATACACTTACTTTGTCAATGCACCACGTATATCCAATTACCATGCAACTTAGGAGGTGACTATCTATTATAGGCTAGTGTGCAAAATACCTATAGGGCCCTATGGGTAATTGGCTGGGCCCTGCAGGTAACGCCCGTCCTTATTCAGGACGCCCGTCCCCTACCGGAAGTTACCATTTCCAAAAAAAGACGGCAGGCCCGCCCGTCAACCTACAAGACGGCGGCGTTTAAAAAAGACGGACGGCGTGGACGGCCATCCTTACCCACCCGGACGGAACAGACGGGACTATAGGATGCCAGGGCCCTGGCGTCCGGACGGGACAGTTGGGAACACTGATCTCTACCCGCGCCCAGGTCCCCGCCCGCCCAGACGCCCCCCGTTGAAAATTGCAGGGAGAAATGGGGCCCCGTCCAAGGAATGAGCGGGTCGGTTCCAGGTGGGAGGCATGGAGGGGAATAACCAAGAAATATTCGCTCTAGACCAGCCCCGTAACGAACACTAGAGTGCAGAAAACAAGTTTAAGCCCTATGCTATATAAGAAGTACAAAACAGAAAGAAAGTATGATAAGAGAGAAAAATGGAGAATCTAGAACGAAGCCATTCCCCATTTAACCCACCTCCAGAAAGTTTTAAAGTAAATTAATATAAAATATGCACAACTAGGAGCTTGGTAGCAGGGGAGGATATCTTGATCTTGTTTCTTTCCTTCAACTGAAGAGGGAAACAAGCCTTCTTACATAGATACCCAAGAAAAACTTCTATATTCCAAAGTCTTCCTTTCCCAATCTCTCGATTTTCACAATAATACTCGCCGCACCCCTTCTTTCCCACATAGGTTCATCTGAGCTCTTCTTTTCCACTTCCTCCACTTCCTCCACTTCCTTCCTTCCATTCTGAACTCTTCTTTTTCTCTTCCCTTCTCTCAATTGCCACTTCTTGACTCCACTCCCACCTCTGACTTCATGTTCCACCTTTTTGAGAATCGTGGCGCTCACCATGCTCTCTTGATACACACTTTGTTGCTTAGTTAGCTTCTGGGAGTGCGTTTGTTTGACTTCGGAAATACCCTGAGGATCCAGGCATACGGCTTGAGCTTCGGGCATAGGTTTGCTATCTGGTATGTGCTGAGGATCCGGGCATGTGTTGGTCTACAGGGCCTCGCTTTAGCTTCAAGCATCTTTGTTTGTACATTCGGGAAAGCATTGTGAATGCAGGAATGCCCAATAGTTTTGGGATCGTCAAGCTTTCTGGACAGCTGGTAGAAAGGCTGAAGCAATATTAAGGTTAGCTGGAAAGGGCTAGAGGTTGTGAGGTGGGAAAGTGTTGGTTTCTCTTTGGTAGCCCGGGAGTGCCCACAAGGGAAAGGGATACTGACAGGGATATGATGTCTTTGATGTTGATATATAATTCTGTTCGCGCCAGTTAGTTAGTGAGTTGACCCAGTAGAGAGCACCCTTGAGTTGGTGAGCTTCAATCAAAATTTATTACTACGTAAAACATTCACCGCCATTCCAGGCATATGGAACAGACGGCATTACAATCCCAAGGTAAGCCAACCCAAATCCCCTATCCCACAGTACATATAAAAAGGACCACCTGCGCGACATGTAGGAAACTCACCACAGGAAGCAGAATGACCTGCTAGAATACGACGGTTGTTGAGTGTGAGCCTGTGGGTTCAATCTTCAATTTAAACTATATAGTAGGGAAGGATTCCATTCCAGGCCCTCTATCCCACGGTTGTTAGTAACAAGATTTTCTCCGCACTTGAGTGGGCGATCGTTTTCACTGTGAGTTGCTTGGCATTCCTTTCGTTTCACCGCCGGTCACTCCTGCACTCATATCGCCGCCTTTGCTGTTTAAATGGTGGGTTGGAACAACCCATTGCCAATTGGGCAAGCACGAAGGATAGCGTTTGGCGAACTATAGTTGTGTCTCGGGGATGGCGGAAAAAGGTATACCCGGTTGCCAGGACAGTGCGGGGCCATAGCTCAGAAACTCCGGGTCTGTGGACCCCCCATACATAGAGGATCCCAAACATCTCCCACCACAAGTCCCCCATGCTTCCTACACCTCGCGTTCTTTAGTTCCCTACACCTCGCGCTTTTTTACTTGCTTTACCAGCATACTACATACTCCCGGATACTCAATTCCCCGACTATAGTAGTCCCACACGCTTAGGTAGCTATCAACAGCATAAGCTATCACCCCCCGCAGAACCTCCACGCGTGGAGGCAATACCTCTCGAACCAACAAGCGCAGTGCTCCAGGCAGAATCAGAAAAAACCCGCGTAGCCGAAACCCCCCCAACCGCTATGGCCAACAGGATGGACAATCCTCTATTCAGAATGGAAGCCAGGCATCAAATGACCCGTCGAGTGAGACAGAAGAAGCCGAAGCCAGTATCCCGGAATACAGCCACTCTCCCAGTTCCTCTACAAATACCATCCAGCAAAGTAGCAGCCCAGCACGCAGGCATAGCACAGCACAGTGTCAGACAACCCCAGCCTCAGCAAGCCAACCCGATACCAGATCCCTATCACTAGCCACAGCGGACAACTCAATCAACCTGAATTCCATGCGAGAACTACTTCGTTCACACGAACAGGACATAGTGGACTGTGTGATGCTCCAGCTAAGCTCACAAAACCTACCCCAATAAGCGGTCACTCAAACAGCCAGGCAGGCATCCTGCCACCCGCCCGGAGGCACTCAGCCGCCCATATCAAATCCTACACTTGCCAGAATAGCAGAGCTGGAACGCCAGCTGGCTCAACTACGGGAAGAAAATGAGCAGAAAGAATGTTGACCGAGCCGAGCCCATTTAGTATGTTTAATCCCACCCACACCCACATAGCACAGTCGAGTGAGAGCGCATCTAGAGCAATCGACTCAGTATTGACCATGTTCCCAGGAGTGGAATGAGTCACACTACAACAGATCATCGAAAATTGACTTAAGCCCACAAACATCTATCGTCTGTTAGGAACAGAGAAGGAGCGTGCAGAAACACATCGGACCATCAACATTGGCGGTGTCGAATTTATACAGGCGCAGCGTGAAGGCAAGGAAAGCGAATACCGGATGAGTATCTTCTTCAAAGCTTGGGCTGTGTACTCTTGAATCCTTATCAAGCTAGCACCCAGTGGCTTGCAGGATGAATTGGCCACCGCTCTCTGCATTTATACAGCAAATCTCTATGACCTTCTCGAGAAGTATACATGGAATGGGGTAAAGTCCTACCACTTCCAATTCCATGGCAAGAGAGTGGCTTGTGGCAAGAATATTTATGAACCATGAGACTGGCGCCAGCTAGACAGCAAGCTAGTAGCTTCCAAATGCTTCGCATACCCAGTGACACGCTCAACATGGGCAACCATTCAGAAGCAAACCCCCTCTCACACAAACTCCGGCTTCACAGCAGGCACATTCTTCCCCCTCAGCGAAAGGCGGATAAGCTACCACGAACCGAGTATAGCACAAGCTACTATGATCCCAATAGGTAGCGGGTTCACAAATACTAGAACACCCCCTTGCCGCAATTGGAACTATTGAGAATGTCGCTCAGAACAATGCCGCTACCAACATACCTGCCTCTTGTGCGGCAGCACCCACAAGGCATGACAGTGCACAAGGGGTAACAATGGACCACTACAGCCATACCGCAACAGGCCTCAAGGACGTTAGCTTCCCACACTTCCGTACACCCTAGCTCTCTTCCCCTTCATCTACATTCAGCAGGCCCCTTCTCATAAGATAATCGGAATCCTATCTTGAAGCTTATCCTTAGACAAGCTAAGCACTCACTCACCACACCCAAAACACTGTCACTCCCTGCACCCACCAACTCTTTCCCTATAGGTTCGGTTAGCCAACAACCAGCCCGCCCAAATACCGGAATTCTCTACCTATTATTTACCCCACACAGACAAGACATGCCCCCAGGTCAACTAAAGATCTCAGGATGGGAGCGAGCAACAGCCAGCTTCCCCGACAAAGCAGTAAGAGCAGCAATTCTGGGAATATGCCAATTTGGTGCTCGAATCGGGTAAAACGGGTTACACAACGGCCCGACTATCCACCCCAACCTACCCACTGCCCAAGGGGAGTCTCACCTGGTTATAGCTGATATCACTGGGGAGCTGATCAAGAAGCGGCTAAAGATTTACCCAGATTACCACAGACTACCCACGACCTATACTGCATCACTGCTGTGGCTAATAGACAAGTCCGACGGAACCAAGAGACGCATTCACCATCTGTAACGACCCTACGATAGGTAGCTACAATCACTATCACCTTAGCCCAAATGGTATACCAAGAGGTAACCAGAGGTGGTATGGTCTCGTATACTTGATACAAATAGCTGGTAAACCTAGGATAAGGCCTAGAGAATAGTTGAGTAGCCTTGAGGTACTCTACTAGGCAGGGTAACCTTTCGGGAGCACATTCGCATAAGGTCAAGAGAATTATAGGAATGTTACACGGACCTCCGAGGCGACTTCTGTGGTCGTCTGGAGGACTTCCTGAGCGGTTAAAGGCATAAGAGGGCAAAGTTACCCTACCTTGGGAATTTGGTCATTATGCCCATGGGTCCCAGT
>Ga0307509_10005922_pt1 | contig 16732 bp, 14 predicted proteins | sample 10_EM_MG_FD_202245 | JGI IMG/M metagenome (GOLD analysis project Ga0307509, IMG submission 202245) | Populus trichocarpa ectomycorrhiza microbial communities from riparian zone in the Pacific Northwest, United States - 10_EM | ecosystem: Host-associated > Plants > Roots > Unclassified | place... | reverse complement strand
CAAGCACACGTGCGCTCTCGATGTCGCCGAGCGCGGCGGGATCACGCTCGAGGAGGTCGGCGAGATCATGAACCTGACCCGCGAGCGCATCCGCCAGGTCGAGGTCCGCGGGCTGCTCAAGTTGAAGATGGGATCGCCGTCGCCCGACGAGCTAGGCGCCGAGCTGCTGGCGGCTGCGATGAACGGGCCTTCCGGCAAGCCGCACAACTGATCCTCGTGGTAAACGCGCGGCATGGTCTCCTCCCAGCGCCGGGCATTGATTTCGGTCTCGGACAAACGAGGCATCGTCGAGCTGAGCAAGGCCCTTACAGAGCTCGGGTTCGAGATCCTCTCGACGGGTAATACGGCGTCGACCCTTGCCGGGGCCAAGGTCCCGGTCACCCAGGTCTCGGCGTTCACCGGCGCACCCGAGATCCTGGACGGGCGCGTGAAGACGCTGCACCCCAAGATCCACGGCGGCTTGCTCGGCCGCTCGACGCCCGCGCACGTCGAGGAGATGGCCAGCCACGGGATCGAGCCGATCGAGCTCGTGATCGTCAACCTCTACCCGTTCGAGGCGACGATCGCGAAGCCGAACGTGCCGTTCGACGAGGCGATCGAGAATATCGACATCGGCGGCCCGTCGATGCTGCGCTCGGCCGCGAAGAACCACGAGCGCGTCGCCGTCGTGGTCGACCCCGATGACTACCCGGCGCTCCTCGCCGAGCTCGACGCGAGCGGCGGCTTCGTCTCGCCCGACCTGCGCCTCCGGCTCGCGCGCAAGGCGTTCGCACACACCGCCGCTTACGACTCCGCGATCGCCGCGTACCTCACGTCGGTCGAGGACAGTGTCGCGACCGCGCGCGACAAGGAGCCGACCCGGCGCGCGCTGCCCGACACGCTCGGCATGCAGTGGAAGCGGCTCTACGAGCTGCGCTACGGCGAGAACCCGCACCAGAAGGCGGCGTTCTACGCCGACGCGCGCTCGCCGCTGGCCTCGACGTCGAAGCGGCCGACCGTCGCCGCCGCCGAGGTCCTCGGTGGCAAGCAGCTGTCGTACAACAACATCCTCGATCTCGACGCCGCGCTCGGCCTCGCGCTCGAGTTCACCGCGCCGGTCGCGGTGGTCGTCAAGCACAACAACCCGTGCGGCGTCGCGACGCACACCGACCTCGCGCAGGCGTACTTCAAGGCGCGCGAGGCCGACGCGCAGTCCGCGTTCGGCGGCATCGTCGCGGTCAACCGCGAGGTCGACGAGATCCTCGCGAAGCTCCTGATCGAAACGTTCCTCGAGTGCGTGATCGCCCCCGGCTACTCGGTCGGTGCGCGCGACCTCCTCGCGTCGAAGAAGAACCTCCGGCTCGTCGCGACCGGCGGCACCTGGTCGCCGCCGACCGATCAGCTGTCGTGGTCGGTCCGCACGATCGCCGGCGGCGCGCTGGTCCAGACCGTCGACCACGGCATGGTCGATCTCGCGGACGCCAGGGTCGCGACGAAGCGCGCGCCGACCGATGCCGAGCGCGCGGATCTCGCGTTCGCGTGGCGGGTCGCGAAGCACGTCAAGTCGAACGCGATCGTGTTCGCGAAGGACGGGGTCACGGTCGGCATCGGCGCCGGTCAGATGTCACGCGTCGACTCTGTCCGGATCAGCGAGCGCAAGGCCGGTGACAAGCTCGCGGGCTCGGTCGTCGCGTCCGATGCGTTCTTCCCGTTCCGCGACAACATCGACGTGCTCGCCGCCGCCGGTGCGCGCGCCGTCGTCCAGCCCGGTGGCTCGATGCGCGACGAGGAAGTGATCGGCGCGGCCGACGAGTTCGATCTGGCGATGCTGTTCACCGCGATGCGCCACTTCCGCCATTAGGCTCGCGACCGAGACCGAAAGCCTCGCGGAGAGGTTCCGGTCACGCGCTTGAACGCGTTGCTGAATGCACTCTCGGACGTGTACCCGAGCGAGCGCGCGACCTCCGCCACCGGCGTGGTCTCGTCGCGCAACGCTCGTTCCGCGAGCCGCATCCGCCACTCCGTCAGGTAGGTCAGCGGAGCCACCCCGGCGATCGTCTTGAAGTGGAACGCGAACGTGGTCCGCGACATGGCCGACGCCTTGGCGAGCTCGTCCAGGTGCCAGTCGCGGCCCGGTTCGCCGTGCATCAGGCGGAGCGCCGGCGCGATCCGCGGATCGGCGAGCGCTCGCAGCCATCCGGCCGGCGCGACGTTCGAGGTTGCGAGGTGGGCGCGAAGGATCTGGATGAACAGGAGCTGTGCGAGCTGCGCCGACGCGAGCTTCGCCCCGGGCCTCGCGTTCGCGCGCTCCTCGACGAGCTGGTCGAGCAGCCAGCGAAACACGGTTGCCTGGGCCGACGCGGCGTTGATGTGGATCCACGGGGGAAGCACGTCCGCGAGGAGGTCAGCGCTCGAGGGATCGAGCAGCACGTGGCCGCCGAGATGCGCGAACTCGGAGCCGTCGCCGAGCGTCGCGGTGGTTCGGCCCGCGCCGGAAAACAGGGCCATCGCGTCGACCGGCGCGACGCCGGGCTGACTCGCCAGGACGAACGACCGGCGCGCGGACAGCAGCCCGACATCGCCGGTGGCGAAGCGAATCCACTCGGTGTGGCCCTCGATGCTGACCCAGCAGCTGCCTTTGACGACCGCGAAGAACTTGATCGTCTTCGGCACCGGGAACCGGATCGCCCACGGTCCCCCCGCGGTGAAGCCTCCCGTCACGAGCGACTCGGCCCGCGTGAGCTCGAGGATGTCGGAGAACGGATCGGCGACCACGTTCGTACTCTTGCGCAAGTAACGCGGACGCTCAAGCATTCTCAGTCCGGGCGACCGGTCGTAGATCGAGGGACATGACGATGACCAAGCGACGACTCGGCGGCCAGGGTCTGGAGGTCGGTGCGATCGGCCTCGGCTGCATGGGCATGAGCCAGTCCTACGGTCCCGCAGACGAGCGCGAATCCATCGCGACGTTGCACCGCGCGCTCGAGCTCGGCTGCAACTTCTTCGATACGGCCGAGAACTACGGGCCGTTCAAGAACGAAGAGCTGCTCGGTAGAGCGTTCAAGGGGCGGCGCGACCAGGCGGTGATCGCGACCAAGTTCGGCTCGCGGTTCGACGGCGACAAGATCGTCGGGATGGATAGCCGGCCCGAGACCATCGTCCGCGTCGTCGAGGGCTGCCTGCGCCGGCTACAGACCGACCGCATCGATCTGCTCTACCAGCACCGGCTCGACCGGACGGTTCCGATCGAAGACGTCGCCGGCACGGTCGGGAAGCTCGTCGCCGAGGGCAAGGTACGGTTCCTCGGCCTGTCTGAGGTCGGGGTCGCGAACCTCCGGCGTGCGCACGCGGTGCATCCCGTGTCGGCACTCCAGAGCGAGTACTCGCTGTGGGAGCGCAACCTCGAGCCCGAGATCCTGCCGGTCCTGCGCGAGCTCGGCATCGGTCTGGTGCCGTTCTGTCCGCTCGGGCGGGGCTTTCTGGCGGGTGGGGTGAAGCGCGCCGAGGAATATCCGGACGGAGACACGCGGCGGATCGATCCGCGCTACCAGGGCGCGAACTTCGACACCAACGTGCATGCCGCGAGCGTCGTGTTCCAGGTCGCCGCCGTTCGCGAGCTGAAGCCCGCGCAGGTCGCGCTCGCGTGGCTGTTGCACAAGGGCGACGACATCGTTCCGATCCCGGGAACCAAGCGCCGCAGCTATCTCGAGGAGAACACCGCCGCCGACGGCGTGCGCCTCTCACCAGACGAGATGCGGAAGCTCGACGCGGCACTCGCGACCGGAGCGATCGCGGGAAAACGCTACGCCGACTGGATCATGGCGACGATCGACCGCTAGCCGGAGCACATCATGAACGATCCAGATCAAACTTCGGTGCTCGTCACGGGTGGGACGGGCTTCATCGCGCAGCACTGCATGCTCGCGTTATTGACGGCCGGTTACCGCGTGCGGACGACGATTCGGTCCGCGGCACGGGAAGCGGAGGTCCGCGGCCACCTCCGCACCGGTGGGTCCGAGCCGGGCGACCGGCTCTCGGCGTTCACCGCCGACCTGAGCGCCGACGCCGGCTGGTCGGAGGCCGTGCAGGGCTGTGCGTACGTGCTCCATCCCGCTTCCCCGACACCGTCGGGCGATCAGGTTCGCGAGGAGGACTGGATCAAGCCCGCGGTGGAAGGAAACCTCCGCGTGCTTCGCGCAGCTCGCGACGCCGGGGTGAAGCGCGTGGTGATCACGTCCGCGTTCGGTGCGATCGGGGTGGGGCATCCGCCTCGCGACCGACCGTTCGACGAGACCGACTGGAGCGATCTCGATGGCAAGGTCGCTCCCTATCAGAGGTCGAAGACCCTGTCGGAGCGAGCGTCGTGGGACTTCATCGCGCGCGAAGGACGTGCGCTCGAGCTGGCGGCGGTGAATCCGGTCGCGGTGCTCGGACCCGCGCTCGGCCCGGACCATTCGCACTCGATCACCATCATCGAGAACCTGATGAACGGCCTGCCGGGTTGCCCGAAGCTCCACTCGGGCTACGTGGACGTCCGCGACGTCGCGGACCTTCACCTGCGCGCGATGATCGATCCCGCAGCGAAGGGCGAGCGCTTCATCGCGATCGCCGGCGAGAGCATGTGGATGATCGATGTCGCGAACGTCCTACGCGAGCGGATGGGCACCTCTGCTCGCCGCGTGCCGAAGCGGAGGCTCCCGAGCTGGTTCGTCCGGCTCGCCGCCCTCGGAAATCCGAGGCTGAGGGCCGTCGTCCCGCTCCTCGGCGTGAGGCTCGATGCGACGGGCGAGAAGGCGCGGCGGCTGCTCGGCTGGGCTCCGCGCTCGCGCGAGGATGCGATCGTCGCGGCGGCGGAGAGCCTCCTCCGGCTCGGGCTCGTCGCACCCTGATCTAGTCGACCGCGTGGATCGCGGCCTGATCGACGACCTTGTTGTACTTGGCCGAGCCCATCCCGAACACCGTCGCGGCGCCGGCCTTCACGTCGGCCCACTTGATCGCCGCGAATCCCGCGTGGCTCTGGGCGGCCGAGAACAACTCGCCGATCTCGTCCATGGTGAAGCGATCGGGCAGCGTCGAGTACAGCGCCCACAGGAAGCGCAGGACATCCATCTCGACCGCGGAATTCGCGATCGCCGTGCAGTGCGCATCGCGCCAGTTGATCGTGCTCGCACAGGTCACCGGCACGGTCGGCTGGAGCACGCCGAACAGGATGTAGACCTCCTTGTAGTAGCCGAACTCGCAGTCGGCCTCGAGCCGGTTGTTGTAGAGCTTCGCGGCATAGAAGTGGCCGAAGCCCTCGGTGAACGCCGCGGCGTACTGCTCGAGCGACTGGATGCAGTGGAGCTGGTTCGACGACACCACGTGATCGCAGCGACACGCAGCCAGCGAATCGTTCACGGCGTTGTAGTCGGTGCCGTTGAACGAGAACTTGAACGACTGGACGAAGTGGCCGTACTCGTGGCCCATGACGAACTTGTCGCTCGCATCCGCCGGGAAGCCGGCGGCACCGGGCCCGATGTAGACCCCGACGCCGGGCGAGAAACAAGAGTCGGTCGGTGGCGTGATCCCCGGGCAGCCCTTGTCGACGAACGTCGTGTTCGTGCCGGCCGGCACCCAGGTGTCGGTGCCGACGTACATCCGGGCGAGCACGCCGGCGACGTTCATCGTGTGGTCGTTCGCGAGCGCCTCGACGTTGATCGAGGTCGGCGACGGAGACGCGATCGTGAACGAGCGCGACCAGCTCACCAGGTTGTCACCGAGTCCCGAGTGCAGCTTGAGGTCGTGATGCGCCGTCGCCGCGTCGACGGGTTTCTCGAACGAGCTCTGGACGTGGATGACGTCCGTGCCCGCCGAGAGCGTGAGGTACGGCGAGCACCCCGCGGCGTTGAGGTAGCCGCTCCAGATCGTGTACGAGAACATCCCGCTGGTCCGGGTGATCCACGCCTTCATGTACGCTGCGTTCTCGGTCAAGACCCCGGTCGTGTTCTGGTAGTCCTCGCCGACGCCCGCGTCGTTGTACTGGACCTTGAGGTCGAAGCAGACCGCGGTGGTTCCCGGCGGCGGCGGGTTGCCATTCGGCGGCGGCGGTGCGATCGGCGTCGCGGATGGCGCCACGATCCCCGCGATCGCGGTGCCGGTGCCGAGCGTGAAGCCGGCACCACCCTGCGCCGGCAGCTGCGCGAGATCGACGAGTCGCGCGCCGTCCCACACCCGACCCGCGAGCGGCGCCGTCGTCGCTTCGAGCTGCGCCGAACGCGCGAACGCACCGTCGACCGAGTACACCGTCATCGTCTTCCAATCGGCCGCGTGCTCGTACGAGACGGGCGAGGAGACCGAGTGGACAGGCGTGCCTGCGAGATCGATCGTCAGCTCGGCGCGTGCGGACGCGAGCGCGCCCACCGCCTGGACCGGCATGCGATCCGCGTCGAGGACGACCCGCCGCTGCTCTCCGCCCGCCAGCGTCACGGCGTCGACCGCGACCCGCGCGCTCCGGCCGTCCAGGCCATCGGCTGCGAGCGCGATCGCGACCGGGACCGCGTCGGTGCGATGGCTGGTCACCTCGATCGCGAGCGCAGGGACCGTGCAGCCGGGATCCGCACAGCCGCGAACGAGCTCGACCCCGACGTCCCCCGGCCACCGCGCGTGCTCCGAAGGGGTCGCGACGGGCGCCGGTTGCTCGGGTGCCGCGGTGACCGCGGGATCCGGTGGGGATGACGGAGACGGGTCAGGGGCTTCACCGGAGGCGCACGCGACCACGAGCGACGCGCCGAGCAAGGAGAGCGAGAGAGTCCGCATGCCTCACCAACGTCGACATCGGACATTGTTCCCCAGTTAGTCGACCGAGTGGATCGCGGCCTGGCTGACGACCTTGTTGTACTTCGGCGTGAAGGCACCGAACACGGTCGCCGCACCGGCCTTGAGGTCGCTCCACGTGATCGGCAAGAACCCGGCGTGGGTCTGCGCGGCCGAGAACAACGCGGCGATCTCGTCCATGGTGAAGCGGTCGGGCAGCGTCGAGTACAGCGCCCAGTAGAACCGCATCGTGTCCATCTCGACCGCCGAATTCGCGATCGCGGTGCAGTGGCTGTCGCGCCACTCCGACGTGCTCGCGCACGCCACCGGCACGGTCGGGGAGAGCACGCCGAACAGGATGTAGACCTCCTTGTAGTAGCCGAACGTGCAGTCGGCCTCGAGCCGGTTGTTGTAGAGCTTCGACGCGTAGAAGTGAGCGAAGCCCTCGAGGAACGCCGCGGCGTACTGCTCGAGCGACTGGATGCAATGGAGCTGGTTCGCAGACACCACCTGATCGCAGCGACACGCGCCGACGCTGTCGATCACCGCGTTATAGTCGTAACCGTAGATCGGGAAGTGGAAGCTCTGGACGAAGTGCCCGTGCTCGTGCGCGACCAGGAACTTATCGGTGGCCTGCGGTGGCGCGATCGCCGCGCCCGGACCGGGGCCGATGTAGACCGCGTCGCCCGGGGCGAAGCACGAATCGGTCGGCGGGGTGAGTCCGGGGCAGCCCTTGTCGACGTACGTCGTGTTCGTGCCGGCCGGAACCCAGGTGTCGGTGCCGGCGTACATCCGCGCGAGCACGCCGGCGACGTTCATCGTGTGATCGTTCGCGAGTGCCTCGACGTTGATCGAGGTCGGCGACGGAGACGCGATCGTGAACGAGCGCGACCAGCTCACCAGGTTGTCACCGAAGCCCGAGTGCAGCTTGATATCGTGATGCCCCGTCGCCGCGTCGACCGGCTTCTCGAGCGAGCTCTGGACGTGGATCACGTCCGTTCCCGCCGAGAGCGTGATGTACGGCGAGCACCCCGCGGCGTTGAGGTAGCCGCTCCAGATCGTGATCGAGAACATCCCGCTGGTCCGGGTGATCCACGCCTTCATGTACGACGCGTTCTGGGTCTGCACGCCGGTGCCGGCGTTGACGTAGTCCTCGCCGACGCCGGCGTCGTTGTACTGGACCTTCAGGTCGAAGCACACCGTGGTGGTTCCCGGCGGTGGCGGATTGCCCTGGGGCGGCGGAGGTGGCATCGCCGTCCGTGCCGGCGCCATCGCGCTCAACATCGTCGCACCACCGCCGAGCGTGAAGCCCGCACCTCCGAGCGCGGGCAAGGTCGTGACATCGACGAACGCGCCGTGATCCCAGACCCGGCCGATCGGGGGCGCGAGCGACGCGGTGTCGTGCTGGGCAGCCCACGTGGCAGCGGCGTCGTCGGAGTACGCGGTGATGGAGTGCCAGTCGACCGAGTGCTCGTAGACGACCGGCGACGACACCGAACCGACCCAGGCTCCGCCCGGGTTGACGCGCAGCTCGGCGCGTGCGCTCGCGAGCGTCCCGCGCGCCTGGATCGGCAGCTGATCGGCGGCGATCGTGAACTGCCGCCGCTCGCCCGGCTGCAAGGTCACGCCGGTCGCGACCACGATCTGCGCGTGCCGTCCGTCCAGACCATCACCCGAGAGGGCGAGCTCGAGCTCGGCCGGATCGGTGCGTAGACTGGTGACCTCGACCGCGAGCGACGGGACCTGGCACGTCGCGTCCGGACAACCGCGCACGAGCTCGACGGCCACGTCGCCGGGCCACCGTGCACTTTCCGGATCCGGTGCCGGGCGCGGCAGGGCCGTGGTCGGCGACTCACCGACCGGGTCCGGGGTCGCCGGCGCGTCGGAGGTGGAGGGAGGATCGGACGCGCAAGCGACCAAGAGCGACGCGCCGAGCCAATAGCCAAGCCTGGATGTCGTGACGAGCTTCATGGGCCGGGAACGTCGATCGGGGCGGATCTTCCCTACAGGAAGCGAGACAGGGCGGCGCAGGCGAGGAACGTCGCGCACGCGGTGGTCGCGGCGACGCCACAGCCCTTCGCGAACACGAGCGCGCGCGAGCCCTCGGGCCACAGCTCGCCCGCGGCGACCCGGTCGAGCTCGGTCGAGGCGTACCACCAGGCGAGCGAGCCGAGCGGTGGGCAGGCGATGGCGCAGAGCGCGAGGAACAGCGCGAGCGTCGTGTGCGGCGAACGCGCGGGAAGCCGCTGCTGGGATCGATGGCCGTGCGAACGTGCGGCAGGGATGGGCCACGGCAGCGGCGTGACGGGCGCGGTCCGGGTCATGGGGCGCGGTATCGGCCGGTCCGGTCGGGCGGTTGCTGATAGATTCGGCGCGTGAAGATCCTCGTCATCGGCAGCGGCGGACGGGAACACGCCCTGGTCTGGCGGCTCGCGAAGTCGGGGCACGAGCTGCTCGCGGCGCCGGGCAATCCGGGCATCTCGGCGCTGGCGCGGTGCTTTCCGGTCGGGGTCGATCAGCTCGATGGGCTGGTCGCGCTCGCGACGGAGCAACGGGTCGACCTGGTGGTCGTCGGGCCGGAGGCGCCCCTGGTCGCCGGGCTCGCCGATCGGCTGCGGGCCGCGGGCGTCGCGACGTTCGGGGCGAGTGCGGCGGGCGCGCAGCTCGAGGGCAGCAAGGCGTTCTCGAAGGCGTTCTTCGCGCGCCACGACATTCCGACCGCGAAGTTCTTCATCGCGAAGAGCGTCGCCGAGGCGGATGCCGCGATCGATCAGCTCGGCGCCTGTGTGGTCAAGGCGGACGGGCTGGCGGCGGGCAAGGGCGTGGTGGTGGCGGCCGATGACGTGGAGGCGCGGGCGGCGGCGCGCGAGATGCTCGACGGCCGGTTCGGCGACGCCGGAGCGACACTCGTGATCGAGCAGAAGATCGTCGGTCGCGAGGTCTCGGTGCTCGCGCTCACCGACGGCAAGCGGCTCGAGGTGTTGCCCGCGGTCGAAGATCACAAGACGATCTTCGACGGCGACCGCGGCCCCAACACGGGCGGGATGGGCACGGTGTCGCCGGCCTGGACGAGCGATGCGGTGATCGCGCGGGTGGTCCGCGAGATCCTCGAGCCGACGGTGCGCGGCCTCAAGGCCGACGGCATCGACTATCGCGGCGTGCTGTACGCAGGCGTGATGGTCGACGCCCAGGGCTACCCGTGGCTGCTCGAGTACAACTGCCGGTTCGGCGATCCCGAGACCCAGCCGATCATGGCGCGCACGATCGGTGACCTGGGCGCGGTGCTCGCGAGCGCGGCGCGCGGCGAGCTCCACCACGGCGAGCTGGCCTGGGACGCGCGGGTCGCGGTGTGTGTGGTCGTCGCGGCGGCCGGCTATCCGAGCGCGGTGAAGACCGGAGATCCGATCCGGATCGGGGAGGTGCCCGACGACGTCGTCGTGTTCCATGCCGGGACGGCCGACCAGGACGGCACGCTGGTCAGCGCCGGTGGGCGCGTGCTCGGCGTGACCGCGCTCGGGATCAGCGTGCAACAAGCGCGCGAGCGCGCGTACGGCGTCGTCGACGCGATCGAGCTCGCAGGCAAGCAGGCGCGGCGCGACATCGGCGCGCGCCGCTGATATCGTCGACGGATGCCGCAGATCGCGGGATTCCGCGGAATCCTCTGGAACAAGATCGATCCGAAGCTGGTCGCGCAACCGGTCGCCGAGCCGCGCGCCCGGCTCGACCGCGGCGAGCTCGTGCGCGATCCGACGCGCGCGGTGTATCGCTACCACCAGGCGTTCGCCGCCGGGTCGCGGACGCTCGTCCGCAAGTCGTGGTTCGCGGCGGTCGCGCTGTCGCCGTGGGCCGTCCGCGACGTCCGTCCGCACGAGGCGACGGACGCGAAGGCGCGCGAGCGCGCGATCGCCGGGATCGCGAAGGCCGGGATCCACACCGACGCGGTGCTCGCCGGCTATCGCGACGCCGCGGGCGAGACCGATCGCCTGTTCAAGAAGGCCGAGGCCGAGCGGCCGCTCGTCGACGTGACGACCGCGGACGGCACGAGCCACAAGCTGTGGCGGGTCGGCAGCGCCGAGGTGATCGGCAAGCTGCGGCCGCTGTTCGCGCCGAAGAAGCTGCACGTCCTCGATGGTCACGCGCGCTGGGAGGGCATGCTCGCCTACCGCGATCAGCTCGCCGCGAAGGCGCCGCTCGCGCAGTACGCGTCGGCGAACTACGCGCTCGCGTGCCTCGTCAACCTCGACGACCCGACGCTCGCGGCCGGCGCTCGCCATCGGATCGTCCGCGGCACCGGCGCCAAGCGCGACGACGTGCTCGCGAAGGCGAGGCGGTACTTCATCATCGACACGCTCGCCGGCGCCGCGAAGGATCTCGGCAAGCAGTTCACCGCGCTCGCCGACACCCTCGCGCACCAACCCGCGTTCGTGCTCGTGTTCCCCGGCGACGCCGACGCGTACAAGCTCACGCTGTCGCCGGAGATCAGCCCGATCGCCGAAGGCGTCAGCGTCCATCGCGCGATCCAGAAGTACGACCCGGTCGTCGTCGACGCGCTGTTCCTCGCGAAGGTCGCGCCGGGCGCCTCGATCGAGACCGTGCTCGATCCGAACGTCGTGATCGCGCTCGGTGAGGGCATCGACCTGGGCATCGTGTGCAAGCCGCTGTCGATCGATCAGATCGCGCACGTCGACGAGGTCGGCGAGCTCCTGCCGTTCGGCTCGACCGCGATCCATCCGCCGGTCGCGCGCCTCGTCGCGTTCGAGCCGTCGCCCGACGAAGACCTGGTCTAGCGAAACCGGCGGAGCTCGACCGGCTTGTCGGCGTAGCCCGAGTCCGCGATCGGGACTTCCTTCGGCGAGTCGAACAGGGTGTGCATCATGACGTCCCGATCGTCGAGGACGCCGATCGTTCCGCGGTCCTCGACGATCGCACCGACGTGGCGCGGGAACAGGATCAGATCGCCCGGCTTCGGGAACGCGAGCGGCTTGCCGCCGGCGTCGCGATAGATGCCGTCGTCGCCGCGCGTTCCCGCCGCGAGCAGGGTCGTGAGCTGGGGCAGGCCGCCGGTCCAGGTGTACGCGAGCTTCTTGCCGCTTCGCCGCGCGCCGTAGACGATGAAGTCGGCGCAGTCGGAACCCTCGAGTCGCTCGCTCTCGTGGGTGGCGTCGGAGAGCCCGGCCGAGGCCCAGATGTAGGGCTGGCCGTACATCTCGGTGAGGTAGCCGAGGTACGTGTCGTCGCGCCGGATCGACACGCGCATCACGGCGTCGGTCAGGCCACCCGAGCCGCGACCGCGCTTGGCCTCGGCGCCGGGACTCGCGATCGCGTGGTCGCCCTGCGTGACGACGGCCTGGAACCGCATCGTGCCGACGCCGTTGCCGTGATCCGGCGTGAGCGTCGGCCGGACGTCCGCGGCGAGCGCGAGCTCGTGGGCATCGGGGATCGCGGTCGCCTCGTAGTCGATCGCGGCGAAGTGAAAGCCGGTGTCGTCGGTGTTCGACATGCTCGCGGCAGCGGGCTCGATCCGGTTCCACGCGATCGTGAAGCGCGGTGCGTGCGCGAGCGGCTCGGGGTGGATGGTCCGCGTGCCGAGCGTTGCCACCGTCACGTCGGCGTAGAAGTGTCGATCCGACTCGATCACCGCGTGCAGCTTGACGTGCTGATCGGCACGCGCGTACGCGGGGCGATCGGTCGCAGGTTTCTCATCGACGGCCGCGACGACGTGAACGGCGGTGATCGGCGCGGTGACCGCCGCGTCACCCCACTGCGGCACGATCGCGGCGGGAGCGTGCGCGGGCGTTGCGCGCGGCGTCATGTTTCGGGGAGCAACCGGATCGGGCGACGGCGCACTCGAAGCAGACGAGCAGGCGATCGTGGCGATCGAGAAAAATACACACCGCACCTTTCTGACAACGCGCGAGCTGGCTCACCGATTCCAGCGACCGCGATCTTCGTCGGAAATTCGGGTTGTGCGTGATCGGTATGAATGACATCGTGACTTCGTCGTCACCTCGTTGTACACGCCACGTCTTTGGGGGATGTGATGTTGATCGAGAGGAGCGAGAACATGTGGAACTGGGCTGATCGGATGGTGAAGGCGGTATCGGATGTCACGGTGGGAACCGTGATCGTGCTGGTGCACGTCGCGCTCGCGGATCGCACCGCGCGCAAGGAACCGCGGCGCGCGCCGCGGCTCGCGAACTAGGGATCGTCCCGAAATCGCCAGCAGAAGTTGCTGGCCGCGCGTGAATGTCGGACGCTTCTGGTACGCGATCCGTACATGCGTACCTCTGCAAGCGTTCGCCGTGCCACCGCCGCTGATGCCGAAGCGCTCGCGCAGCTCGTGAACCGCGCGTACGCCGTCGAGAGCTTCTTCGTCGAAGGCGACCGCACCGACGCCGAGGAGCTCGCGCAGATGATGGAGCGCGGCACGTTCCTCGTGCTCGACCACGCCGACCAGCGGGGCCTCGCCGCCGCGGTGTACGTCACGACGGACGGGGCGCGCGGCTACTTCGGCATGCTCGCGGTCGGCCAGGGCCTCCAGGGCCACGGCATCGGCAAGCGGATGGTCCGGATCGCGGAGGCGGTCGCCGAGGCCGCGGGTTGCACGACGATGACGATGAAGATCGTCAACCTCCGCGAGGAGCTCGGCCGCTGGTACCGCTCGCTCGGCTACCGCGAGACCGGCACCGCGCCGTATGTGGTCCCGCGCACGGTCAAGCTCGCCTGTCACTTCGTGGAGATGGCCCGGCCGCTCGGTATCCCTGCGGTGCTGGCCGCCTAACCGTCCCGTACTCGCGGCGCCCCCACCGGCGCGGTAGAATTTCCGCATATGCCTAGGTTCCTTGGCCTGTTGCTGCTGGCAGCTTGCGGCAGCGGCGGCGGCTTCCCGGATGCGCGGCCGATCGACAGTCCACCGCCGAAGGGCACGTTCTCGCTCGCCTGGACGGTGAGCGACACCGGCTCGAACCCGATCACGTGCGATCAGATCGGGGGCCAGTCGGTCACTGCAGTCGCCCACAACGAGGCGTTCGACGGCGCCACCCCCGAGGTGTTCGTGTGCTCGACCCTGATGGGGCAGAGCCCCGGGCTCGAGCCCGGGACCTACGACTTCAAGTTCACGCTCGACTCGTCGACCGGGACGCTCGCGACCGCGCCGGATCAGAACCAGGTCGTGATCGCGTCGAACCAGGACACCCCGCTCACCCCGATCGCGTTCGCGCTCGACGCGACGGGCGCGATGAACCTCCACCTGGCGACCGGCCGTGCGACCAACTGCGGCGTCGCGCCGTCGGGCGGTGGGATCTCGTCGATGACGCTCACGCTCACTCACAACGGCGATCTGTCGTGCGAGCCGCTGACGCTCCAGATCGCCGCGGGCGCGACCCGGCCGGCGGCGATGTACGTGATCAACTGCGGGATGCCCTCGGTCGCCGGGTGCATCGAGAACGATCAGGCAATCACCGCGACCGGCGTGAAGGCCGACGGCTACCAGATCCACGTCAAGGGCTTCGAGGGTGCGGCGAGCTGCTGGTCCAATAACGACTCGATCGTCGTCCCGCCGCTCGGCCAGACCCTGGACCGCACGTTGAACCTCGGTTTCAGTTCCGCGACGCCCGGCTGTATGTAGACTGCGGGCCGTGACCACGGTCCAGCACTACAAGCCGAACCTTCGCGACGTGTTCTTCAACCTCTTCGAGGTCCTCGAGATCCAGAAGACGGTCCTCGGCAAGGCGCCGTTCGAGGCGATGGACGAGGAGACCGCGCGGCAATCCCTCGAGGGCTTCCTCGAGGTGTTGCAGGCCAAGTGGACGCCGACGTTCGCGTCCGGCGACCTCGAAGGCGGCGCGCACTTCGACGGCAAGGGCAACGTCACGCTGCCGAAGGGCTTCCAGGAGGCGCTGGCGGCCTACTACGACGGCGGCTGGAACAACATCGAGCTCCCCGAGCACCTCGGCGGGTTCGGCGCACCACCGACGGTGCGGTGGGCCGCGTTCGAGCTGATGGCGGGCGCGAACCCGTCCGTGTGCTTCTACGTGCTCGGCTGCTTCATGACGACGATCGTCGACGCGCTCGGCACCGACGCGCAGAAGAAGCGCTACGTCCGGAACATGATCGACAGGCACTGGGGCGCGACCATGGTGCTGACCGAGCCGGGTGCGGGCTCCGACGTCGGCGCCGGGACGACGAAGGCGACCCACGTGAAGGGCGACGAGTACCTGCTCGAGGGCGTCAAGCGGTTCATCACGAACGGTGACTTCGATGGGACGGAGAACATCGTCCACATCGTGCTCGCGCGGCCCGAGGGCGCGGGGCCCGGGACCAAGGGACTGTCGTGCTTCATCGTGCCGAAGGTGTGGGTCGAGGAGGACGGCACGCTCGGCGCGCGCAACGGCGCGGTCGTGACGAAGGTCGAGCACAAGATGGGGATCAAGGGCTCGGCGACGTGCGAGCTGACCCTCGGCGACGGCGCGCCGTGCCGGGCGTTGCTCCTCGGCGATGTCCACGACGGCATCGCCCAGATGTTCCACGTGATCGAGTACGCGCGGATGGGTGTCGGGACCAAGTCGATGGCGACGCTCTCGACCGCGTACCTCAACGCGCTCGAGTACACGCGGATCCGCAAGCAGGGCCCGGATCTCGCGAAGCAGACCGACAAGGCCGCGCCGCGCGTCGAGATCATTCGCCACCCCGACGTCCGCCGCATGCTGATGCTGCAGAAGGCGTTCGCCGAGGGCCTGCGCTCCGTCGTGCTGTGGACCGCGCACGTCCAGGATCAGGTCGTCCAGCAGGGCGGTCACGGCGCCGCCGAGGCGAAGCAGCTCGATCGGCTGAACGACCTCATGCTGCCGCTGATCAAGGGCTACGGCTCGGAGAAGGTCTACGATCTGCTCGCGCTGTCGCTCCAGTGCTTCGGCGGCTCGGGCTACTGCCAGGATTATCCGATCGAGCAGTACATCCGGGATCAGAAGATCGACTCGCTGTACGAGGGGACGACCGCGATCCAGGCGCTCGATCTGTTCTTCCGCAAGATCGGTCGCGACCAGGGTCAGACCCTGCAGCTGCTGCTCGGTCAGATCAAGGCGACGGTCGAGACCCTGACGCTCGCGGTGGAGAAGGCCGCGCTCGCGAAGGCGCTCGGCGACGTCCAGGGCATCATGGCCGCGATGCTCGGCAAGCTCGGCCAGAGCGTCTATCACGTCGGCCTGCACGGGAACCGGATCTTGTTCTCGCTCGCCGAGCTCGTGATCGGATGGCGCCTCGCGGTGATGGCCGAGCTCGCGGCGGGCAAGGTCGAGGCCGCGACGGGCGACGCGAAGGCGTTCTACACGGGCAAGCTCGCGAGCTCGCGGTTCTACGCGCAGAACGTGCTGCCTCAGCTGACGCTCAACCGCCAGCTGATCGAGCAGAGCGACCTCGCGCTGATGGACGTCCCGGACGACGCGTGGTGAGCTAAGCCAGCGCGCGCTGGTTGGTCTCGCTCATCCGCCACATGATCGCGAGGCCGATCACGCCGTACACCATGATGTAGAACGCCGGCACGAGCTGGTTGCCCGAGAGGCTGGTCAGCCAGGTCGAGATGTAGGGCGCGCTGCCGCCGGCGAGCCCGAGCGTGACTGAATAGGCGATGCTCATCGACGTCACGCGCGACGCGACCGGGAAGATCTCGACGAGCATCGCGCCCTGGAGCCCGAGCGCCATGCCGATCGGCACGCCCATGAGGAGCTGGCCGAGCGCGAACTCCGAGGTCGAGCCCGACAGCATGAAGCGGAGCGCGAGATAGCTGAACGCGAGCATCACGAACGTGAGGATGATCATCAGCCTGCGCCGCCCGACGCGATCGCTGAGCCAGCCGCCGAGCGGCTTTGCCGCGAGCACGACGAACAGCATGCCGGTGTTGACGAGCCGGAAGTCGTCCGCATTCGCGGCCTTCTCGTGTGCGTTCGCGCCGTAGGTGAACACG
>Ga0307509_10005921_pt1 | contig 16735 bp, 13 predicted proteins | sample 10_EM_MG_FD_202245 | JGI IMG/M metagenome (GOLD analysis project Ga0307509, IMG submission 202245) | Populus trichocarpa ectomycorrhiza microbial communities from riparian zone in the Pacific Northwest, United States - 10_EM | ecosystem: Host-associated > Plants > Roots > Unclassified | place... | reverse complement strand
TTGGCCGCTGCCAGATAGGCTACCCACGACATCAGACTCCCTAGTACAAGGGTCTATCATGAATACATGGTACAGAGCCGGGGTGGTCATTCTCCGTTGTAATGGCAACTTTGGAACACTAGAAAAAGAATGCGTTCAAGCAATTTTACATTATAAATGGCAAATTTCACACACTTATTGCAGCACCAACATTAGATTTAAAAATAGGATAACTTCATAGAATGTCCAGAAAAGATGTAGACTACTATACTTCTATTGAAACCTCAAATGATATAAATCCTATGAACAGTAGTAGGGAATAAAACTCTCTCTAAAACTGTGCCAAGATGGTTGTTTTTGGTGGGAAAATGGAGGCTTGGCGAAATCCAAAAGTTCAACTACCTACTGCTCTTGAAGGGTTTGGAATTGAGTGGATACTTTTATATATAAATAGTGTCCCCACTATATTCAGTAGTTCTATGGAGAGTTTTGATTTTTGTGAATTTTCTCTCATGTAATATCTTAGATTCAAAAGCTCTGATTTAGACAAAATTATGGTACACTCAGGCAAGCGCCGTACCAGTGCCCTTCAACATCTGATCCCTGCTCTGTACCATGAATTCATGGGAGAGCCTTGTACAAACCCTGCCCCACACGGGGCCGCGAATATTGGCGCCAAGGCATCCAAATACTTGTGGAATGCGCAAGTACGATACTGCCGTTTATTTAGACTATTTTTGCTTATTTTCTTGGCTGGTTCCGGCAGTTGGATCGAGGAACAACCTCACGGCGAAAATTATGAGGACCTGCTGATCGGTTAATTTTGTCCATGCACAATACAACCGGCGCTTGGGGGTTGTTTGTGAATGGCCGCTTTTGTGATGCATCACTTTTCTTCGGTGTCTCATAGGGTGACATTCGCAACTCTGCTTTAATGTTAGAAGACCCCCACTTTCCCTTAGCAAGGCCCCACTTTCCCCCAGCCCCCAAATTTCCCCAGATCGCAGGAACATCATCAACCATATATCGAAATCAACCGACAATACTCAATAACCCCTCCTCTACAACAGTACGAGCAGCAAAGAGCTGAAGATGTCTCAAAATCCCATCCAGAATAATATCAACTCCTTCAATAATACGAACATTTTTAATGTCCAGAATAGCTATGTTGCTGATGATCGGTCTCAACTTCTAGCCTGGTTATCACCCCTAGAGCCCAGGCTACGACACCAGGATATCCAAGAACGTCGCGTCAACAATGTAGGAGAATGGCTCCTGCAAGCTGAAGAATTCAAAACCTGGTATGAAGGGAGTGGTGAAGGTGCAGATGATAAGGCGGTAGTTTTTGGTTATGGAGGTCCGAGGGTCGGAAAGACTTTTGTCAAGTAATGAGAATAATTCTCCGAGGAGAGAAGAAAGGGTTTTTGTGCTAACAGGCCATGATGTCAGTTCGGTAGTGGTAGACAGATTGTGCGATCAGGCTAGAGGACAAAACACAGCGGTTGCGTGTTTTTACTTCGACTTCGCAGCGCGAAAAGAGCAGCCAGCGACAGGTATGCTGGGTTCCTTGCTGAAACAGGTCGTGGGCGGGATGGAAACAATTCCGGAGGAAATATCAGAGGCATTTCAAGACCAGAAAAAGGTCATTGGTGGACGGAGGCTGCAACTCCCGGATATAGTTAAGATGCTGCAGTCCATCACGTCCTCATTACGCACATTTGTATGCATAGACGCCTTGGATGAATGTGCGGCGATTCATCGAGTTAAGCTCCTTCATTCTCTGAAACAAATCCTCGAAAAGTCACCGCGCACACGAATATTCATTACAGGAAGGCTTCATATTCGTGCAGAGATTGAAAAACGTCTTGTTGGGCGAGTGACAAGTGTATCTCTAGGTCCCAGTAAAGGGGATATCGTCGAATACCTTCGTGTTAGACTGGAGGATGTAACGCCGGACGCTATGGAAGAGAGCTTAGAGGCAGAAATTCTAGAGAAGCTTCTTGAAAACATGTCGGACATGTACGTAGGCAATAATCCTGGGAATCCCGCCCCCACACTATCCGCTAATAGATATGCATCTAGGTTTCTCCTGGTTTCCTTAAATATAGATGCAATCTTGCACGAATCAACAATCTCACGAAGACGAGAAAAACTGAACAAAATGACCAATGGATTAGAATTGGGAGATGTTTACAGCGCGACTATCGAGCGGATAAAAGCGCAAGATGGAGACAAATCGAGACTTGGGATGGCAGCGTTGATGTGGATCAGTCATGCGGAACGGCCGTTGTGAGCGGATGAGCTCTGCTATGCCTTAGCAGTCCAATTAGGCTCCACGGATTTCGATGTTGGCAACATTCCTTCAATGTCGACATTGGTGAACTGCTGTCAAGGCCTTATTACTGTGGATAAGGAGGCATCAACTGTGCGATTAATCCACTTTACCCTGCAGGAGTATCTTTCCGTTCACCCCGATCTATTCAGTAAACCTCACTCGGCAATGGCTGAAATCTGCTTGACCTACCTGAATTCCAAACAAGTCAAAGCCATTTCGATCGCTCCTACTCCTGGTACCCAAAGCACACCCTTTCTAGAATATTGTTCAGTATACTGGGGAGCGCATGCGAAAAAGGAGCTCTCTGACTCCGGGAAATCACTTGCGCTCGAGCTGTTAAAGGAGGATTATAGCCTGATATCGACCGAATTACTCCTTGCACATGCAGACCTGTATAACAAGCGCTACGATACCTGTCCTCCATTTAATGGACTACAATGCGCATCGTTCTTTGGAATTGTTAAAGTGGTAGCTACTTTAATAAAGGAGGAAGGTTCTGACATCAATGGGGAAGGCTATTTGGGTTGCACACCACTTTCATGGGCCGCGTATAATGGGCATGAAGAAGTGGTGAAAATTCTGCTCGGGCGGGAAGAGGTCAACCCCAACAAGCCAGATGAATTGGGCCAGACACCGCTCTCGGATGCCGCTCAGAATGGACATGAGGGAGTGGTAAAACTATTACTCGAACGGGAAGAGGTCAACCCCGACAAAGCAGATAAACGGGGCGAAACATCACTCTTGCTTGCCGCTCGGAATGGACATGAGGAAGTGGTGAAAATTCTGCTCGGGCGGGGAGAGGTCATCCCTGACAAGACAAATAATCAAGACGAAACACCGCTCATGTGTGCCGCCAGGAGCGGACATGAGCTGATAGTAGCGCTCCTACAGTCTCGCAGGTGGCAACCCCTAGTACCACTTACGCCCTAGGAGGCGCCTCCTGGTGCGGTTGCCCGCTGCCCCTTCCCTTTCCAGGGATCTAATTTTATACTCACTGCAATGCGCTTGGACACCACCCTCTCAACTGGGGTAATCCCATGAGCTGGGAATGCGGATACACCCCACACCTCTTGCGTCTCTTGGTCGTTTTCTCTCGTGGCTGGGTAAGGATTTACGAGTTTTCATTTGCATGTTCCATTGTGTTTTGATAGAGTGAAATTTCTATCGTTGAGAGGGCCGCGTTTATACATAGCCGGCAGCTTTCATCCTCCCATATTTAATTCTTCCCTCTCTGTAAATTCCCATGGCTTTTTTTCTCTTGTACGTTTCCCCCCCCCCCTTCCTTTTCTCCCCTGGACAATAGATAGACTGCACGATATAGTGTTTTTTTTTTTAAGTAGAGAAATGTGGTGTATGATAGTGAGAGAATTCTTGAGGAGATTGTTAAAAACTGGATAAAGACCGTGCCCTACCTGCGGTAGAAGACTAGTGTCACGTACCGACTAGCACTTAGATATACCAGTCCGGCCCCCTCGAGAACTATGATGGAACGAATTTTGATCATCCTTTGATACTGCTCCTCTTTTTGCAAGGCAATACGGGTGGGAAAAGAAGAGGAAAAATATTGCAGGGAGTTTTGATCTCTATTTCAAATTATGAGGCAATAGGAAAGCCGTTTTAAATTTTATTTTTGGTAAATGTCTTCGAGTTCTGCTATATGGTTTATAAAGTAGTCTACTCTACCATGGGTATGTCGGACGCAAACCAAGTGTTATTAAAACCCAATCCCCGTAGGAATAGGAAGTAAAACTATAAAGTTGGCCGCACCCCCGCTCAAGTACTTGCAAAGTATTATATCAATCTTCCATCTCCTGTACCCTCTCAGCCACAAGCCAAACCTCGACCTCCCGGGACTACTACAAGATGCAACCTCAAGTATCAAATTATGTGAGACAACTCAATTACATGCCCCAACACTAGTAATCAGAAACACTCAGCTTAATGTTCATAATCTAGGCAATTCCGGGAATGTGGAAACATTATCGCACCTTTGGACATCTCTCTTTCAGCCGATGGGGATAGTCCCTCATCCATTCCCGCTCTTATCCGAAAATATTTCCCTCCTGGCTTTGTGTAACTTTGGTGCCCAATAAGGTTCCACAATAGCCTTTAGCCAAGCATTTGTACGGATCTTAGGATGAGGCTTTTTGCTCTAAGACTTGAGTATTGAAAAAAAATGGAGTATGGCTTGGGACTAACTTAGGTGGATAGGAATACGTGTTGGAGGTGTGGGCGCAGTTGGTGTATCGGGGAACGTGGCCCGGTGCGGGGAGGACGGTATTTGATGACCGGGTGGGTTTGATGGTGGGAGACTTCAAGCGGGGCGCGGATGGAGGTGCAGAGTGACTTTTGGTGATTAGAGTGCAGCATTTCCTCCTATTATAACTAAACGGTAGGTTATTTTTGTAGACCTATTGCGGTCCCTGAACCAAATCTTTTTTAAGTATGCAATTATATGAATTCAAGGATATCTATAGACCATAAGCGAACCGGCAATCGGTAAAAATAAAAATGAAAAATAAAATAGGGCAGGGGGGGGGTGTGAACGACCTCTGTCGCTTAGATTGTACTGCTATAGAAAACCCCACCGTCGCGAGCGAGAGCTTTCTAATACTTGGACACATTGGACAGTAGTACTTTGCTGGGCTGTTTTAAGTTGGCTGGCATGTTAGCCCCGGTTTTTCAGAAGATCCAGCGGTATGGCAGCCTAAGTGGCCAAAGATCTAGAAACCATTTTTATTTGAGTCTACTTGATCCTGCGAGACTTAGGAAGGATATCTATGTGAGATGTGTCCCCGGGCGCGGTATCGGGTGGGGATCGTGGGGATTATTTGTAAAGACTACCCGTATCGCTGTTTTATAAATGACCAAATCATCGTTGACGTGGTGTAAGGCGTCAGTAATTTACTTGGGGCACCAGACTATTGACGGGGATGATGGCTTCTATTCGTAAGCGTATAAGTAAAACACAATCAACGCATCCTGATCTTTCTACGGATCACCACACCCCGCCCTGTGTCGCCCTGCATACCCGCATTTCTCGGAACACCCCCGTAATACCAGCGACAAAGGAGAGACAAGTCGATGGAGTCCTCACCGCAAACCACGAAAGCATTGGAATACTCCATCGGGTCCCGGAACGATCTGTAGTACTCCAGGAACTTCCGGAATAAACCACAGCCTCTAACCGGGAGTGACTATTGGGATACCGCCCTTAGTCACATCCTCTTTCTTCTCGGCTCGGCGAATGCGGGGTTCCGTGACTTCGTTTCCTATTTCCAGTTGAACCATGCTGGAGGAGATTCTGGCACCAGCTAGAGTGCTGATTGGATTTCTGTAAACTGAACCAACTGTCACAAGAGACAGCTCACCTGCAAGGAGTCACAGCTATGAACCGAGGGACGGATAACCTACGACGGTAGTCGGAGTTAGCTTGGTGAATTTGTGGTTTTATGAAGTCGTTGAAAAACTCACAAGTCGCAGGTCTGCTAGTTTCTCATGTATCGAACAAGAGTCAGCCCCCAAACCCTAGCAAGTTAGAGTGACGTTAAGTGGACGCACCATATCTTTATCGCGGAGATGGTGGTTGCATCACTCCGTCAATCGGGTCGGTGGGGTAGGGAGTCCGGCCCCCCGAGCAAGCTCACCTGAGGGTGCTATGCTCAGATAAGGATGGGTTTGTGTGGTTTGAGGGGTAAAGTGCAATAGTGTGGTGTTGAAAGAAGTGCGACTTTCAATAGGGGGAAAATAGGAACATTATCTCATCGATAAAACAGGGTCATGCTCGCAGATGTTTTATCCGAGCACCCTGCACCCCTGTGCTGTACTTGTATCTTGTTGTTATTGTTACACAACCTCAAATAGCCGCATGGGAGACTGAACTATGGTATGGTGCCGGGCACTTGAAATCAACCGAAAACTAACACAAGAATAATTCTCGAAAACTTTCAACCACCACCACATCTTTGAGAAGATGTGGCTTCATAGAAGTGTTCAGAAGACACTCCTATTTAATTCTATGTTTTCCAATTTTCAATCAAAGCAATATTAGTGGAGATAGTAAAATTCCGAATTACCCATGTATGGTCATTTTCGAAGTTACTTTTGCCAAGCCCCACCATTTATGTGTATTATGTAAGCAAAATGAATTACCCATGAGGGCTAATTTCAAATGCCCGGCACCATACTGGTACTCACTCGTCTTTGCCAAGAATACCTCTGCCAGCCGATGTTTTGCTGCAGTTCGCACCAAATATTCGGCTCATGGAGGGATTCTTGGCAAAAGCCGCTGGGTGCTCGAGTGCAAACAACCTGCCCTCGTAAGTGCTGATAATTTCTTTGATTTCTGAGGGGTGCTGGGCCTGTAGTAGTAGTGGAGGTGGAGAGAGCGAGTCCGGGGGCGTGATTCTGGGCTGTAAAAGGGCTGCCTGCTGTAAGTGCAGTTGAGACAAGGATCTACTAGAGCCTCACAATTTTTATCGTGTGAGCAGGGACCATTGGAGGCACGGTAACCAATGCTACCCAGTATCCAGACCTTCCGCCGAAGTCCTCACAACAACCAGCATCGCGCATTCTACTTGTAAACGATGGTTCGAAAAATATCATACCCGAATGAAAGTACTTCTTCTTGCTGAGAGCATCTTGCTAGCCTTCAAGATAGCGCACTATTAGTGAACAAAATTCATAACAGGCCTGGTGCTTCTAAAGCCTTAGTTTAAGCTGAACCAAAAAAAAAAAGCCAGAAACTAAATATATAGTTGTTTCTTCAATTGCGCTCAATACAAGAGACAAAGTAGGGGCTTTTCTAGCAATAGTGCCCTGTGTTAACTGATGATCAAATCTGATTCTCGGGGTTCAGGTGTCAAAGCAGATGCTCCTGCTCGGGAGAAGAACCGTTGACAAGCCAAATAATCCCTGTCTAGTGCGGATAAATCTCTCCTGCAAACCTCTCGGCCCGAAGGAATTGAGTCATGTACGGTAGGCTGCGATGAATGAACCTGCGGCAGCAAGCGAAGTGGTTCCTAGGATGCGAGGACGCCAGGCTAGATACGGGTAGACTGGGAATATCGGGCTTTATCATATACCGGTATTCTTCAAATAGGAAGAATAGGATTGTTACAAACCCAATGTATCGCTTTAAAGCCCTTCAGTATTGCCCGTTTGTCTTGAAGGGAATATGATGCTTCCTCCCCATCCTCGTTCCCTAAAATCTAGGGCCTTCCTGGTGTACCCGCAAAGTATTATATCAATCTCTCATCCCCTTTACCCTTTGATTCACAAGCCAGGTTTCAACCTCCCGAGACTATTATGAAATACAAGCTTAAGTATGCAGTTATGTAATACAACTTAATTACATGTAGTATTCCCAACGGGGCAGTCAGTCCGCCTTGAGCTAGGGTGAGGACAGACTACCTTTTGTCTTCCCGTCCCGTCCTCCAGCCAAATAGCCCTACGATTTACAGCTGAGGACGTCCTGCCCCTCAGTCCCCCACCATGATATTACCCATGTGATTTCTCAGGTCGGGTTCCCCCAATTCACGGAGCCAGAAGGTGAGACCACTCAGCGCACTACTCCGAGTACTGTGCTCATATTTGGGCTGCCGATATGACCGAGGGACTCCTCCGAGCTCTGAATTAGGCTGATTCCGGAAGTGTTAAGTATTACGGCAATCAGTAAACATCAAAACCCCAAATGGTCTCTTGTGATGCGGAACCCTCAAGCGAAATTGACATACCGAATGGCTGTTGTAGATAATGTGGAGTCAGAATAGGAAAAATAATTGAAGTCAAACCCCATCGAAAAATCGCCCGTATCAAGAGGATCGTGCTATTTAAACCGGGTACTGCCTTCTATTTCGAACAATTGTCAACTTTTCATCATTTTTATTATCCGTATCTGATATATCTCATTAACTTATTCCCCCTCTTTATAATTCAATCGGAGCCATGAATACGATATGGCTTGTTGGACTCGGCAGTCATGTGAAACACCAGCCCATTCGATATTAGAATCCTGCTGTCATTATCCCCCACTCCAACCGGCCAGCACCCACTGTTTCCTGTCTTTTCTTACATACACTGGTGTTTGCCTACAGTCCCCGGCCCGCCGGCTCGCATCATCCCCTGCCGTCTTCTGCCATCCCAGGCGTTTCCTCATAGACCATGTAGTCGCCCGCGCCAGTCATCAACTCACGGCCCCCCACGTGACTGTCCCCTCCGTCGACTGCGACTCCTGCAACACAACACCTATTTCCATGAACCCCCACACATTATTTCCCTAGGTTGCCGGCCCCATTGACCTTGGTAACGGCGGTCGTCTTATCTCCTGTGGCCCATTCCGGTCCAGGGTTCTTGGCAGTCATTCGGGACCCTATCGGGCTTAGACTGTTAGGACACTAATGACACATGCCCCAACACCAGCAATTAGAAAAACCCCCATAGTCTAAACAGTTTCTGGAATGTGGAAACACAATCGCACCTTTTGCACATTTCTCTTCCAGCAGGCCGGGATAGTCCCCTATCCATTTCCGTTCCTGTCCAAAATCAGCCCCCACCTGGTTTTGTATAACAATAACGCCCAATAGGTTTCCACAATAGCCTTTAGCAATACATTTGTACGGACGAATCTTAGTCTAGGGCTTTTTACTCTAAAGCTCAGGTATTGAAGAAAAGTATCCCGAAAAATGGAGTCTGGCTTAGGTCTAACCTGGGTGGATAGGAACAAGTGTTGGCTGTGTGGGTGCAGTGGGCTTATCGGAGATCGGGGCCGATGCGGGAAGGATGGCATTTGACGACCGGGGGAATTTGAGTGCAATGCTTCAAGCGAGGCGGTGATGAAGGTGGAGGTCTGCTACCAGGTGACTTTCGGTGATTGTCGTGCTTCATCTCCTATATTAGCTAAATGGTATAATAGGTTACCTCCGTAGACCTCTTAGAACCCCTAGGCCAAATAATTCCAAGTATGATATTATATGAATTCAAGGATATCCATAGACGATAAGCGAACAGCTAATGGGTAAAAATACAAGTAAAAAATAATATAGGCAGGGGGGAGGGGGGCGTAGACGACCTTTGTCAACAAGATCGGGCCATTAGAGTACGTTCCATCTTTAAGAGCTAGATCTTTCTAACATTTGGACACACCGGATACTAGAACTCTGTTGTACTGATTCAAGTTGGCAGGCCTCATTGCCGGCGGGTTTTCACAAAAGCAAAAGGGTTTCTTATGGCTGCCCAAGTGGCTACGGGTCTAGACACCATCCTTATTCGAGTCTAATTGATCCTGTGAGACTTGGGAAGGATATTAGTGTAAGATACGTGCCCAGAGTGCGGTATCGGAGGGGTATCGTGGGGATCCTTTGTAAAGACAACCTTATCGCAGTTTCATAATTGACCAAATGATCGCTCGGGTAGTGTAAGGCTCCCGTAATTTACTCGGCGCACCGGACCTTTGATGAGGGGAATGGTGACTTTTATTCGTAATTGTAGTGACCATCTGAATATTATTGGTGGGCTTCTATCTCTAGAGTGGGAAAGGCTTGTATATCTTCGCGATGAGATTTGTGGTTTCCACCAAGGATTGTTTTCCGCAGTACTAGCCGCCAAGACTGCCATAATTTATCCGTAAATAGAATTAGCTAGGCTTGCTTTTCGGTCGGCGCTTATAGCTTCTTTGTGAATGGCCATTTTTATTGCACTGTACTCGAGTACTCGTACAACGATTTTTTTCTTCGGTGACCCCTGCTTTCCCTTCCCAAGACCCCGCTCTCCCCCAGCTCCCAAATTTCCCCAGCTCGCAAGAATCAATCGACCATACTCAATAACTCCACCTCTACAACAGTGCGAGCAGCAAAAAGCGAAAGATGTCTCAAAATCCCGCCTATAATAATAACAACTGCTTCAATAATACGAACTCTTTTAATGTGCACAATAACTATCTCGCGGATGATCGGTCTCAACTTCTAGCCTGGTTATCACCCCTAGAGCCCAGGCTACGACACCAGGATATCCAGGAACGTCGCGTCAACAATGTAGGAGAATGGCTCCTGCAAGCTGAAGAATTCAAAGCCTGGTATGAAGGGGGTGGTGAAGGTGAAGATGATAAGGCGGTATTTTTTGGTTATGGAGGTCCGGGGGTCGGAAAGACTTTTATGAGGTAACGAGAATAATTCTCCGAGGAGAGAAGAAAGGGAGTTAGTGCTAACAGGCCATGATGTCAGTTCGCTGGTGGTGGACAGATTGTGCGATCGGGCCAAAGGACAAAGGACAGCCGTTGCCTGTTTTTACTTCGACTTCGCAGCGCGAAAAGAGCAGCCAGCGACCAGTATGCTAGGCTCTTTGCTGAAACAGGTAGTGGGCGGGATGGAAGGGATTCCTGAGGAAATATCAGAGGCCTTTCAAGACCAGAAAAAGGTCATTGGAGGACGAGGGCCTCAACTCCCGGATATCGTTAAGATGATACAGTCCATCACGTCCTCACTGCCCACATTTGTATGCATAGACGCATTGGATGAATGTGCGGCGATTCATCGAGTTAAGCTCATTAATTCACTGAAACAGATCCTCGAAAAGTCACCACATACACGAATATTCATTACAGGAAGGCCTCATATTCGTGCCGAGATTGAAAAGCGTCTTGTTGGACGAGCGGCAAGCGTATCTCTAGGTCCCAGCAAAGATGATATCGTCGAATACCTTCGTGTTCGACTGGAAGAGGATTTAACGCCAGACGCTATGGAGGAGAGCTTAGAGGCAGAAATTCTAGAGAAGATTCCGGAAAACATGTCGGACATGTACGTAGGCAATAATCCTGGGAATCATGCGCCCATACTGTCCGCTAATAGATATGGATCTAGGTTTCTACTAGCTTCCTTAAATATTGACGCAATCTTACACGAATCAACAATCTCACGAAGACGAGAAAAACTGAACAAAAGGACAAATGGATTAGAATTGGGAGATGTTTACGGTGCGACTATCGAGCGGATAAAAGCGCAAGATGGGGATAAATCGAGACTTGGGATGACAGCGTTGATGTGGATCAGTCATGCAGAACGGCCGTTGCAAGCGGATGAGCTCTGCTATGCCTTAGCAGTCCAATTAGGCTCCACGGATTTCGATGTTGGCAACATCCCTTCGATATCGACATTGGTGAACTGCTGTCAAGGACTTATCACTATAGATAAGGAGGCATCAACTGTGCGATTGATCCACTTTACCCTGCAAGAGTATCTTTGCGCTCATCCAGATCTATTCAGTGCACCTCATTCGGCAATGGCTGAAATCTGCTTGACCTATCTAAATTCCAAACAGGTCAAAACCCTTTCGACTACTCCTTCGCCTAATACTCGGAGCGCACCCTTTCTAGAATATTGTTCAGTATACTGGGGAGTGCATGCGAGAAGGGAGCTCTCCGACTGTGGGAAGTCGCTTGCGCTCGAGCTGTTAAAGGAGGATTATAGCCAGAAATCGACCGAATTACTCCTTGCGCATGCAGACCTGTATAACAAGCGCTACGATACCTGTCATCCATTTAATGGACTACAATGCGCATCGTTCTTTGGAATTGTTGAAGTGGTAGCTACTTTAATAGAGGAGGAAGGTTCTGACATCAATGGGGAAGGCTATTTGGGTTGCGCACCACTTTCATGGGCCGCGTATAATGGGCATGAAGACGTGGTGAAAATTCTGCTCGAACGGGAAGAGGTTAACCCCGACAAGCCAAATATTTGGGGCCAAACACCGCTCTCGTTTGCCGCTCTGAATGGACATGAGGGAGTGGTAAAACTACTACTCGAGCGGGAAGAGGTTAACCCCGACAAGCCAAATATTTGGGGCCAAACACCGCTCTCGGATGCCGCTCGGAATGGACATGAGGGAGTGGTAAAACTACTACTCGAGCGGGAAGAGGTCAACCCCGACGAGCCAAATATTTCGGGCGAAACACCACTCTCGTTTGCCGCTCGGAATGGACATGAGGGAGTGGTAAAAATACTACTCGAACGGGAAGAGGTTAACCCCGACAAGCCAAATATTTGGGGCCAAACACCGCTCTCGTATGCCGCTCAGAATGGACATGAGGGAGTGGTAAAAATACTACTCGAACGGGAAGAGGTTAACCCCGACAAGCCAAATAAACGGGGCGAAACACCGCTCTCGTCTGCCACTCAGAATGGACATGAGCGGATAGTAGCGCTACTGCAGTCTCGCAAAGCGGTAACCCGAAGTATCATTTAAGCGGTAGGAGACCCCTCCTCCAGGCAATTTCCGCTACTCCCCCCCCCCCCGGGCATCTCTCCCGCGGTGATGCACTTAGACATCATCCTGTCGACGGGTAATCCCACGAGCTGGGAGTGCGGATACCCGCCATACACTCTTGCGCCTTTTGTCTACTTTCTTCTTTCAAGAATTGGTGAGAATTTACGAGTTTCTGTTTACATGTTCCATCAGTCTTGATCGGGTGAAATTTCTATCCTTGAGGAGGTCGGGTTTATACATTGCTTGAAGATTTCATCCTCTCATATTTAATACTTCCCTCTTTGTAAATTATTATAATGTCTTTTTTTCTTTCATCATTTTTTCCCCCCTTTTCTTCCTTTTTTTCCCCCGGGCGATGGATAGACTGCATAATATAGTGTTTTCTTTTAGGTAGAGCATCACAGTGCATGATTGTGCGAGGAAATTGCTAAAAGCTCGATAAAGACCGTATTGTACTTGCTGTAGAAGACTAGTATCATAGTAGCACGCACCGACTTGCTGTTAGATATACCAGACAGGCATCTTCGAGAACTATGACGGAACGAACTTTGATCACCCTTCGATAAAGGTAGTGCTCCACTTTTCGCAAGACAATCCGGGTAGAAAAAGAAAAAGAAAAAGATTGCCGGGAGTTTTGATCTCTATTTCAAATTCTTATGGAATCGGAAAACAGTTTTCGATTTTAAATTTAGTAAATGCTTGCGAGCTCTGTTGGTTACAAGGTTTACAAAGTAGTCTCCGCTACTAAGGGTATGTCGGGCGCAAATCAAGTATTATCAAAAGTCGAGCCATGTAAGAATAGAAAGCAAAATTATAAAGTGGACGCACAATCACCCAAGTATCATACCCGCAAAGTATTGTATCATGTTGAGTGTAGTAGGGTACGGGCAACCACCCTAGTAGTGTTGTGGAGAAGATAGGACGGCGTTGAGGGTAAACCACTAGTTGCGCACACATGTTTGTTAGTCCTATTTAGTTAGCAGCGGTGCGCATCTGAGAATAGAACGAGTTCTCTCACATCCACCACGTCCACCCATCCAACAGGTTATGAGCCTTTGCGTTCCACGCAGCTTAAGCCAAGGAGAAAAATCGTCCATTCGATAGGCGGCTATCTAGGCCGTGTGCTTTTTCGAATCGTTCTTCTCACCCAGCTTGAATAAAGGAGAAAAATCGTCTATTCGATAGGCGGCTATCTACGCCGTGTGCTTTTTCGAATCGTTTTTCTCACCGTTTGTTTTATCAATGTCTCTATCTCTCTCTAGTTCAACTCATCTCGTTCGTACCATTGCGGAACTTTATGAGTCTACGCAGTCGAGCCGTGTGTTGTTTCCTCTCTTGGGAGATAATAATTTCGGGCCTTGGAGGCAGAGAATGTCAGATCAATTGAAAGAATTGGACCTCTGGTGGATCGTATCTGGTCGTGAAAAGTCACCTGATAAGGATAGCACAGATGCGGCAGTGCAGGCCGCCTACAACAAGCATTTGCGGAAGTGTTTTCGGATTACAGCAAAGATTTGAAACGCTATGGAGCCACGGATTTGTGCCCAATATACGTCGGCTGCCTACGATGAGGATCCAGAATCCCTATGGAAGAAGCTTGAAGAAGGCAATCGTAAAGCTCGAGGGCTGGAACTCTACCATTTTCGGAGATCTCTGTTTGACTGCACCTTTGACGCATATCGGACGGCAGCAGAATATGTCCACAAGATCGAACGAATTATAGAATGTTTGCGCGAGGCAGAGGAAGAGATCAAACCTCGTGAGAAAACCTTTTACCTGTTAAACGGTCTACCGGTATCATGGCGCGAGTGGCGTGATCTTCAAGCCACGATTCTTAAACCAGACCAACCGGAGGATTTGATCGTGGCTATCAAAGCAAGAGAATCTACTATGAATCGCGACAAAGGGGGGTCTACTGGTAATGATGCCGTTCTGGCGGTAAGGGGAAAAGGATATGGCTATGGCTCTTCAGCGTCGGGGTCTGGGGGAGCATCTAGTAGTCAGACGATGAGAGGAAATGGACAAGCGAGCTATAGACAGTCGATTGTTTGTTACTACTGTCAGAAGAAGGGTCACCGGCGCAGTGAATGTCGGAGACTCAAATCAGACACAGCAAAAGGGGTTCGTATGGAGAAAGTCACGACAGCAGCTCAGGTGGCTTCGGCAGATCAACCAAAGAACTCACTTTTTACAGCTTTTTGTTTGACCGGTGCACCTACGAGCCGACATCAATGGCTTTTAGATAGTGGCTGTAGTACCCACGTTACGGGTTTGTGGGACTGTTTTACCAACTACGAACGAATTCCCAACGGCGAACACAGGATTCATGTTGCCAACAATGCAGAGATCAATGCGCTCGGTCAAGGCGATGTCACTCTCTTGGTATGGGATGATGGAAAGCAAGGCAAGATGGAGTTACTCTTGAAAGACGTGTTGCACGTTCCAGCTTGCGGCGAGAACAGTCAACTTTCAGTTTCTCAACTACGACGCTCGGGTATTTTCGTCGAGTTTCCACCAAGTGGGGGAGCTACTATGAGATATAGTAACGGCTCTTTTGTTGGAGTAGCAGAAGCGAACGGGCTCTATGTACTGAGACCTGTGAGGGGTGAAGTATTGGGACACCTTGGAGTTAATAATGCGTTTGCTCTGGACACTGGCGAAGGAGCAGCCAAGGAGGCCGCACGGTGGCATTTCAGGCTAGAGCACTTAGGAGCAGAAGCTGTGCGTAGGCTGTCGCTGGAGGATAACGATATTCCCAGTATACGGAAGGTCCCACGTTGTGTTTGCGCGGGTTGTGTTTATGGAAAAATGGCAAGGAAGCCGTTCCCGTCAGTTTTACCATCGTCAAAAGCGACGCAACCTCTCGAGATTGTCCACAGTGATATAGCCGGACCGATCGATCCGAAATCACTTGGGGGAGCTCTCTATCTCCTCATGTTTACGGATGACTTTACCAGGTACAAGGTGGGTTATCTACTAAAGCGCAAATCGGAGGCATTTGCTCGCTTTAAGGAATATAAAGCCTTGGTAGAGAAACAACAAGGAAAGCTTATTAGGAAACTCCGCACGATTGGGGGAGGGGAATATACGTCTGTAACAATCCTATTATAATCAGGTATGCAACAGGCAACGATAGCTATTTCCTAAGTGAGTAAGTCCCCTTAGTCTATAGTAGGGCGTACGGAAGTACTATCTCTTCAGATAGTGCGGAACTGGCTTGCTTGTCCTGAGCGATCCGTTGGAGGATACTATCTCATCAGATAGTAAGATGAGTGGATTGTCGTGCTTGATAGAACTATCACAATAGTCCTATGTTCGAGCGGCCCGTCGAGACTTATCACAAGAGTCTCCGGATTCTTAAGGCGTAGGCTTTGGTAGAAGAGAAGTATATAGAAAGAGAGTAAAAGTAATCGTATTGCAATATCATAAGTATAGAAAAGTACTTAGATGGTTGCGTGAAGATCCTATCTCTTGGTCGGTTTTTTTTTTTTTTTGTAATCAATTCGTTATTATGTTTAAAGGTACAAAAGACTAATGCAGCGCTAGCTATGGAGATAAAAAACCTATAAGCAAACGTCATCCCGCCCGCTTCACCTTGTCATGGGAAAAATCAAACATTTTGAGTCCATAGGAAAAGCCTCCCCCGCCTAGCACCTAAGATAATATACACCAGACACGTAAGGAAACAATACATAGAAACGTACAGGTAGAGAAACCCAAACCCTTCAGCAGGCTCCCCAAAACAAAAGAAACGACGGCCGCTCTAAGGCCCTTTCGGGGCCCGGGGGGGAGGCTAGATGATCGCCGACACGGGAAAACTCATAGGTTGAGGGCCCACCAAAAACCATGATGTACGGTCGGGCAGGTCATTACATCGATCCCAAGCGTTGGACAAAGCCATGGAGGCAGTGCTATACCACGACTAGGCGTAACCGAGGAAGGGCTGAACGATCGGAGAGGGAGGAGGGCGAACGGAGCCACCGCGCAGAGGGGATGCCAGCCAGCCTGGAAGGTGAGCAGTAGGGTGCCAGCAGGTGAGTAGCAGTAGGGTGCCAGCCAGAGGGTGGGGAGCAGTAGGGTGCCAGCCGGGGGAGGAGTTTTTAGCAGTAAGGTGCCAGCTTAAGGGGCAGTACGGTGCCAGCGGACGGAACCGGGAGGGGGGTA
>Ga0307509_10005920_pt1 | contig 16738 bp, 15 predicted proteins | sample 10_EM_MG_FD_202245 | JGI IMG/M metagenome (GOLD analysis project Ga0307509, IMG submission 202245) | Populus trichocarpa ectomycorrhiza microbial communities from riparian zone in the Pacific Northwest, United States - 10_EM | ecosystem: Host-associated > Plants > Roots > Unclassified | place... | reverse complement strand
GCTGGTGTAGGCTGGGCTGCGCCGACAAAGGCGCCCCACCGACACCGAACCCGGAGAACCCACCCATGCCCACGATACGCGTCGAGATGTTCGAAGGCCGCACGGCCGAGCAGAAGCGCGCCCTTGCGAAAGAACTGACCGAGGCCTGCGTGCGCGCGATCGGCGCGTCGCCGGCCAGTGTCGACATCCTGTTCTACGACATCGCGAAACAGGACTGGGCGACCGGTGGCACGCTGTGGAGCGACGTGCCGCCCAAGCCTGCCACCTAGGCTGGGTCGAGTGCGTCAGAACTGCAGAAAGGTCACGCCCAGCCCGAAGCTGGTCTGGCGGAAGTTGTAGTCGGTCAGGGTCTCGCCGTAGCCGTTGAAGCCCTGCACGAACCAGCGCAGGCCGTTCGGCTGGTCGCGAAAGACCGGGTAGGTCCATTCGAGTTGCAGCGCGCCGTAGCGCGCGTTCGTCAGCGTGCTGCGGTACAGCAGCGACGCGGTCTGCAGGCCGTTGGCCCAGTTCAGCTGGAACTCGGCGCGCCCCCGATAGGTGATCAGATCGGGGTTGTTGTCGGTCGCCGACGGCTCGTTCAGCCGCTGGTTCAGGCGCGCCGTCAGCGACCAGTCGCCGCGCTCGAACCCGGCACCGACGTAGACGCGGTTCCAGCTGCGCGACAGCGGGTCGGACTGACCGTTCGACTGGTGCGCCAGGCCCACTTGCGTGTAGCGCCATTGCCAGCCGAGCGGCAACGGCCGCAAGCCTGGCGCGGTCGGCAGCACGTAGGTCACCTCGGGCTGGTAGTCGGTGTTGCGAAAGGGCTTGGAGTCGGCGCCGTTATAGATCTGCCACATCGCCTGCTGCGTGAACGCGACCCACAGGTCGCCACCCGGCAGCAGCAGGTCTTGCGCGAGCTTGGTCCGCAGCGAGAGCTGGAACTTGGCCTCTTCACGCCGGTAGGCCGGCTGCTCGACGACGGCCTGCGTCGGCGACTGCGGGGTGCGGTTGATGCGGCTCGTGTAGTGAATCGGCAGCACGTAGTTGGGCTGGTAGCCGACGAAGTTGAAGATGCCGCGCTTGTCCTGGGCGTCGAGCTCCCAGTACTTGCTCAGCAGGCTGGTCGCGAGCGGGGGCGCGGCCGTGTCGGACAGCGGGGCGTCCTTGGCCGCGAGCAGCGAGGGGGTCGCCGGGGCCGAGGCGGCCTCAGCCGACGGCAGCGGGGTCTGCGCCGGCGACGCGGTCAGCGCGGGCGCGCGGCCGGCCAGCTTGTCGTAGCAGGCCAGGCGGTCCGACGCGGCGCCGATCGTGGCGCAATGCTCGAGCGTGGGCGGCGTGGCGGGTTCTTGTGCGAAGGCGGAGGTGGTCCAGGTCGGGAGCAGGGCGAGTGCCCGCAGTGCGCGGTTCATCAGCGTGCCGCCTCGATGCCGGCGTCGGCGAACATCGCCTGCACAGGGGCACTCGCCAGATGGCGCAGCAACGCGTGTGCGGCAGGGGCGGCGTCGGCGCGCACCGGCGCCGCCACATACGTGGTGTGGTTCTGCAGCTCCGGCGGCAGCGGCCCGACGAACTGCAGGCCCTGGTCGCGCACCAGCAGGATCTCGGTGATCGCGCCCAGGCCGATCTCGCGGCCCTGGCCGTGCAGGACGTGCACCATCACCGAGGCGCCATCGGGGTAGCGGGTGGACTTGCCTTGCGCGTCGACGCCCAGGCGTTTCAGCAGCGTCTCGACATACAGCCCGGTCGATGCGCGGTTGAACACCAGCGAGTCGGCCTCGACCAGCGCGCGCTTGAAGGCCTCGGGTGTGGCGATGTCGGGCCGCGGCGCACCGGGCCGCACCGCCACGCCGAGGCCGACGCGGCCTATCGTCACGCGCTGCGTGCGGTCGTTGGCGATCCTGGCGGCCGCTTCGAGTTCGTCGAGCACGGCCGGCGGCGCGATCACCACGTCGAACGCCGCCGCGCCTGCAGCGACGCGCTCGCGAATCTGCGGGGCGGTGGCGAAGCTCAGCTGCACGGTGTGGCCGCTGGCCTTCTCGAACGCGGTCAATGCCGGGCGGAGGCCGGGCTCGACGGCGCCGGCGCTGAGCACGCGCAACTCGGCGGCGTGCGCCACGGACAGCCCGCAGGCGAGGGCGGCGACCAGCGCCAGGGCGAGGGTTCTGAGGGTCATGATGGCCTGACTGCAAAAAGCCCGGAGGTTATGCCATCCACGGGCTGCCGCGTGACGAACGGTTTTCAGGCGCCGCGTTGCCACCACTCCGCGGTGAATCGCTCCTGCAGGAACGAGATGAAGGTCGTCACCTTCGACGGCACGAGCTTGGGCGACGGGAACACCGCGTGCACCTCCTGCACCGGCAGCGCGAAGTCGGTGAGCAGCGGCACGATGCGCTTGGCCTGCGCCGCGCCGTGGGCCACGTACCACGGCAGGATCGCCAGCCCCATGCCGTGCTGCGCGGCTTCGAGCACCACCGACAGGTTGTTGGTGCGCAGCGGGCCGTGCACCGGCACCGATTCTTCGCGGCCAGCCTTGCCGGTGAACTGCCAGCGCTCGTCGCCCTGCACGCTGCTGTAGACCAGGCAGGGGTGCTGCGCGACCTCGGCCGGCAACTTGGGCGCGGCGTGCGCCTTCAGGTACGCCGGCGAGGCGACCAGCACCCAGGGGTTCACGCCCAGGTAGCGCGCGCCCAGCGACGAGTCGGCAAGCTTGCCCATGCGGATCGCCACGTCCACGCCCTGCTCGACCAGGTTCACGTAGCGGTCGTCGAAGCTCAGGTCGATCGCGAGGTCGGTGTGCTGGCGCATGAAGTCCAGCACCAGCGGCGTCAGCACGCGCCGGCCGAACGCGACCGAGGTGCTGACGCGCAGCTGCCCGCTGACGCGCGACTGCAAGAGCGACGCGAGGTTGTCGGCCTCTTCGAGTTCGCGCTGGATCGCCTTGCACTTCTCGTAGTACAGCGCGCCGATCTCGGTCGCGCTGACGCCGCGCGTGTTGCGGTTCAGCAGCCGCGCGCCCAGACGCGCCTCGACCGCGGCGACGTGCTTGGTCGCGGTCGGCTGCGTCACGCCCAGGTCGACCGAGGCCTTCGAGAAGCTGCCGGTCTCGACGATGCGGATGAAGAGCTGTACGCCTGTGATTCGGTCCATGTCGTGCGATCCATGTCGTCCGTTCGATTCAAGAAGCGGTCGTTGATTTTCGGGCACGCCGCGGCGGTGCCACGCGGTGCGGCGCAAAGCGTTCGCTGACGCTCACCTGCTCGCCCAGGTAGTCGAGCACCGCCCGCACCCGCGCCGGCACCCGGCCGGCCTTGCCGAGGTAGACCGCGTGGATGGGCTGCATCTCGCGCGGGTTGAAGTCTTCGAGCACCGGCACGAGCCGCCCGGTGAGCAGGTCGTCGTGCACGTGGTACAGCGACAGCCGCGCCAGGCCGATGCCCGCGAGCACCAGGTGGCGCAGCGTCTCGCCGTCGCTGACGCGCACTGTGCCGCTCACCGGCAGTGCGACCACGCGGCCATCGACGAGCAGCGGCCAGTCGGCGACCACGCGGCGGTAGCTCCAGCCCAGTCGGTTGTGCGCTTCGAGCTCGCGCGGCGTGCGCGGCGCGCCGTGCTGCGCCAGGTAGGCGGGCGACGCGACGATGGCCTGGCCGGTCTCGCCGAGCGGGCGCGCGATCAGGTCGGACGGCGGCAGCTGGCCCCAGCGGATCGCGATGTCGGCGCGCTCGTCCATCAGGTCGACGACGCGGTCGGTCAGGCTCAGATCGATGGTCAGCTGCGGGTGCTGCGCGAGCAGGCCGGCCAGCATCGGCACCAGCACGTGGTGGCCGAACGAGACGCTGGTGTTGATGCTGACGCGACCGCGCGGCGCGGCGCCGGCCGCGGCGTGGCGCTCGGCCTCGTCCAGGTCGGCCAGCACGCGCACGCTGCGCTCGTAGAACTGGTGGCCCTCGGGCGAGAGCTGCAGCTTGCGCGTCGAACGGTGCACCAGCTGCACGCCCAGCCGCGCCTCGAGCCGCGCCACCAGCTTGCTGACCGCCGACGGCGTCATCGCGAGCGCCCGCGCCGCGGCCGAGAAACCGCCGCGTTCGACGACCTGCACAAAGGCCTCCATCTCGCCGGAGCGGTTCACGTCGATGCGCGGCATTGTGAATTCAACTCACAGCTGTGGTTCCAATCGGCATTCTAGTCACGAGGGCGGGGCGTCCTCACACTACGAACCATCATGCCCATCGCCCTTCTCGCCCTCACCGCCGGTGCCTTTGGCATCGGCACCACCGAGTTCGTCATCATGGGCCTGCTGCTGCAGGTCTCGACGGATCTTCACGTCACCATCGCCGGCGCCGGCCTGCTGATCTCGGGCTACGCGCTCGGCGTCGCGGTCGGTGCGCCGCTGTTGACGATCGCCACGCGCACGCTGCCGCGCAAGACCGTGCTGCTCGCGCTGATGGCGATCTTCACGCTCGGCAATCTGGCCTGTGCGCTCGCGCCCGGTTACGCGTGGTTGATGGCGGCGCGCGTCGTCACCTCGCTCGCGCACGGCACCTTCTTCGGCGTCGGCGCGGTGGTCGCGACCGGCCTGGTGCCGGCCGACAAGCGCGCGTCGGCGATCTCCATCATGTTCACCGGCCTGACCGCCGCTACGCTGCTGGGCGTGCCGGCCGGCGCGTGGCTGGGCCTGCACTTCGGCTGGCGCGCCGCGTTCTGGGCCGTCACCGCGATCGGCGTGCTCGCGTTCGCCGTGCTGGCGGTGTTCGTGCCGCGCTCGGCCGCCGATACCAAGGCCGCGCCCTTGCGCGACGAGCTTGCGGTGCTGGCACGCCCCCAGGTGCTGCTGGGCCTCGCGATGACGGTGCTCGGCTACGCCGGCGTGTTCGTCGTCTTCACCTACATCCAGCCGCTGCTGACGCGCCTGGCCGGCCTGCCCGAGGCGGCCGTCTCGCCCATCCTGCTGGTCTTCGGCGGCGGCCTGGCGGCCGGCAACCTGCTCGGCGGCAAGCTCGCCGACAAGGCGCCGATGCGCGCGGTGCTGGCCACGCTGGCGGTATTGGCCGTCGTGCTGGGTGCTATGCAGCTGGCGTTGCACACGCCGGTGAGCACGGTCGTCTTCGTCGCGGTGCTGGGCATCGCGGCGTTCGCGACGGTCTCGCCGCTGCAGCTGCGCGTGCTCGAGAAGGCCAGCGGCGCGGGCCAGAACCTCGCGTCCAGCCTGAACATCGCCGCGTTCAACCTCGGTAACGCGCTCGGGGCCTGGGTCGGCGGTGTGGTGATCGAGCGCGGGCCGGGCCTGGGCGCGCTGGGCTGGGTTGCGGCGCTGATCACGCTGGCCGGGCTGGCGATCGCGTGGTGGAGCCGGGCGCTGGACGGACGATCGGCCGCCGCACGCCTCGCGCCAGCGACCTGCTGACCCTCATCGACCGCAAGGATTTACCATGGAACAACGCTATCTCGGCCGCTCCGGCTTCAAAGTCCCCGTGCTCGGCTTCGGCGCCGGCACCTTCGGCGGGCAGGGCCCGCTGTTCAGTGCCTGGGGCAACACCGACGTGGCCGGCGCGCGCCGCATCGTCGACATCTGCCTGGATGCCGGCGTCAACCTCTTCGACACCGCCGACGTCTATTCCAGCGGCGCGTCCGAATCCATCCTCGGCGCGGCACTCAAAGGCCGTCGCCACCAGGCCATCGTCTCGACCAAGCTGTCGCTGCGCAGCGGCGACGGGCCGAACGACGTCGGCTCGTCGCGCCACCACCTCATCGCGGCCACCGACGCCGCGCTGCAGCGCCTGGGCACCGACCACATCGACATCCTGCAACTGCACGCCTTCGACGCGATGACGCCGGTCGAGCAGGTGTTGGGCACGCTGGACGACCTGGTGCGTGCGGGCAAGGTGCGCTACATCGGCGTCTCCAACTTCTCGGGCTGGCAGCTGATGAAGTCGCTCGCCGCGGCCGACCGGCTCGGGCTGCAGCGCTATGTCGCGAACCAGACCTACTACTCGCTGGTCGGCCGCGACTACGAGTGGGAGCTGATGCCGCTGGGCCTGGACCAGGGCGTCGGCGCGATCGTCTGGAGCCCGCTGGGCTGGGGTCGCCTGACGGGCAAGGTCCGGCGCGGTCAGCCCTTGCCGGCCGGCAGCCGGCTGCACGAAACCGCCGGCTTCGCGCCGCCGGTCGACGAAGAGCGGCTGTACCGCGTCGTCGACGCGATGGACGAGGTGGCGAAGGAGACCGGCAAGACCTTGCCGCAGATCGCGCTGAACTGGCTGCTGCAGCGTCCCACGGTCGCGAGCGTGCTGATCGGCGCGCGCGACGAGGCGCAGTTGAAGCAGAACCTCGGGGCGCTCGGCTGGCAGCTTTCCGCCGACCAAGCGGCGCGGCTGGACGCGGCCAGTGCGATCACGCCACCGTACCCGTACTACCCGTACTGGAACGGCCAGTTCAGCGAGCGCAGCCCGGTAGCCGTGCCGGTCGCGCGCGACGTTGCGGCCTAGACGCCGCCGAGCGCGCCGCCGCTACTCGCGCACGAAGCGCAGCGACTGCCCGCCCTGCTGCAGCGTCAATGCTGCGGGCGTCGGTGCGTCGTCGAACTCGATCTGCAGCGGCGTGAGCTTCGCGAAGAAGCGGCGCGGTGCGCTGGCGAACAGCGGGAACGCGCCCTGGCGCGATGCCTGCGCCCAGAGCTGGTCGCCGCGCACGCTGAGCGTGAGCTTGAAGTCGGGCTTCAGCGCGTAGACGCCGGCCAGCGGCGCGAGCTGCTCGGGGCTCAGCGTCACCTCTGTTTGCCGTGTCATGCTGAAGTCCTTCGCCGGCACGCTGTCGTCGAGCAGGTGCAGCGCGAGATCATTGACCTCGACGAAGGCGTTCGCCAGCACCGCGGTCGCGCGGCGACGCGTCGGGTCCAGCCACAGCGAACTCGAGAAGCCGGCGGTGCCGCCGTCGTGGTTCAGCACGCGACGGCCGTTCAAGGGCGCGAGGTTCCAGGCCAGGCCGATCGGGTTGATCGCCGAGAGGCCCTGCGCGTGCTCACGCTCGGCCAGCGCGAAGGCCTCGCGCAGCGGCGAGTCGACGACGCCGATCGCCGCTTGCGCATAGCGCGCCAGCGCCGCACCCGACATCACCAGCGCACCGGCACCGGCGAGCACGTCGGAATGCCAGTGCTCGACCGGCCGGCGCTGCGCATCGTGTCCGGTGGCGAGACGGTCGAAGCGTCGTCCTGGCAATGCCAGGTAGGCGTCGGTCAGCCCGAGCGGTTGCAGTACGCGGGTGGTCAGCTGCTGCGGGTAGTCGCTGCGCGCGGCACGCCCGAGCGCGTAACCCATCAAGCCGACCCCGAGGTTGGAATACTCGAACCGCGCGCCGCGTGCGACGACGGGTTTGAAGCCCTTCAGGAACGCGAGCAGCTCGGCCTCGCGGTATTCGTTGTACGGATCGGCCGGCGTAGCCGGTGCCATGTTCGCCGGCAGGCGCGGCAGACCGGACCGGTGCGTCGCGAGGTCGATCCAGCGGATAGCGTCGCCGGCCGCATCGACCAGCGGAACACCGGGCGGCAGCACGTCCTGCACCGAGTCGGTCAGTGCGAGCTGGCCGCGCACGACCGCATCGGCGAGCAGCAGCGCGGTGAAGGTCTTGGTGATCGAGCCGATCTCGAACAGCGCGTCGTCGCGCAGCGCGGGTGCGGTGTCGGCATGCGCCAGGCCTTGGGCCACGATGTCGACCTGCTCGCCCTGCACCTGGACCGCCAGCAGGCCCACGCCCTGGTCCGCGAGGCGTGCGCGCAGCAGCGCGGCGGTGGGGTCGGTGCCCAGCGCCGTCGCCGGCGCAGGCAGCCCCAGCAATACGCCCGCCGGCAGCAGTCCGAGCACCGTCCGGCGTGAAGGGCCTGCGTGGTCGTCGGGGTTGTTCATGCGGCAAGAGACTGCGACTAGGCTCCCTCGATCTTAGAACCGATCCGCGGTCGGCATTCCACCGTGGAATAGCTCTTATCGGCCCCGGCCGTTGCCGGCGGGTGAGTGGCTCGCGATCATCGCCTTCAGTTTGAACAACGCTGAAGGAGACTCGCGATGGCACGCATGAAAGCCGTGATGGCCGCCGTTCTGGTGATGGAGAAAGAGGGCGTTTCGCAAGCCTTCGGCGTGCCGGGCGCCGCCATCAACCCGATGTACTCGTGCCTGCGCGAGCGCGGCACGATCTCGCACGTGCTCGCACGCCACGTCGAAGGCGCGTCGCACATGGCCGAGGGCTACACGCGCGCCAAGGCCGGCAACATCGGCGTGTGCATCGGCACCTCCGGCCCGGCCGGCACCGACATGATCACCGGGCTGTATTCGGCCATCGCCGACAGCATCCCCATCCTGTGCATCACCGGCCAGGCGCCGCGCGCGCGGCTCTACAAAGAAGACTTCCAGGCGGTCGACATCGAATCGATCAGCAAGCCGGTGACGAAGTGGAGCGTCACGGTGCGCGAGCCGGCGCAGGTGCCGCGCGCGTTCCAGCAGGCCTTCCACCTGATGCGCTCGGGCCGGCCCGGCCCGGTGCTGATCGACCTGCCGTTCGACGTGCAGATGGCCGAGATCGAGTTCGACATCGACACCTACGAGCCGCTGCCGGTCTACAAGCCGTTCGCGACGCGCGCGCAGATCGCCCGGGCCATCGAGATGCTGCAGGCCAGCGAACGCCCGCTGATCGTCGCCGGGGGCGGCATCATCAACGCCGACGCCTCCGACCTGCTGCAGGAATTCGCCGAGATCGTCAACGTGCCGGTGATTCCCACGCTGATGGGCTGGGGCACCATCCCCGACGACCACCCGCTGATGGCCGGCATGTGCGGGCTGCAGACCTCGCACCGCTACGGCAACGCGACCATGCTCGCGAGCGACTTCGTGATCGGCATCGGCAACCGCTGGGCGAATCGCCACACCGGCTCGCCGGAGGTGTACTGCAAGGGCCGCACCTTCGTGCACGTCGACATCGAACCGACCCAGATCGGCCGCGTCTTCGCGCCCGAGCTCGGCATCGTGTCGGACGCGAAGGCGGCGCTCAAGCTGTTCGTCGAGGTCGCGCGCGAGATGATGATCGCCGGCCAGCTGAAGAACCGCACCGAGTGGGTCGCGCAGTGCCGCGAGCGCAAGCGCACGATGCTGCGCAAGACCAACATCGACACCGTGCCGATGAAGCCGCAGCGCGTCTACCAGTGCATGAACAACAACTTCGAGCGCGGCACGACCTACATCAGCACGATCGGCCTCTCGCAGATTGCCGGTGCGCAGTTCCTGCACGTGTTCGGCCCGCGCCAGTGGATCAACTGCGGCCAGGCCGGGCCGCTGGGCTGGACGATCCCGGCGGCACTCGGCGTGCGCGTCGCCGACCCGACGCGCAAGATCGTCGCGCTGTCGGGCGACTACGACTTCCAGTTCATGATCGAAGAGCTCGCGGTGGGTGCGCAGTTCAAGCTGCCTTACATCCACATGGTCGTGAACAACTCCTACCTCGGCCTGATCCGCCAGGCGCAGCGCGGCTTCAGCATGGACTACTGCGTGCAGCTGGGCTTCGACAACGTCAACGCGCCCGAGCTCAACGGCTACGGCGTCGACCACGAGAAGGTCGTGATCGGTCTGGGCTGCAAGTTCGTGCGCGTCTACCAGCAGGCCGAGATCAAGCCGGCCATCGAGCAGGCGAACAAGTGGATGGAAGAGTTCAAGGTGCCGGTCGTGATCGAGGTGATGCTGGAGCGCGTCACCAACATCTCGATGGGCACCGAGATCGACGCGATCAACGAGTTCGAGGACTTGGCCGACAGCCCGGCCGATGCGCCGACCGCCGTCGGCATCCTGGACTGAGCTTCGAGGAACCACGATGCCCCGCTTCGCCGCCAATCTCACGATGCTCTTCAACGAGCTGCCCTTTCTCGACCGCTTCGAGGCCGCCGCCAAGGCCGGCTTCAAGGCGGTGGAGTTTCTGTTTCCCTACCCGTACGCGGTCGCCGACCTGAAGGACCGGCTCAGCGCCAACGGCCTGACCTTCGTGCTGCACAACCTGCCCGCCGGCAACTGGGACGCCGGCGAGCGCGGCATCGCCTGCCTGCCCGACCGCGCCGGCGAGTTCCGCGAAGGCGTTGCGCGTGCGATCGAGTACGGCAGCGCGCTCGGCGTGCCGCAGCTCAATTGCCTCGCCGGCAAGGCGCCGGCTGGCATGGCCGACGCCGTGCTGCGCGAGACCTTCGTCGGCAACCTGCGCTACGCCGCCGGCGAGTTGAAAAAGGCCGGTCTCAAGCTGCTGATGGAGCCGATCAATACCTACGACATCCCCGGCTTCTACCTGAACCGCACCGCGCAGGCGATCGCGCTGATCGACGAGGTCGGCTCCGACAACCTGTTCGTGCAGTACGACATCTACCACGCACAGCGCATGGAAGGCGAGCTGGTCGCGACGATGCAGAAGCACCTCGCGCGCATCGCCCACATCCAGTTGGCCGACAACCCCGGCCGCAACGAACCCGGCACCGGCGAGATCCACTACGGCAACGTGTTCAAGGCGCTGGACCGCATTGGCTACACGGGCTGGATAGGCTGCGAATACAAGCCCGCGACGACGACCGAAGCCGGTCTGGGCTGGCTCAAGAACGTTTAAGGATTCGACGACATGACCACCACCCCTCTCAAGCTCGGCTTCATCGGCCTGGGCATCATGGGCACGCCGATGGCGGGCCACCTGATCAAGGCCGGCCACCAGCTCTTCGTCTACACGGTCGGCAAGATCGCGCCCGAGATCGCCGAGAGCGGCGCGACGATCTGTACCAACGCCAAGGGCGTGGCCGAGCGCGCCGACATCGTCTTCATCATGGTGCCGGACACGCCGGACGTGGCCGCGGTTCTCTTTGACGCCGAGGGCGTGGCCGCCGGCCTCAGCAAGGGCAAGACCGTCGTCGACATGAGCTCGATCTCGCCGATCGAGACCAAGCAGTTCGCTGCGAAGATCAACGCACTCGGCTGCGACTACCTCGACGCGCCGGTGTCCGGCGGCGAGGTCGGCGCCAAGGCCGCGTCGCTGACCATCATGGTCGGCGGGTCCGAAGAAGCCTTCGGCCGCGTCAAGCCGCTGTTCGAGCTGATGGGCAAGAACATCACGCTGGTCGGCGGCAACGGCGACGGGCAGACGACCAAGGTCGCGAACCAGATCATCGTCGCGCTGAACATCGCCGCGGTTGGCGAAGCGCTGCTGTTCGCCAGCAAGGCCGGCGCCGACCCGGCCAAGGTGCGGCAGGCGCTGATGGGCGGCTTCGCCTCGAGCCGCATCCTCGAAGTGCATGGCGAACGCATGATCAAGCGCACCTTTGCGCCGGGCTTTCGCATCGGCCTGCACCAAAAAGACCTGAGCCTGGCGCTCGCAGGCGCCCGCGCGCTGGGCGTCGCGCTGCCGCAGACCGCGGGTGCCGCACAATTGATGCAAGCATGCGCCGCCAACGGCATGCAGGACCTGGACCATTCCGCGCTCGTGCGGGCCCTCGAACTGATGGCCCACCACACGGTCGCTCCGGATGTGAAGGGGTGATCCACCACCAGCGACCCCCTACCGCATGAGTTTGCCTTCGCCCCACACCGACCCGCGCGGCTTCTTGCTGGCGCTCTTCAACGCTGCGGTGGCGCAGGCCGTGCCAGGCCCCGCGACAGCGGCCTTTCTGCCGCCACCGCCCAAGGGACGCACGCTGGTGCTGGGCGCCGGCAAGGCCGGCGGATCGATGGCGGCGGCCGTCGATGCACTGTGGCCGAAAAACGCGCCCATGTCGGGCCTGGTCGTCACGCGCTACGACTACGTGCCGCCGGCCTACAAGGCCAACCCGGGCCGCATCGAGGTCGTCGAGGCCGCCCACCCGGTGCCCGACGACGCCGGCCGCCGCGCCGCGAAGCGCATCGCCGAGCTGACGAAGGGCCTGACGAAGGACGATCTCGTGCTGTGCCTGATCTCGGGCGGCGCGTCGTCGCTGATGGCGATGCCGGCCGACGGCATCACGCTCGAAGAGAAGCAGGCGATCAACAAGGCACTGCTGAAGAGCGGCGCCGCGATCGACGAGATGAACTGTGTACGCAAGCACCTGTCGGCGATCAAGGGCGGTCGCCTCGCGGCGATGTGCGCGCCGGCCCAGGTCGTCACGCTGCTGATCAGCGACGTGCCGGGCGACGCGCCGCAGGTCATCGGCAGCGGCCCGACGGTGCCCGACAGCACGACCTGCGCCGACGCGCTGCGCATCCTGGCGCGCTACGGCATCGAGGTGCCGGCTGCTGCGCGCGCCGGCCTCGAAAGCGGTCTGCTCGAAACACCCAAGCCCGGTGACGCCGTGTTCGCGGGCCACCAGGTCCACATGATCGCGACGCCGCAGCAATCGCTGGAAGCCGCGGCCGCGCTGGCCCGCCAGGCCGGCATCGGCGTGCACGTGCTCAGCGACGAGATGGAAGGCGAGTCGCGCGAGGTCGGCAAGGTCCACGCCGCGATGGCGCGCTACATCGCGCGCCGCGGCCAGCCCTTCGCGAAGCCCTGCGTCGTGATCTCGGGCGGCGAAACGACCGTCACGGTCAAGTCCAAAGGCGGCCGCGGCGGCCGTGCCACCGAGTTCCTGCTCGGCTGCGCGATTGCGCTGCAGGGCGAGCCCTTTGTTCACGTGATGGCCGGCGACACCGACGGCATCGACGGCGTCGAGGACAACGCCGGTGCGATCGTCACGCCCAGCACGCTGTCCCGCGCACAGGGACTGGGCCTGAAGCCGCAGGACTTTCTCGACGCCAACGACGCCTACAACTTCTTCAAGCCGCTCGGCGACCTGGTGGTGCCGGGGCCGACGTTCACGAACGTGAATGACTTCCGGGCGGTGCTGGTGCTCTAGGGCCTGTTCACGCTACGGATGCCAGATGCGTTGCTGCCAGAAGAGCCGTGAGCAAGGCGCAAACCGCAGCCGGGGTAGAGCCCCGGCGAGGATTTGCAACGCCGCGCACGGCTTTTCTGGCTGCAACCCTGCGGGAAGGGGGCGCTTGGGGCGCAGCGCGGCGTTGCAGCCCTTGCCCGCACGTCAGTGCGGGCGGCGGATTGCGCCTTGCTCTGCGCCCCAAGCGGCCCCTTCGCACTGGCATCCGTAGTGTGAACAGGCCCCACGTGTTGCTGCGCGCCGTCGGGCTCTGCGTGCTGCTGGCGGGTCTGGCGGGCTGCGCGACGACCACACCGGTGCCGATCGCCGAAGAATCGCGCCTGCGCGGCGACACCATCGCATTGCTTGGCGAGGTCCACGACAACGCCGACGCGCAGCGCCTGCGCCTGGACATGCTGCGCCGCGCGATCGCCGCCGGCTGGCGGCCGGCGATCGCGATGGAGCAGTTCGACACCTCGCGCCAGGCCGACATAGCCCGCGCGCGACGCGAGGCGCCGCGCGACGCACAGCACGTGATAGATCTCGCCGCGCCGGCGCGCAGCGGCTGGGACTGGTCGCTGTACAAGCCGGTCATCGCCCTCGCGCTCGAACACGACCTGCCGCTGTGGGCCGCCAACCTGGCCAGTGCCGACACGAGCAAGATCGTGCGCAGCGGTTATGCCAGCGTGTTCGAACCGGATCGCCTCGCGGCGCTCGGGCTGGGCCTGCCCATGGCGCCCGACTGGCAGGCTGCGCAGGAGCGCGAGATCGATGCCGGCCACTGCGGCCTGCTGCCCGCGGCCATGTGGCCGGCGATGGCGCGGGCGCAGTTCGCCCGCGACGCGGTGATGGCCGACCTGCTGCACGAACACGCTGCGCAAGGCATCGTGCTGATCGCCGGCAACGGCCACGCGCGGCGCGACCTCGGCGTGCCGCGCTGGTTGCCGGCCGCGGATCGACCGCGCGTGCTGGCCATCGGGTTCCTCGAACCCGACACACCGCCGGCACTGGCCGGCGCGTTCGATGCCATCGTGCGCGTTGCGGCGGCCAGCCGTGACGACCCGTGCGCGGCCTTGGCGACGCGAAAGAAGGACTGAGCGCATGCTCGGGTGCGCGTGAAGCGCGCACTGCATAATTTCCGCGGGAGACTCCATCACATGTTTGACCAGATCTGGCGACGCCTCGTGCTGTTGGCCGTGTTGTGCGTGCTCGGCGCCTGCTCGACGCTGCCGGCCGTCGACCGCGAAGCGATCAAGAGCGAGGCGATCCCGCTGAGCACCCAGACGACGCTGGGTCGCATCGCGCAGACCTCGGCGCCGACGCCCGATGTCTCGGGCTTCCGGCTGATGCCGCTGGGGCTGTTCTCGCTCGACGCACGGGTGCAACTGGCGCGGCGCGCCGAGGTCTCGCTCGACGTCCAGTACTACCACTTCGAGGATGATGAGACCGGCCGCTGGCTGCTGCGCGCGCTGCGCGATGCGGCCGAGCGCGGTGTGCGCGTTCGGCTGCTGATCGACGACCTCTACACCGGCGGCAAGGACCCGCTGTGGCTCGCGTTCGCGGCCCACAAGAACGTGCAGGTGCGCTTGTTCAACCCGTTCGCGCGGGCGCGCAGCCACGGCCAGGGGGCGCGCTTCATCGCCTCGGCCGACGAATGGGGGCGTGTCAACCACCGCATGCACAACAAGCTCTTCATCGCCGATGGCGCGATGGCGGTGATCGGCGGGCGCAACGTCGCCAACGAGTACTACCTGCGCAGCATGTCCGAGAACTTCGTCGACGTGGACGCGTTCACGACGGGCTGGATCGTGCCGCCGCTGCAGAACCTGTTCGACCGCTACTGGAACAGCGACCCGGTCTACCCGCTCGAATCGGTGACGCGGTCCGACAAGACGCCGGAGCAGCTGCGCGCGCTGTTCGAGGACTGGACCGGCCCGGTGAAGACGCCGCCGCCCGACGAGCTGCCGCCCAACGACATCCTCGGCTACGGCCCCATCGCCGACGATCTCGACCTCGGCCGACTCGGCCTGATCTGGGGCGAGGCCTATGTGTTCGCCGACCACCCCGACAAGCCTTTCGACGGCGAGGCCGGTGGCGAGATCCTGGAGACCAGCGTCACCTACAACGTGTTCGAGGCGATCCGCAGCGCGCAGCAGGAGGTGGTGGCCTCGTCACCGTATTTCGTGCCCGGGCCGGTGAGCATGGAGATGCTGCGCGAGCTGCGCGAGCGCGGCGTCAAGGTCACGGTGATGACGAACTCGCTCGCGTCGACCGACGAGCCCATCGTGCACATCGGCTATGCGGCGCACCGCGAGGAGATGCTGCGCATGGGCATCGACCTGTACGAGCTGAGTTCGTCGCGCCTGAAGGACAACAAGCGGCCGTTCCTGTTCGGCAAGTCACTGGGCCGGCTGCATGCCAAGCTGGTCGTGATCGACAAGAAGCGGCTGTTCATCGGCTCGATGAACCTGGACCCACGCTCGGCCACGATCAACACCGAACTCGGCGCGATGATCGACAGCCCGCCGCTGGCGCGCGAGCTGCTGCGCATCATCGACATCGACCGGCTGCAGAGCGCCTACCGCGTGCGCCTGAACCCGAACGGGCCCGGGCTGCAATGGCTCAGCAACGACGGCGACAAGGAGTTCATCCTGACGCAAGAGCCCGACTCGACGCCGTGGCTGCGCATCAAGTCGTGGTTGTTGTCGCCGTTCGTGCCGGTCGAGCAGCTGTAGCGGCGGGCGTCGGCACCGCCAGCAGCTGCGCGACGACCGACGCGGCGATCACGTCGGGCTCCTTGCCGACGACGCCCGGCACACCGATCGGGCAGGTCATGCGGGCGATGCGGTCGGCGGCGATGCCGCGCTGCTCAAAGCGGTGGATGAAGCGCTGGCGCTTGGTCTTCGAGCCGATCAGGCCGAAGAAGCCGAAGTCGCCGCGGGTCAGGATGGCCTCGCCGATGCGCAGGTCCAGGTCGTGCTGGTGCGTCAGCACGAGGTAGAACGCACCGGCCGGCGCCGTGCGCACCTCGCCCTCGACCGCGTCGACGCAGACCTTGCGGATGTGGTCCGGCCACGGCCCGCCATGCTCGAAGAACTCGGTGGGGAATTCCTCTTCGCGCTCGTCGATCCAGTCGACGACCACGTTCAACGGCGCCAGCGCGCGCGCGATCGCGCGGCCGACGTGGCCGGCGCCGTAGAGCTGCAAATGAAAGCGCGGCGGCTCGACCGGCCAGTGCGCCAGCGCGTCGGCGTCCAGCGGCGTGTACGCCAGCGTGACCGCGCCGCCGCAGCACTGGCCGAGCGCCGGCCCGAGCGGGAAGTGCTCGCTGTGCGGTGTGATCTCGCGCTCGCTCAGCAAGGTGCGCGCGTGCGCGATCGCCTTCAGCTCGAGATGGCCGCCGCCGACCGTGCCGGCCGTGTCGCGCAGCGTGACCAGCATGCGCGCGCCGGTCTCGCGCGGCGCGGAACCGCGCGACTCGCTGACCTCGACGACGACGGCGCGCCGCTGCGAGACGAGCCAGCTGCCGGCGAGTGCGCGCAATCGGGACATGGCGTCAGCCGCCTTGCACCGCGGTGATCGCGCGCAGGATGGCCTCGCTCGTCGCGGGCGCCGTCAGCGGCGGGTCGACGCGGTGCTCGCCCGCCGCCGAGACCGCGTCGCGGATCGCGAAGAACACCGAGAACGGCAGCAGCAGCGGCGGTTCGCCGACGGCCTTGCTGCGGTGGATGCTGTCCTCAAGGTTCTGGCCGTCGTAGAGCTTCACGTTGAACACCGGCGGGCAGTCGTTCGCGGTCGGGATCTTGTAGGTGCTGGGCGCGTGCGTCGTCAGCTTGCCGCTGGTCGGGTGCCACACCAGTTCTTCGGTCG
>Ga0307509_10005919_pt1 | contig 16739 bp, 21 predicted proteins | sample 10_EM_MG_FD_202245 | JGI IMG/M metagenome (GOLD analysis project Ga0307509, IMG submission 202245) | Populus trichocarpa ectomycorrhiza microbial communities from riparian zone in the Pacific Northwest, United States - 10_EM | ecosystem: Host-associated > Plants > Roots > Unclassified | place... | reverse complement strand
GAGGGACTCAGCCAAACCCGTGGTAACATCCAGTCTGTGAGTTCAACACACTTGTGTGCTTATTTGATGCTCACTCATGACAAACCATAGCGCGAATTAGAAAGAGCACAAGTAGGCCCTATCAGAGGACAAACAAAGCGCGGATACAGCGATATCGAAGGTGAAGGGTCGCACGGCTACGAAGTTGAGGAAATCGACGTCCTAAACGCAAGTCTAAATATTTGAATTATGCCGCCGCTTGGCTCACTCTTACCTCAGCTGAACTCGCACCCATACGTGACAAGAAGGAAAATCAGACTCATCGACACATTGGGCACAGAACTTGAAAAATACAAAGATGATCTTGCAAAGCAACAGGCCATGCTCAACGACTCATTCACGCGTGAAAACAATTGTAACCAGCAGCTAAGAGCTCTCCAGAAGGCCCTTGACGAAGCGAAACAGGTTTGTGTGCCCATCATATTTTCTGCCATGCGATAACTTAGCTTTCCTTAGCGGCCACTCGCAGAGAATCAAGAGGAGATGGAGAAGACGCGTCAAGAAAACCAGCGGCTCATAGAACGACTTGCCCAGGTAGTCTTCCTATCCCTCTTTAGCCAGGTACAGTGTTAACGAACACGGGGGTAGCTTGAAGCTGAGCGTGCGGCAGCGCTCAAACAGACCGAGGAGGTATATCTGACCGCATCTCTTCCTGGCATAACTTGACGACTCAACGACAGGAATCGCTCAGCCGCGAACAACAATATAATCAGGAGCTCAGTACTCTCCGCAAGGCCCTTGACGAGGCGAAACAGGTTTTGTGGCCTCTCATTTAAGGTCATGAGATAACTTAGCTTTCTCATAGCAGCCACTCAAGGAGAATCACGAGGAGATGAAGACGCTTCAAGAGAACCAGCAGCTCATAGAACGACTTGCCCAGGTATGTCCTCCTATCCCTTCTTAGCCAGGTACAGTGTGAACAAACATGGGGGTAGCTTGAAAGTGAGCGTGCGGCGGCCCTCAAACAGGCCGAGGAGGTATATCTGACCCGCATCTCTTCATGGGGTAAATAATTTGACAATTTAACGACAGGCATTGCTAAGTCGCGAACAACAATATAATCAGGAGCTCAGTACTCTCCGGAAGGCCCTTGACGAGGCGAAACAAGTTTGTGCCCCCTCATTTGATGTCGTGAGATAACTTAGCTTTCTCATAGCAACCACCCGAGGAGAATCACGAGGAGACGAAGACGCTTCAAGAAAACCAGCGGCTCATAGAACGAGTTGCCCAGGTATGTCCTCGTATCCCTCCTTAGCCAGATACAGTGTTAACGAACACGGGGGTAGCTTGAAAGTGAGCGTGCGGCGGCCCTCAAACAGGCCGAGGAGGTATATCTGACCCGCATCTCTTCCTGGCATAATCTGACAATTTAACGACAGGCATTGCTAAGCCGCGAACACCAATATAATCAGGAGCTGAGTGCTCTCCGGAAGGCCCTTGACGAGGCGAAACAGGTTTGTGGCCTCTCATTTAAGGTCATGAGATAATTTAGCTTTGTCATAACAGCCACTCGAGGAGAATCGCGAGGAGATGAAGACGCCTCAAGAAAACCAGCGGCTCCTAGAACGACTTAACCAGGTATGTCTTCTTATCCCTTCTTATCCAGGTGCAGCGTTAACGAACACGGGGGTAGCTTGAAAGTGAGCGCGCGGCATCCCTCAAACAGGCCGAGGAGGTATATCTGACCCACTTCACCCCTTCGCGTGACTTGACAGCTTCTCAACATTGACAGGCATCACAAATGATTGAGGAGATGAAAAGGAAGATAGAAGGAACCTCGAAGGATAACCAGGAGCTTCTCACTGAGAAGGCCCATATTCTGCAACAGGCAAACGAACAGGCATTGAAGGCGAGTATATTTTATCATGTCTACCAATTCCGCGCTTGACATCGCTACCGACAGTCAAGCGAGGAGAGGGAGCAGCTCCGTCGTCTATGTTCAGACCTTCAGCATACGGTCTCCAACAATCAACAGGTATGTCGGAACCTGGAAACATCCTGTCGTACGTTGACACCATGAAAAAAGGACGTGAAATCAGCTTTGGAGGAGAATGAAAAGCTTCGCAAGGAATTGGACGCAACAACACACCAGGTAAATTTTCCACCACTCCCCTTATACAACCAGTTTTAACACGGTATGAAAACAGCATAAAACTATTATTGCGGCAAACCAAGTCGATCACGAATCTGCTCTCGCCAGTCAAACGAGCTCGATTCACACAAAATACAAGCGCCTCTTAGCTTTCGCCGAAAATGAGAGGATCTACATAATAGAGACCCATGCAAAGGAACTCGACGATCTTAAGCAGACCCTGGCTACCACCGAGAACCAGCTCAACGAAAGGATACGGAAGGATTCCGAAATTGAAGAAGAACGCAAGGTCGAGTTGGCACTGCTTCAGCAACGGGTCAACGAGCTTGAACAAACCACATCTATCGGTTCTACCAACTTGGAGATCACGGTCGCTGAGGAAAGGGGCAGGCAGGGGGGGCTTAGAGAAAAAGCGGCGGACTTGAAAGTTCTCGAGGAGACATTAAATGTGAATTGCCCCCTACTTCTGACACAGAACTGATGCTCACCATGTAACCACCAGGCGCAGTGGGGTGAAGAGCTCCACAAGGCAAAAAGCCTTCTATACAATGCGGAGAAGCAGCTCGAAATGGAGCGCTTGACTTGTAAGGTACGCGATTCTCATCGGGATACACCTTTCCATGCTTACACACCTCGCAAATCCCAGCGTGTTAGTGAGGAACTCCGAATCGCTAGAGAGAAATCAAATGATCGTAGCGGTACCTCCCTCAGCCCAGTAGAGGAAAAAATGCAGATTGACGAAGTATCCATGGCTACGGTGATTGATGTTAATATGGTACGTGCGTCCAGAATACGTTTGTTACCACAGTTCTCATCATGCACCAGGTTACGGGATGCGAGTTTTCTTTACGCTCTGAAGAAATTATCGCACCTCCTGAAGAAATCATCGCACCTCCGAAAAGGACCAGGAAAGGCAGAGCAACCGGTTTCACAAACCTTATTCGAGGGGCCACTAACGGCACAGCTGCTGGGGGCTCTGTAGGACCTTCAACGCCATCAAATGGCCCCATTACTCACACCAATTCTGGCACGACGACTTCTTCAAATCCTTCAATTGCCCCCGCACCATCTGTACAACCCGAAGAAGCCACTACAGTCACTTCATCAGGACCTCTTCCACCAACTGTGGCGAACACAGTTGCTGCACTGGCAGCGTCAAGTCTTCTACCTCCATCTGCTGTACCCGCCTCATCAGTTGAAACAGAAGGCACCGCTCCAGGACCTTCATCGGCAAACACAGGTGGTGGCCGTACAATCGACGATCTATTCCAACAACTATTCGATATCAAACGAGAGTTGGACACAAAGCGCTCAGCCCAGAAGGCGCCACCGGAGGCTGTCTTTTTCAAGTCGGTCCCTAAGCCGAAGCCCCGTACCGTCCATAGACAGGACTTACTCGTCAGTTTTCCAATCATTCATGTTGATCTTGCCGTCTCATATAAGACTTTAGGATTTGGTGCTCAAAGATGTTCATAAGCGATTAAATATCAAGTATGACACCCATACTCTCCAAGCGGCCAGGAGAGGTCATCTTGTGGATGATGAAGAGGCGGAAGCTTATGAAAACGAGGAAGGAGACGGGCCCACCCTCAATCCATTCAAGCCTTTTTGGCCTGTCCCAAAATCACCGTGGAACGTCGCCCTGGGGACTTTACTTGTTAGCGACCTCATTTCCCAGAATCCTCAGTTTGCCCCGGATGAGGCTGAACTCTTGGATATCTTCCTCCAGCGCCTCAAAGTCATGAGAGGGTGCATTCGTGACAGTCTCGAACAACCTGGCGAAACACCCGAGGACACAGAACGTCGTGTACTTAAGGTACTCAATGAAGTGAACCGTGCTAAGCGTATCCAGGGTCGGCAGCGTACGGTGAGTTGCTTCCCACAAAGCCCGCCAGTCTGTATCTAACCCTGCTGTTAGCGCTATATGACCCGGGAAGGCGTCATAAGCGCTGGGATGAAAACAAACGACAAGGACGTCTGGGAAGCCCTCCACGATATGCACACGGCACTTGGCATCGACGGCGGTAGTTCGGACGAGTCCGATTGTGAACCTAATTCTAAGAAGGTTATCGTCAGAGAAAAACCATGGCGTAATCGACGGGTAAAGGCTGCCTACAAGGTAATTGACAACTTCACACCCAAAGTCACAGGACTTGGAAGGCAGCTCCCAGGAAATCCTGGTCGTCCTCGTGAACGCCGTGAAGACGGACTACACATGAGTCAGGATGCCGCGCTCTGTGGTCTATCCGAGAGCTACTACGATGAAATCTTTATGAACAGCCTTTCCCCTATCAGACTGCAGGGACTGGGCGTTAAACCGCCGAAGCTGGTCCCTATTCCCACCTCCTCACCATTCGTTTGACTAACATCTTCTCGGGCTCATTTTAATAATTCCAAATAAATATGATTTTGCATGATATTCTAAGTCTTTAGGGAGATACGCCGGGAATCAGGTCCAAACGTCGGAATATCAGACAAACAATTGTTTTGCTCAAAAAGGCAGGTTGGTGCCAGTAATAAGTCTTCCACTTCTCCTTGGCTCAATCCAATCTTCATTCTCTCTTCCAGTCTCTCTCGTCAACGAGCGCCACCTGCGGTAAGTAAACTCCCCAGTCAACTGCGCTTCAACTCAAATACCCCATCCTCTAGCACCCGGAGTCATGTCTGAACATCGGTGTCTATGCACTTACCACAAATGCAAGGATAGCCGCACGGCTGACGGCCAACCAGGTGTTCTGCTCAAGCTAAGACAGTTCCGATCACACCAAGAAAATGAACAGCGACTCAAAGACAGAGCATCAGTTCAGGAGGCCCGGGATCGAGCGATCCATGCACAGGAAGAGGCGATGGCTACTGCTATGAGCTCGCTTTCCGTCAGTGCTCCTACCGAGCCCACGCTTTCCCCAGCCGACAAATATCGCATAGATCACGTTGTCCGCCTCGTTGCCATTATCAGCGAACTTAAGGACGATGCCTCATCGCTTCAAAAGGAGGTGGAGGGGATCGGATCCCCTCTTCCTGGGATCTCCTACCAAGACGAGAGGTTACAAGATACACTCCTGCAGTTTGGTAGCTCCCGCCAGCGTGCCAACGAGATGCTCCAGCGATTGGGACCACTGAAACGTGGCGAGTACTGTAAGGATCACAGCGTTAGGGCGATCAGAGAACAAACCATCCAGAAACTGCAGGAGGTTTTACAGCTTATCGGGCAGCGTGAGCGCATCTGGAACGGGATTCTTCTCCAACGCCAGGCAGCCCGAGAAGCATTTGTTGCCCAAGGGGGGGTGGTATATGACTGTTGTGAGTAGCCTTGCTGCTGATGTCCGCGACAAATTTAAAGGATATGTTCAAAGCAAAACATTACCGGATGATGTTTGGCGGTGCTATGGCGATCATCCAGCTGGTGACTCTCATGGTGGTCGCCGTTCACGTTCTCCTGGGTCTCCCTCGTCGCGGCTCCCATTGGTTATTTTCCATGGTCGAATACATTCTGGAAGTATGTTCAGAAAAATCATCCATATCCGGCACCCTGCCACCATTTTTCGAGCAAATGTTCAAAAAGTTCCCTCACGATATCCGCACTGCCACCAGCGTTTTCGATCTTGAGCCGAAGGCAACAGTCTACGCCACTTGCCCAAAGTGCCATCAGATTTATCAGACGCACCTCGTTGACAGCGTTCCGACCTATAGGGAGCGTTGCAATTCTCACAAGTTCGGCTCACGCTGCGGCCAGCTCCTCGTTCGTCCCAAAAGGATTTCAAAGCGCACCATATACATTCCAATCCTTCCATACGTATCCTTCGACTTCAAGGACTGGCTCTCGAACCTTTTGTCCCGTGTAGGGAACGAGGAGGCGATGGATAAGGCATGGGAGCGCATGAATATCCCACCAGATGGGCATCTCGACGACGTCTTCCAAGGTTCCGTCATTCGAGAATTCAAGGGCCCTGACAAACGAACGCACTTCAGCGTCTATGGTCCTCAAGATGCTGGTCGTTACCTCTTCTCCGTCGGGGCAGATTTTTTTAACCCGCTCCGCAATATTGCCGCCGGGAAGAAGATATCTTTGGGAATAATTGCCGTTATATGCCTCAGCCTTCCTATCCACCTGCGTTACAAACCGGAGAACATGTTTCTTGCAGGAATTATCCCTGGCCCCAAAGAGCCCCGCCTCGATCTCGTCCAACCATATCTCCGACCTCTTATTGATTCTTTCCTCGAGTTTTGGGCGGGCGTGTTCTTTACTAAGACCTTGCTGAAGGCGTTTGGGCGATTGGTCTTCTGCGCCCTGGTGTTGATCATCTGCGACCTTCCCGCAGCGCGCAAGTTTGCCGGATTTGCTTCATTCTCGCATGAACGCTTCTGCACTGTCTGTTGCTGCAACCTGTCAGAACACGGACACAAGGACTTCGATTACAAGAATTGGAAACGGCGCGAACCCGAGACTTGCAGGCACCAAGCCGAAAGCTATCGTACCGCAGAAACCAAAAAGCAGGCGCAAAGCTCCTTTGATTTGACAGGTATTCGTTGGTCAGAACTGTTCCGCCTTCCTTACTTCGACCCTACGAAGCACCTGATTGTCGACCCAATGCACAACTTATTCCTGGGCTTGATCAAGGAGCATTTTCAGAATGTACTCGGCTATTTTCCCCCAGAAACAAAAAAAAAGCAGAAACGCAAACGTCGTCAGGCGTCCACCAACGAAATTCAAATCAACATCATTCCTACCGCAGACAATCCTCTTACCGACGACCACACCTCACGTAAATCCATCCGAAAACTGATCAACTACCTGACTGCACCCCTTGATGCCGGTCAAACTCAAGAAGACCAACAGGCCTTAGTGAAAAAATGGTGCCATGGGGTCAATAAAACTGCGCTGACTTATGTCACCCGTGGTCTCAATGTCTATCCCAACGATTACCCTCGAGTTGGTAAGCTCACGCTGGCGGAACGCTTGATGACATGGGTCAGTACTCTCAAGTTGAGTATATATTGTTGTACTAACGTCCTTTTCTCACAGCGACGGAGTCAGGTGGCTCAAGCTGTGCCTGACGACGTCACAAACCCGAACGAACCCAGTTTCGGGAACATCATCACCCATGAGGAAATGAAGGAAGTGTATGCTGATTTTGAGCGCTTGGTAAAACCCTCCTGGGTGACTTCGATCCCCAGTACAGTTTCTACGGTGGGACCAAAGCTCAAGTCGGATCAATGGCGGACCTTTGGGTCCCTTAACTTGCCTGTGACGCTAATTCGTCTATGGACGAACGACGATCCTCAGGACGAGTTGAGGACAAAGCGCCAAGAGCTTCTCCATCTCACCATGCTACTCTTTTCAGCCATCGCCGTTGCCACCACCCGAGTTACTTCGGATAATCACCGGAAGGAATACTTGTCCCACATGGTGCAATATCGTGAAGAGCTCAGACGTCTTTTCCCGGACTATGAGTACCTTGCCAACCACCACGTTGCGTTCCATATTCCGGAGTTCATGGCCTTTTTTGGACCTGTTCACGGGTGGTGGACTTACCCGTACGAACGCATGATTGGTATGCTTCAACGGATATCGACCAATCACAAACCAGGTGAATAATTCCTTCATGCCCACTTCCTCCATTGATAAATATGTACCGAATAGGCGAGTACGAGGAGACGATCGCACGTTCTTGGTATCGATCGACATATTTCCGTGCCATGTTTACCAAAGCCAACTGCCCACAAGCAATTCGGAATTGCGCGGAGATGTTCGACACGCTTGTACAGCCCCAAAGCCGTAACAGCCTAGCCATCGATGTGCAGTTGTCGGCCCCCGGAGAAGATGATGATGATGATGAAGGCGAACCCGCTGAGGGTGAATTGAATTTCGATGGGCCAACTATACGACTCGACCATGAGCTCCGTCAAGCTCTGGCTCAAAAGCAACCCGGAAAATCAGTTCCCACAACAGCTGTCCGGTTAACTCGCTATACTCGTGACGGAGTGAACTACAGCATCAAAGACGTCCATGAAGGCAACAGTGGTGTGCTCTGCAAGGACTCTGAGAGTCCGTACTGCATCGAACAAATTCTTGCCTTCCCAGAGGATGTAACAAACAGGAGTATTCAGGGGATGTGGTTAGTGGTTCGGCGCCATAAGGTCCCAGAGATACGAATTGATCCATATGGGCGGTACCCGCTGCTGCGAGCCAAATTATGGAGTACTCAGCTCGAGTCGACTGTTGATGTTCTGAACCCGACAGAGATTGACTCTCATTTCGCTAAATGTGTGATTCATTGGGAAGGCGAAGAGGTAGCTGTTGTCATCTCCCTTTCTCGGGTACGTCTTGATCGTTTCTCAGACTTCAAGGCTGACAAGGAATTATTCAGAGCATGCGAATTGTCACAAACGCCTCTGAAAATAATGTTTAAGTCCACCGCTATACCTTTATCGAATCATATGACGCTGTGTATATTATGTAAGTACGGGTGACTCGTGAAGAGCCCTAGTGTATAATAACGAGGATGATACAAACTGAGATAACCATAAGTGATGCTATCATACAGTCAAACGTTGGAGGAGCTGGACCATCTCAAACCCGTGCCGACCCAGTCGCCGGTTCCTTATCCTTTTGTCGTTTCGACGCCTCAGCAGTATACTTCAATGCAAGTTTCACCATGCTAACAACCGGCCAGCAAGACTCGTACGTGGCCAATGAGGGCCAACGACCCTGCATCTGTATCGAAATCAGAAGGCCAGCAACGAAAAGTTCGACATCGGATGCACACCTTATCGCAGATCTCCTGTACCTTTCCCTTGTCCTGGAATTTGAAGCTTCGTGTCATATCCAACGTTTTGTTTACTTCTTCCTTGACTTTGACCTGTTGTCATGTTAGATGGATCGAATGTATATGAAAACTTGGACCATACGTAGAGCGCATCATAGTCTTTCTTCACCCATTTATGAACGTTGATCAGCACATTCTCGAGCGAATACCCTCCACTACCCGGCTTTCCGGGTTCTCCAGCGGGCTTAGGTTTCAAGCTAGATGGACCTGGCGCAGACGCCTCCCCCAGAAGACGATCACCATCACAGTCCTCCTCGTGTCGACCGCTAACTGAAAGTCGGCGGCGTTTGTTGGACCCTCCTTCATGGCCTTCGTCTGAGGGTAGACGCGAACGCACAAGTCTGTCTGGATCAAATTCGATGCGCTGAGTAAGCAGGGGTAAAGGGGCTGGAGGGGCCAGGCTAAATTCGATTCGTGGTGTGATGAGCGGAAGGTGTTTTTGGAGGTGGATAATTCGATTCGCCATGATCTATTGCACTGACGCGATGTACAATCTGCTCGGTAGATGTTCGATTAATATATAATTGCGCCTCTGTGCAGTGGCCGCCCAGCGCCAAAGAGAGAAAATAGGCGGCCAAAGAGAGAAAGGAGATACAAGGGATGAAGTTGTTTGATTAATAGACAATTGCGCCTCTGTGCAGTGCCCGCCCAGCGCCAAAGAGAGAAAGGAGATACAAAGGATGATCAGCCACCAGACCTTTTGCGCTCAGTGATCAGAAGAAAAAAGACAATCGAAACGGGGCAAAGCGTCTTTTGAAACGTATGTCCAGATGTAAATTTCGGCTTCCGCCGGCTCACATTTGCAGCAGGTTTTAGTGATATCTTTACCGAACAAAGAGTCGGATGTAAGCTCTTTGTCAAGCACCTTCTTTACCGAACAAAGAGTCGGATGTAAGCTCTTTGTCAAGCACCTCACTCGATAGACTGATATACTCTGCGGGTATTTCGACACTGGCCCTTGTTCTCCTTCTCTTCATCCCCACATCCCCAACTGTAAAACCTTCGACAATGCCCTCCAATGGTGTGAGTATCCTACTTGATTCTTGCTATGCATTATTCTCACAAACCCGTTGTAGAACATCACGTACACACAGTGTAAAGATTGGAAAGGGTCCGATGGCGCCGGCGCCGTAAATGTCCTTCTTTTCTCCGAAGATGGCAAGCGTCTCTTTTGTGGAGGTAAAATCTCTCCTTCTCTGCCTCCAATATATACTCATAACCATTTCAGGTGACGATGAACGCGTTCGGGTTTTCAATACAGACAGCTTGGACTGCGAAAAAACGGTGCAGAGCAATAAATGGGGTCAAGTAACGGCTTTGAGTTGGGTTCACGTAGATCATCCAATAGACCAAAAGAGCACTTCGCTCTGTGTAGGGTCCGCAAGGGGTTTCGTAACAATGTGTCCCCTCTTCAAAGATGACAAGGTGCGCCGAAGTCTATTTTCAGCGTCCTCGGATTTTTGACTTCGTGATTCAGCTTTTGCCTTGGACTGAGGCACGTACGTGCCAAGTGTTCACCTTTAACGATGCTGTCGAAGCACTAGCCTATGATCGGTTGAATTCGCGCTTAGCCATTACGAGTCATACCGGCCATGTCAAGCTATTCGATGTTGACAAATGTAAGTCATTTTATGTTGTGCTGATATCGATCTCATCCTGGATGGCAGTGGTTTTGAAGCCCATTTGGGCCATCAATACCGGGAACGATATTCCTCGCGCAGTCTTCTTCTTTGGGGGTGCAAAGCAGTTTCTTTTGACTTTAGCTCTTGAATCTGGAGAGATGTGCGCATATGAACGTCGGTTCAATAGCACTCATCTTAATGATATTATTACAGGTGTTGCCGTGAATCACAGAGTTCGAATGTAGTCTGGACAAAAGCCTTAGGAGGAGGAATGTGAGCCGCTACCCTACACCTTCTATAACCACTGGCTAATTCTCCCAGTGGCAATGCCGCCTTGTCACCCGACGAGACCACGCTGCTAGTTGATAACCTTACCACCAAAAACTTTGACGTATACCGTCTTCCCGACAACGTCCCATCGACCTTTCTACCGTTTAGCTCAACTAGGAGATTTCCAAAACAGTGTATTTTTTCTGACGGAGCCAAGGTTGCCGTTTGCGGTAGCGACAATAACAGCGTGTACATCGTGGATGTCACCACCAGTGAAAGTATTCAAACCCTGCGATGCGGAGAACGTTCGTCCAAGGATTTTCTGAATCGCCGATTTGCTGACAGATGCTTGCAGCTGGGGAGATGATGCAGACCATCGCCGCAAACGCCGCAACCAAATCCAGAGCGATGATCGCTTGTGGATCGAGTAATGGGAATGTGTACCTCTGGGACACGAAGGCAAGTTCTTTCGCGTTGAGTCCATGGGCCAGCTTAAACCAGTTCTCATTCTTAGGAAACCTCTACCCGGACACCTGATTCCGAGAAGACTGAGACAACCAATAACATTTCGAGCACAACTGTACAACCCTCGCCGAGGATGCGGGTGGATGTCAATATTCTCGTCCTGGTGATGTTTCTCACGTATAAAGATTGGGCCCCTCACTTTTGGAACGTGCGTTCTTTCTCAGCTAACATTCCCGTCTAAACCACCGTTGTAATCTGACCTGCTTTCCAGTTGGTGACTTTGATTTTGGAGGCCGTCGGTTCCTCATGATGAACGCAGAATGTGGCGACGCTGTAGACATGCGTGAACTATGTTTTGAGATTGTACACTACTACTATCGCGGGTTTAACGAAGCGAGATTCGAAGGGATGACGAGAACATGAGAAAAATGAATCGTACCCAAGCTCAAATGATGAGCGCCAATGAGCGCTGACCTCCAGCTGTACCACCCAGAATCCACAATGACTCGTGAGCACCATCCATCCATCCATAACCAATGCCCCGGATCTCCGAGTCAACCCCGATATTTCATCCGAGAACCGTGGTCAGCCGCTCAGACAATGCCCTGAATGCGTACTTCCGGATGTCAGGATAAGAGCAGGAAAGGAGAATGACCCCTCTAATAGCTCGTTCGTCCACAGATCAGGGCATCAGAAAATTTGCGGGATGGTGTGTGGGTATCTCGGATTTGAAGGGATGACCGAAGACAATCCTGAGCGTCCTAGGTTTACGCAAACACACAGCGTGGTCGCTCAAAAACAAATGCCCTGAGCCTCCAATGCAGATGATGATGCCTCCAATGACCGAAGATGACAGAGCAGGAAAGGAGAATGACCCTCTAATCAAGGACCGTGCTCCATAACCATAACCATGCTCAGCTCGGTGATTCACAGATCAGGGCTGAGGGCATCGACCATTTTGCGGGATGGTGTGTGGATATCTGGGATTTGAAGGGCTGATCGAAAGAGACCGAAGACAATCCTAGGTTTACGCAAACACACAGCGTGGCCGCTCAAAAATGAATGCCCTGCGAATGATGACCGAAGATGACCCAGAGCAGGAAAGGAGAATGACCCCTCTAATCAAGGACCGTGCTCCAAACCATACTCAGCTCGTTGGTCCACAGATCAGGGCATCGACCATTTTGCGGGATGGTGTGTGGATATCTGGGATTTGAAGGGACGAAACAAGTTTCTCGAATCGAATCTCATCGCTTGACTATATACTCGGCTGGAAAATAACACTGACTCGCCTTGGTCAGTTTTATTGTCCCCTTCCAGCCAGGGACAATAATACTGACCCGCCTGGCTGGAAGGGGACAATAAAACTGACCAAGGCGAGTTGGTGTTATTGTCCCTGGCTGGAAAGGGAGAATTCTACAGCGTGCAGATCCGTGCAGAATTCAATTCACCATCAGAAAATTCTGATTGTCCTTAACACGGCAGAATTTATTGAGAATTAATTATTCTACTATATATAAAATGTTATGGTGGTGAATTGCATTCTGCACTGGCATGGATTCTGCGCGCCGAAGTAGATTAAGGCTGTAGCCAGGTCATGTGATTTAAAAGACCCACCCTAAGTGATGGCGGCCTTCTTAACGGGTCGGTCGATGGAATTTTTTCTCTTTCTTACCATCATCAGCTAAGTCGCGCTTCAGGCTAATCGTAGTAATACTATAATTGTTGGAATACAACCCCAAAGGCTCAACGTCAAGCATAGTTAAGGTTAGAAACGTAGTCATAAGATGTAAATGCACCAAGTCATGGGGGGGGGTTAACCTTGCTACTACATACTAGGATCATGTCAGAGCGACCCAACAAGCGACAGAGGCTAGCTCATCACACGTTCATTGATATCGAAGCCTCAGTAGGACAAGAGGACTCGGACGACCAATTTGATGATGATGACGGTAAGAGGGGTGTCACTCTCACATTGAGGTTCTGAAATCTGGTTCCAGATGATGTCGGACTCGACGACTCTGAAGACCTCACTGACTCGCGATCGGCTCACCGCTGGCTGGCACAGGCTATGCAAGAAGCCCAGCAGTCCGATGACTGGGATTCATTTCTTCACCGAGCGGAACACAGGGCGCAGAAGGGTGCTTACACGGGTAATGAGGGAGAGGAGGAAGATAGAGCCCCAAAGGAGGGTGAATATCTATGGGAAATTGGTTGCAAAGTGCGTTGATTCTGTCTTGTCAATATTGTTTCTAGTTTAAGTTCGTCTTAGATTGGTTGTGAAGAGCTGGCTGCATTCAAGATACTGTCTCGAGCGACGCATCCAACAGATCCAAATGTTCAAGCCAAATCTGTCATTGCCCGTTCTAGCTTGCCCGGTCGTATTTTCGTGGAAGTGTCCTCCTTTGCCCAAGCCAGGGATCTCGCCGTCTCCATGCTGGAGCTGAATGCCAACTCGATCAAGCGGCTCTTACCTGAGCAAACGCTGTCTCCCTTGTTCATCACCAATCCCTTCGTCGTGAAGCCGCAAACGTGGGTTAGGATTGCCGGTACTGGTAAAGGCTGGAAGAAGTACCGAGGGGACATATGCCTGGTAGTCCGCGCTGAAGCTTGTTTGGCCCTTGTGGTGATTCCTCGAATATGCTGGGGCCCTGGGACATTGCGTTCGCGACCACCGCAGCGGTTGTGCCCACAACATGAAGCCCGGTCTACCTTTGGACCAGAATCGATCAGCGAATGCGATGACAAGGGGTACTTCAAGTTTCAAGGTCGTTTTTTCAGTCGCGAGGGATTCCTGGTTGCGCGACTATTAGACGTGGATGTCTGCCGACCTCAGGATGATTTGCCCACCAAAGTAGAGCTCGAGTTGTTTGCGGAATATCCACTCATGGACTCGACAACATACTCAAGAGCAACAACGCGTATCTCCCAGAGGGTCGTAAAACTTCATGACCGAGTTAAGGTCGTAGTTGGAGAGTATCGGGGTCTCTTTGGACGTGTCGTGCATTTGGATGACTTCGAAGTTGGCGTTTACCTAGAATCTCAAGACCAGATCGAGACACTGGCTTCTGGTTCAGTGAGATTGACATTTTGCGTCGGCGATGAAGTGAAAATCTCCTGCGGAATTCACCAAGGCACCACCGGATGGGTCATTGCCGTTGGCGAAGACACGGTAACCATTCTGAATCTCGAGAAAGGCTTGGAGGTATCTGGAACTTTTCAATTCATTTTTTTCTCGTATGACTCATCTTGCCTTTTCAGGTTTGTGTGTCTCGAACCGAGGTCGAATTTTATAGCGCGCCATTTGTGACTACATTGAGGTGTCGGATCCCGTCAGGGTCCTCGTCAATGAAAGAGATCGATCCTAATCGCGTTCATGTTGGGAAAAGGGTCGTGGTGGTTGGAGGAACTGGAGGAAACGGCGAAGCCAAGCACTACAAGTCGTATAAAGGGACAATTAAGAACACGAACCCTGCAGGCGCCGTTCGGGTTGAACTCGATGCACTTAATCAAAAGGTTATGCAGTTCACTCTGTCGGATTTGGCTTTACTGTTAGTGTCTCCTCTTCAATCTTTGGGCATTGCTTAATCTCTCGACTCTCAGCGGAAAAGACGAACACACCATGCAAATTTTGAAGTCGATTGATGGGCCTCAAAGACGACAAGTACCATTTGATGCAATAGTCTCTCCCCCTCCGCCGCCGGAAATTTGTGCAACGCCAATGCCAAGTCCCGCTGAGTGGGGTGACCTCTCGCCTACCTGGCAACCGTTGTCTCGGCCCGTTCATTGGCTCGAAGACGCAGACCTCGCTGGAATTCGGTTCAAGCTCTTTCGGAAAGACGATCCGGGTAACGTTCTGGAATTCGTGGGAGTTGAAGGAAATGAGGCGAGAGTCCGAGAGTTTATTATGACAAAACTCGTTCCCCTGGTTGACCTTTGTCCAGTTCGGCCCACTGCGAAGGATCAGCTAGTTACGACGACATCCGGCGCGATGCGTGGCTTAATTTTGAAAGTGAGGGTATATTCACCCCCCAGCTGCACTGTTCGCCAAGTTGGAAAGGTCCTTCGTAAACATGAGTCAGATCCTTCTGTCAATCTTGAAGATTTGGTCGAGATCTATCCACCATTTCGCCACACCAACCGCTCTTCCGCCAATACCAGCTCAATATCTAGACCATAGAGTACTCAATATCCAAAAGTTACTCTCGTCTCATCTCATACTTCGTGGTGCTGTTTCTTATATTACGTACGACATAGCTGTACCATACACTCAAATATTCGCACTATCTACTAAACTGTCAGCACATTTACCTTGAATTGATTGCTGGGGAAAAGTCGGTGAAAAGTCGGTAACACGTGACACGTCCCTCTCTCTTTTCCTCATCATCCCGCAGCGCTATCAAAACCCTTCCTATGCATTCCAATGCACTCTCGTCGCAATATTATCATTGTTTCCCCAGGGAATCCTGGAACACTCAGCAAATGCGCCTTTACCTACCAGGTAGTCGTGAGAATACGGTGAGTCTTTGTCAGTATCAACTCAAGACAAAGGCCGCTGTGCAACTGCTAACAGCTATCTCGTCACAAAGGATATCCCGTCCAACTACGCCACCCACCTATTTTTCATCTTCATCACCGTCTTCGGCTTGCCTCAACGTCTTCAATGGTCACTCAAGCATCACTGCCTAGCGCGGCAGACCGGTACCCAAAGCGAAGTAGACGCGCCGAATCGCGATTGAAGATATCCGAGGGTCTGAAGATGAAAATCAAGTCCCCAATGATGCGGGCTAAATCCCCAGCAGTCGTTGGAAAGGTTTCTATATCACTTTCTTCCCATTCTTCGGCACATTGCAATGATGGTTGTCAGCAGATATTTATTGAAGTAGGAATGGAACAGGAGAGCTCCCTTTCAGGTGTTACCAGCGAGGCCCGGATAGCTACCCCTGCAATCGGGGCTTCTCTGTCGGTGTCCCCCCAATTATCGGCCCACGAACCTGGTGATCAAGCGCCTTTCGATGGGTTTGACATGGAGCAGGCAAGTTCTCTTTCTTACATCGGTAGCTACGTCCTTCAAACTGTGAGTTATGTGACTTCTCTTTGATTTCAGGACGATGGGTTGCAACAGATCTACCAGCGGCTGTCGGGGATTGAACAGGGCTTCAAAGCAGTGAGTCGGGTACTTGTGGAAAAATGTGACTCGCTGACTGATGTGCAGGAAATCCTTTCCCTGATGGACAAACTCAATGCCAGTCAAGCTGAGAATGCTAGACTCAAGGTTGTCGAGAGCGTACGTATTCATTAGCAATCGCTTTTAAATGGAAAACGGCTCATTTCGTAGGAGGCCCACAAAGCTCTTGAGGCATGTGAAAAGGAGAAACAAGAGGTAAACGACCTGCTCCGCAATGTCCAAGCCGACAAGCACAA
>Ga0307509_10005918_pt1 | contig 16740 bp, 7 predicted proteins | sample 10_EM_MG_FD_202245 | JGI IMG/M metagenome (GOLD analysis project Ga0307509, IMG submission 202245) | Populus trichocarpa ectomycorrhiza microbial communities from riparian zone in the Pacific Northwest, United States - 10_EM | ecosystem: Host-associated > Plants > Roots > Unclassified | place... | reverse complement strand
GTCCATTTTGGCTTCTGAAGTTTAAAACTAGATTCATGGGATGCACAGGATGCTGACCAGATGCAAACTCCACTACAGGGTGCGTTCAGATGCGTGTGGATGCAAAATCGAGTTTTTTTGCTGATGGAAACAATACATAAAAACGTACAGGTAGAGAGACCTAAACCCTTCCGCAGGCTCCCCAAAATAAAAGAAACGACGGCTGTGCTAAGGCCCTTTCGGGGCCTGATGGAGAGGATAGATGATCGCCGACACGGGAAAACTCATAGGTTGAGGGCCCACCAAAAACCACTGCATGATGTACGGTCGGGCAGGTCATTACATCGTTCCCAAGCGTTGGACAAAGCCACGAAGGCAGTGCTATACCATGACTAGGCGTAACCAAGGAAGGGCCAAACGATCGGAGGGGGAGAAGGGCGAGCGGAGCCACCGAGCAGAGGGGATGCCAGCCAGGAAGGTGAGCAGTAGGGTGCCAGCCGGTGAGTAGCAGTAGGGTGCCAGCCAGAGGGGGGGGGAGCAGTAGGGTGCCAGCCGGGGGAGGAGTTTCAAGCAGTAAGGTGCCAGCTTAAGGGGCAGTACGGTGCCAGCGGACGGAACCGGGAGGGGGGTAGAGGAAGGATCGCGAGCGGGCTAGCCACAACCGACAAACAGGCCATAGCAAGGGCTTTTGGGACAACGACGAGACCGGGACGAGACCGTGATGTTACTAACCGAGGCTTTCCCCATCAGAGGTACAAGCCCAGCAAGCCGGGGCCTACTTTGACTGAGAGTCCGACACCGTAACGCCGACCGTGAGCGTAGCGAGAAGCTTTCCGACCGTGCAAAATCCTAAGTGAGGCGCGAAGGAAGTGCGGGGTAAGGGGGAGAACCGAACATCATGAGCGGGTGTCAACGACGAACGGGAACAAGAACCCCAAGGAGGGGAGGCGTGCGTGCCCCAGGAGAGGAGGGTAGATGGCTTAACGTCAACCCCTAGGCAGTAGCCATGATGGGGGAAGAGAGGTGGGTGGGGGAAAGTGACGATGATTTCCCGTGGTGTTAAGATTTCAATCGCCGGAGGTAGAGGAGAGATGGTTCGTGTCCTACCTCTTGGTCGCCTTTTTCTTTTTTTTTTCTTTTTTTTTGTAATCATGCGTGATTTGTTTTAAGGTGCAAACATCCTCATGCAGCGCTAGCTATGGAGAGAAAAAAAGCCTATAAATCAAACGTCTTCCCGCCCGCTTCACCTCGTCATAGGAAAAATCAAACCCCCGGAAACCATAGGAAAAGCCCCCCTCGCCTAGCACCTAATCCAAACCCTCAGACACGTAGGGAAACAATTCATAGAAACGTACAGGAGAGAGACCCAAACCCTTCAGCAGGCCCCCAGGTAACACTAAGAAAAGAATCAAAGAAACGCATAGATACAACTACTATTGCCAATATGCCAAATCCAAGAACCCGTACGGTGAAATCCGGTTGGGGCGGCGGCTCAACGGTCGGGAGTGACCGGAAGGTAGCGAGGCGTCGGCGTTTAGGAGAGACCAAGGAGGCAGTGCAATACCATTATCAACCGTAACCTAAGCGAGGATTGCCACAGTAGAGTAAATCGCGGGAGGGAGAGAGGCAGGTGGGTGAGCAGAGCCACCGGGCAGAGGGGATGCCAGCCAACGACGATGAGCAGTAGGGTGCCAGCCGGAGAGTAGCAGTAGGGTGCCAGCCGGTGAAGAGCAGTAGGGTACCAGCCAGAGGGGGGGGAGCAGTAGGGTGCCAGCTAGGGGAGGAGTTTTAGTGGTAAGGTGCCAGCTTAAGGGGCAGTACGGTGCCAACGGACGGAACCGGGAGGGGGGTAGAGGAAGGATCGCGAACGCGCTAGCCACAACCGCATAACGGGCCATAGCAAGGGCTTTTGGGACAACGAAGAGACCGGGACGAGACCGTGATGTTACTAACCGAGGCTTTCCCCATCGGAGGTACAAGCCCAGCAAGCCGGGGCCTACTTTGACCGAGAGTCCGACACCGTAACGCCGACCATGAACGTAGCGAGCAGCTTTCCGACCGTGCACAATGCTAAGCGAGGTGCAAAGCAAGTGCGGGGTAAGGAGGAGAACCGAACATCATGAGCGGGTGTCAACGATGAACGGAAACAAGAACTCCAAGGAGGGGAGGCAAGCGTGCCCCAGTGGAGGAGGGTAGATGGCTTAACGTCCACCCCTAGGCAGTAGCCATGATGGGGGAAGAGAGGTGGGTGGGGGAAAGTGACGATGATTTCCCGTGGTGTTGAGATTTCAATCGCCGGTGGTGGAGGAGAGATGGTTCGTCCTACCTCTTGGTCGGTCTTTTTTTTTTCTTTTCTTTTTTTGTAATCATGCGTTCCTTGTTTATAGGTACAAAAAGCCTCATGCAGCGCTAGCTATGGAGAGAACAAAACCTATACATCAAATAACGAATAACAAAGGAAAGTTACAGCACCAGTTAAATATCCACCATCGCGCAGGTTTCTCCTCCGCCGGGCCATCGGCCCCATATAACAAGGAAAGCACAAACTAACAGCTTAGTCGTCTTGAAAGGAAAGCCTACATAAGACAAAGGAGCGAAACCCAACGACCCTATACCTCAACCAACAAAAAAATATGAAAAACCGGGCGGGGCACCCTGGGGGGTGAGAGAGAGAATGGGGGGGAAGAGGGGGGGGTGGTGGGTGGGAACATGGTGGGGGGAAAACCCGTGAAGGTGACCCCTATGAAGGTGGCGAGTCTTTTTAGCGGTGGCAGGGATGACCAGAGTGGGGCTTCGGGACCGACATCAGTAACGCCGTGGAGGAGGCGTGACCGGCTGTGTTGTCTCGAGGGGCAGGAGAGGATGGCGTGCTCGAAGGTTTCAGGTTCCAAGCCGCAGCGGGGGCAGGAGGTGTCGGGGTTGGGGGACCTCCATGTCGGGTGTGCTGCCAGATAACTCTTTCCGGCTCTCATCTGGTGGATTCTCCCGGCAACGAACTTGCCCAAGCCGATAAAAGCCCCGGGATGGAGGGGGGGGGGGTGTAGGTAGTACCCCGGGGTCGGGAAAAGGGAGGCCCACTCCAGGCGGAGTGCCTCTCTAACCCTCCCCTTCAGGGCGGAGTAAGTGATGTCCATCAGGGACAGGGGCGGGAGGACGGGGGCAGGCCACACAAGATGGGAGTTGATCATGGGCATCCTAGATAGCCCAAGGGTGAAGGGTATGGTCCGGTGAGCCACCGCGTCAACTGGCAGGTGGTTCCTCATTGGCGGTACAGGGCGGGGCGTTTTCTAGTGTAGGGGGAGGTATACGGACGACAAGCTCCTGGTTAGGGCTCGTGAGTAGTCAGGCGCAATCCTACCTCGTGGTCGTTTTTTTTTTTTCTTTTCTCTTTTTTGTAATCAAATCGTTATTATGTTTAAAGGTACAAAAGACTCATGCAGCGCTAGCTATGGAGATAAAAAACCTATAAGCAAACGTCCTCCCGCCCACATCAGCAAAAAAACTCGATTTTGCATCCACACGCATCTGAACGCACCCTGTAGTGGAGTTTGCATCTGGTCAGCATCCTGTGCATCCCATGAATCTAGTTTTAAACTTCAGAAGCCAAAATGGACATGTAAATGTTGTCCGTTAGGGCTGAAAATGCATGTTTATCTACGTAATTGTTAGATTAATCTTAAAATGAAACGGGTTTTTTGATTACATAACTTCAAAAAAATTGTCCCACAGAACGCAGCCAGAAGATGCAGGGTGCGCTGAAATGCAAATAACGCAAACTGGTTTTTTTTGCTGATGCACTTCACCTCGTCATAGGAAAAATCAAACCCCCGGAAACCATAGGAAAAGCCCCCCTCGCCTAGCACCTAAGACAAACCCTCAGACACGTAGGGAAACAATTCATAGAAACGTACAGGAGAGAGACCCAAACCCTTCAGCAGGCCCCCAGGTAACACTAAGAAAAGAATCAAAGAAACGCGTAGATACAACTACTATTGCCAATATGCCAAATCCAAGAACCCGTACGGTGAAATCCGGTTGGGGCGGCGGCTCAACGGTCGGGAGTGACGGGAAGGTGGCGACGCGTTGGCGTTTAGGAGAGACCAAGGAGGCAGTGCAATACCATGATCAACCGTAACCTAAGCGAGGATTGCGACCGTAGAGTGAATCGCAGGAGGGAGAGAGGCAGGTGGGCGAGCGGAGCCACCAGGCAGAGGGGATGCCAGCCAACGATGATGAGCAGTAGGGTGCCAGCCGGAGAGTAGCAGTAGGGTGCCAGCCGGTGAAGAGCAGTAGGGTGCCAGCCTGAGGGAGGGGTGCAGTAGGGTGCCAGCTAGTGTAGGAGTTTTAGCAGTAAGGTGCCAGCTTAAGGGGCAGTACGGTGCCAGCAGACGGGACCGGGAGGGGGGTAGAGGAAGGATCGCGAGCGGGCTAGCCACAACGGACCAACGGGCCATAGCAAGGGCTTTTGGGACGACGACGAGACCGGGACGAGACCGTGATGTTACTAACCCAGGCTTTCCCCATCAGAGGTACAAGCCCAGCAAGCCGGGGCCTACTTTGACTGAGAGTCCGACACCGTAACGCCGACCGTGAGCGTAGCGAGAAGCTTTCCGACCGTGCAAAATCCTAAGTGAGGTGCGAAGGAAGTGCGGGGTAAGGGCGAGAACCGAACATCATGAGCGGGCGTCAACGACGAACGGGAACAAGAACCCCCAGGAGGGGAGGCAGGCGTGCCTCAGGAGAGGAGGGTAGATGGCTTAACGTCAACTCCTAGGCAGTAGCCATCGTGGGAGAAGAGAGGTGGGTGGGGGAAAGGGACGATGATTTCCCGTGGTGTTGAGATTTCAATCGCCAGAGGTGGAGGAGAGATGGTTCGTGTCCTACCTCTTGGTAGGAACCAAGCTCCTTTTATAGGCATCTTCCCACAACCCTAACCCTGGTGACTCATCACCTCGTGTAACATAATCCCTATGACTCATAATGAGTCATAATGCGAAATCCCTCAGCTGACTCGTATGAGTCAACTGCCCTCATCCATTTCCATCGATCCAAACCCATAAACCCGATCACCCGCTCAAATGAATCGCACGCGTAAAACCCATGACTGATAATATGAGTCATGTGCAAAAGTAATTACATCATATGACGTCACCATCGTGAGTCATGAAACCATTAACCAATCATAATCAACCAATGACTTGCAAGTGCGTAGTCATGTGAAAGCTATGAGTCAAAGCGACGCCATAGTGCAAAACCAACATACCTTATGACTAATATGTATTAGTCATGTGAAATCAACCTTGTTTAGTCACGATTTGTGACATTAGCTCCCGTCTCCCCCTAGCATCGGTCTCTCGATGCTAATTGCCCAAGTTGAACAACTTCCGCCCAACTCTTCTCAACCCCTTCTTGAGTTCGTGGTTTCGATGCTCGAGCTCCTGGTTCCCTTTTCCTGCATCGTCCCCTTCTTTCTTCAACCTTGCTAGGCTGAATCCTGTTCCTGCGACCGTCCTGCGAAGCCTTTGGGCGTCTTCCCGAAGTCTTGCCATCGCGGCTTGTTGTTCCGATATTTTGCGCCGGTATTCGTCCTCGTTTTTTGACGCCCGGTTCCTCTGTTCCAGCAGCTCTTGTATTTGCCTCCGTAGGGCCTCGACGTCCGGTTGGGTTTTTTCGCTCCCCTCCCTCTCCTGTTGTGTCCCTACAACTCCTTTCCTTCCCACTCGGAATCTCAGGTCTCGGTGGTATCGGTGCCAGTGCGCGAGGTCCTTTTTTGTTCCGTCCTTCTGTGGGTAGTACCCTGCGTCCACCTTGTGTTGGACGTGTGCTGGGCACTTGTTGTTGTAGCCTTCCTTCCAGTCCCTGGTGGCATGCTTCATCTTTCGTTACTGGTTTTTTGATATTTGGACCCTTTGTTCCTCTTCTGGTGCTGGTGCCTTCGTTTCGTATTGCTGGCTCCAGCTGGATTGCGTAGCATTGGATTTCTTGGGGTACCATCCTCATGCCACTTTCTCGCTGTCGTGCACCCAGCAGTTGTCGTTGTAGCACCCAGCCCAGTGGAGTGCATCGTGTTCTTTTTGCTTCCGTTCCGCTTCTTCCCAGGCTGAAGATGAGCGGTATGGCGGGCCTGTCGGAGTCATCTCTGGCAAGCCTCTCGTGGTTCCCCAATTTTGCTGTGGGGTTGGTGTCTTCGGTGGGTGTAGAGGGGCTTCGTCCTGGTTTTGGGTCTGAGATACGGAGACGAGCACTTCTCCGTTCTCCTGTTCCTTGAGTTTGATCGAGATGCGGCTTGTTTGGGTAGCGGAAGTGGAAGTTCCACTTTGCGAGGTCTGCATTTTAGAAGTTATCGGCGGGGTACCAGGTTTTGTCGTGTTCTGGTGAGTATCCTGTCCACTTAGATCTGTATTGGAGCTTGTTGTAATGTAGTCGTGAGTCAACGATTTCTGCGAGTTCGTATTCTGGTTCTCCTTCAATAATGATAGGAGGAGGAGGTTCTGATCGTTGTGAAGGAAGCTTGTTGTCCTTATAAAGCTCGAGAAGAGAGATGTGGAATGTGTTGTGTATTCTGATCGAGGCCGGGAGGTCCAGCTTATAAGCGCTGGTTCCTATTCTTGCCAAGACTTTGAATGGTCCGATTTTCTTGTAGTCGAGCTTCTTGCATGGCCTGGTGGTCCTGATATTTCTGGGTAGTAACCACACCAGATCTCCTTGTTGTATGTTGGGATCGGGTCTTCGCTGTGCATCGTACTATTCCTTGTATCGCATCTGTGCTTCCGTCATTTCTGCTTGCAATGTGTCATGTAATTGACTCATATCTTCTGGTGACGTCATCCTCCCTTGAATCAGCTGTCCGATGGCCTGATATTCGGGGTTCATTCCGTAATTTGCGAAGAATGGTATGTGCTTGGTACTTTCTGGATATCCGTTGTTGTAGGCGAACTTGGCCATTGGTAGGAGTTCTTTCCAATCGTCCTGCTGATAGTTGACGTAGGCTCGGAGGTATTGTTCCACAGTGGAATTTGTCCGTTTCGTTTGTCCGTCGGTTTGTGAATGAAAGGCAGTGCTGAGCCTTCTTTCTATTCCTAACTTCTTTGTTGTTTCTTTCCATAGGTCCGATGTGAATATCGAGCCTCGATCCGTGATAATATCTCTTGGTAGCCCATGCAGCCTGAACATTTCCCTCATGAATGTTTCTTGGAACTGCCGTGCGTCCATGTCCTTTGTGCATGGTACGAAATGAGCCATTTTTGTAAGCCTATCGATAACGATAAGGATGGCGTCGGATTCGTTTGATTTTGGTAAATCCGTGATAAAGTCCATTGATATTGACTTCCACGGTCGATCGGGGGCCTCGTTAGGCTTCATCAGCCCATAAGTTGCATGTCATACGACTTTTGTTCGTTGACAAATATCGCAGCTCTTGACGTATTGCTTGATTGTTTCTCTCATCCTTGGCCAATAGTATTTTCTTTGGACGAGTTCCGTAGTTTTAGCCGTTTCTCCATGGCCAGCCTGAAGAATGTCGTGGTGTCGTCGTATAAGACTGGTCCTTATTCCCTCGTTGTTAGGAATCCAAATCTTTCCTTGGTGCTAAAGGTATCCGTCTTTCCATTGGCACAATCCTAAGGCCACCCCTTTCATTTCTTTGTCTCCCTTGCCCAGTGCTTTCCTTATTGTTTGGATTTTCTTATCCTTTGCTGATTCGTTGCTGATTTCTTCTTCATTGTTTGTTTTGAAGTTTATCGTTTCCATTTCTTGGATGCTGGTGTCGAAGTATTTCTCTTTTGGCAAGAGAATCCTTTCTTTTTGCGTGAGCCTTTCGTCTCCTTCCTGAGGCATGTCCGCCTTTCGTCTTGTCAAGGCATCCGGCTTTCCTCCTTCTTTTCCTGGTTGGAATTCGATTTTGAAGTCGAAGCCACTCAAGACTTCGCTCCATTGGATTTGTCGGTCCGTCAGCTCTTTCGTTGTCGTAAACCTTATTAGGTTTTTGTGGTCTGTTAGGACTTTGAAATGTTGTCCGCTTCCTCTGAGGTATCGTCTCCATTCCTTGAGTGCTTGGACTATGGCTAATAGTTCCTTGTCGTGCACGTCGTAATTGCATCCTGCAGGTGCCATCGTTTTTGACCGATAAGCTATCAGTCTCCATTTCCCGTCTTCGTCATGTTGAGATAGTATGCCTGAACAGACATATTTTGAAGCATCAGTTTCGACGAGGAGGGGTCTCCCTGGTTTGAAGTATGTCAACACCGGGGTTGAGCATAGCTTCTGCCTTAATTCGTTGAACGCTGCTTGTTCCTTGTCTCCCCATTCCCATTTGACGTCTTTCTTGGTTGTGTCGTATAGGGGTTTGGCTGTCCTGCTGAATCCTTCGATAAATGGTCGGTAGAAGTTGCAGAATCCCATGAACTCTTGGATTCCTTTCTTATTAGTGGGTGGTTTCCAATCCCATATGGCTGCTGTTTTGATAGGGTCGACTTTGACTCCTTCGTTGTTGATGATGAATCCTAGGTATTGTGTTTCCCGTTGGTGAAACTCGTATTTCGATGGCTTGAGTTTCATCCCGTTCTTTCGTATGGCACAGATGATGGCCGCCCCATCTTTTTGGTGTTGTTCCAGGGTGTCCGAATATATGAGGACATCGTCCAGATATACTATGCAGCATATGTCGATATATGATTGCAGGGTTCTATTGATCCATCTTTGGAATGCTGCTGGTGCATTGGTCAGCCCAAAGGGCATAACCAGCTATTCGTACGTGCCGTATTTCGTGGTGAATGTTGTCTTCCATTCTTCTTCTTCCTTAATTCTGACGTTGTGATAGGCATCCTTGATGTCTAGCTTCATGTATTATTTGGCAGTTCGTAGCCTGTGCAAGGCTTCCCCTATCAGGGGTAGAGGATATCCGTCTTTCTTGGTGACGTAGTTGAGTGCTCGATAGTCGACACATAGTCGGAGTTTTCCATTTTTCTTTTTGACGAACATGATTGAAGATCCTCCGTCGGAGTAGGTTTCTCTTATCCCTCCTCGTTCTTCGTTTTGCTTGATGTAGTTCCAGAGTTCTTCCCGTTCGTCCTGGGAGAGCGCGTAAATCTTTTTGACTGGCAATCCTTGCCCTTCCTCGAGTTTGATGTCCAGGTCTACTCCTGGTCGGTGAGGCGGTAGTTCTGTTTTTTCTTCTTCTTCGAATACATCCAAGTATCCGTGGTATTCCAGAGGCACCATCTCCTCCAGCTTTCTTTTCTTCAGGTACTTCCCGCTTTTGATGGCTAGCTCGGTGCTAATGTTGACCGATTCTAGGCTTATTCGTCCTTCCTTTTTGTTGTACTTGAGGATCCCTGTGGTCATGTCGGGTCGTTAGTAGAACCTTCCGAAAGCTCGTGCACTGATCTCGCAGATCTGTGCTCTGGAAGTTCCCGTGCTACCTAATCCTTTTTTTCCTCTCTTGGTTCCCCCTAGCTTGGGGACTTGGTAGCAATCGCTTTCGACTATTTTTTCCGTGATGAGTTGTGCTATTCGATCGCCCTTCCAGATTTGGTAGTCCTGGTCGCCCATATTGGCAAGTACCACTTTGATTTCGCAGGTATAGTCGGAGTCGATCACGCCTGCCTTGACAGCAATCTGATGTTTAACTGCCATGCCGCTTCGTGGCGCTATCCGTCCATTGGTTCCTCGTGGTGGTGTGATTGATATTCCAGTTGGGACAACATCTTGTCCGCAGGCTGGAATAATCCTTTCTTTGTTTGCGTACAGGTCGTGTCCTGCCGCCTTTGCCGATCCTCTAGTCGGTAACTTTGCTTGAGGGTCAAGTAACCTAACTTGTATCCTCTGATCTTTCTTGCTTTGGGTCAGGCCGAACTCGACTTTCAAGTTCGCTTCTCGCGCCTCGTTTTCAGGTATTGCGTATACCGTTGGTGATTCCTTTAAACACCATGTCGTACACCTTTCGCTTTCGAAGGTGATCTTTCCTTGGCCCCAGTCGATTCGGGGACTGTGTTGCTTTAACCATGGCATCCCGAGGATGACCTCATGGTTGGGTAGTTTAGCCACATGGAAGGTCGCCAATTCCCTATGACTACCAATGTCCATAGGTACTTTCGCTGTATGAGCAATTGGTCCCATAGCGCTGGGTTGGCCGTCCGCGAGATAAACCTCTCTTGTCGTTTTTCCTTGCGTGGTTCTGATGTTGTATTTGGTGCAGAACCCTTTGTCGATGAAATCCTCGGTTGCACCCGAGTCGATCATCGCGTTTATCGTAACTTGTCTTTTCGTGCCGTGTAGTCGTATCTGGACCATGGTATGGTCGTTTTCGTTGTTCAATGTTTCCGTGTTATTTAGTGCCGCGTAAAGGTTCCTTATCTCAATGGGCTTTGGTTTGGTCCTGTCCCTCAGACCATTGCTTACTGGGGACTTTCGTCGTTTCTGGACTCTTCTCCGTCTTCTCTTTCTACCCCTATTTCTCGTGCCTTAACTGGCGGTCTCCATTGCTTCTTGTTATCGTTCTTTGGTTCCCAGGTCGCTCCTTCTTTGTTGTTTGCTTGGCTTGGGCAAGCTGCGGCTCTGTATCCTGGTTTGGCACATGTGAGGCATAAATTTGCCCTCATCCTTCGTTGGTATTCCTTGGCCGAGATGTTGAATCCTGGTCTTCTTCGAGTGGGGTCTAATTCCATCGGATCGCCTTGTCTTTCACTGACCGGTGTCGGCCTAAAGGTTCCATTGACGTTTTGTGGTGTTGTATCAAACTTCCCTGTTGGCCTTCCTTTCCTGATGTGGTCCATCATGTTGTGTTTGTTTTTCTTCGCAATTGCCCATCTGGTAATGTCCAGGGTCGTATTCAGATTGTCTGTTTCACCTGCCTCCCAGGCGTCTTGTAGTTTCTTGGACATTCCCCCTAGTAGGAGTCTGGTCAGGGTTCCCTCGTTGTATTCGGTCTCTGCTGCTATCATTCGGAATTCGTTCGCATATTCTGTCATCGTTCTTCCACTTTACATAATGCCTGTAATCTTGTTTCGGGCCATTTCTTTGGCATCCATGTCTCCGAAGTGTAGCTTGAGAGTTTCCACGAATCGCCCTCATGTCTCCCAATTCTCTTCGAGTCTTCCTTCAACGTAGGGGACCAGCCATTGCCCAGCTGCTCCCTTCAGCAGTGATTTGCCGTATGTGATCTTCTTGTGGTGTTGGTCTTCATTCCATCCTAAGGCCTCGAAATAGATTCCTAGTTGGACCAGGAATATTCTTAATTTCGTTCTTTCTCCTTCGAAGTAGGATGGTTGGTGGACTCGAGGTCGTTGTTCTGTTCGGGTAGCTATTTGTGCTACTAGTTCCGCAAGTTGATCGCCTGTTAATCCTACCAGCGGGTTTGGCGCTGGTGCCGGGGCTGGTCCTGGAACCGTACTCATTCTTCTGGCTTTTGGGGTTGTTAGTGAAAGTGTTCCTTCTGGTGATTCTTCTTCCAGTGTAACCGGGCTTGCTGTTCTTTGAGATCCCTCCCGGGATAGTGCGGTGTTGAGTGCTTCTTCTGGGGCTGAGCCTAGGTCAAGTGGTCCTTCGTCTGGCGGGTCAAGTTCAATTGGTGAGGCTAATCTTTGTCTTGGTGAATCGTCCTCTATAGGATCGATATCCGTGTTGTCGTTGGGTGTTGCGAAGCGACGCAACCAAATGTAACAATCCTATTGTTGAGCAGGTATGCAACAGGCAACGACAGTCGTCTCCTGCGTAAGCGAGTCTCGCTTTTCTGCACCAAATGCGTAGGGAAATACTATCTTTTCAGATAGTACGGAACTGGCTTGCTTGTCTTAGAGAGATCTCTTCGAAGGATACTACCTCTTCAAATAGTAAGATGGGTGGATCGTCGTGCTTGGTAGGACTATCACAATAGTTCTATGTTCAGGCAGCCCGTCGAGACTATCACAATAGTCTCCCGGTTCTTTAGAGCGTAGGCTCTCGTAGAGGAGGAGTGTATGTAAAGAGAATAAAGTGTAATTGTATTGCACTATCTTGAGTATAGAAAAGTACTTAGATGGTTGCGTGAAGATCCTACCTCTTGGTCGGAACCAAGCTCCTTTTATAGGCATCTTCCCACAACCCTAACGCTGGTGACATATCACCTTGCGTAACATAATCCCTATGACTCATAATGAGTCATAGTGCGAAATCCTTCAGCTGACTCGTATGAGTCAACTGTCCTCATCCATTTCCATCGATCCAAACCCATAAACCCGATCACCCGCTCAAATGAGTCGCACGCGTAAAACCCATGACTCATAATATGAGTCATGTGCAAAAGTCATTACATCATATGACGTCACCATCATGAGTCATGAAACCATTAACCAATCATAATCAACCAATTACTCGCAAGTGCGTAGTCATGTGAAAGCCATGAGTCAAAGCGATGTCATAGTGCAAAACCAACATTCCTTATAACTACAAAGTATTAGTCATGTGAAATCAACCTTGCTTAGTCATGATTTGTGACATAAGGATACAGAAAGTATCGAGACAAACGATCCAGCAACATCAAACTCAAGTCTTCAAGGCCAAATATCGACTTCTGAATTGCTTCATGAAATTCATGAACCTGGAGTGCCACCAAATGAACTTCGCTTGAGAGAGTCAGCAATTTGTGTCTTGATGCGAAATCTCTTGCTTGAGAATGGCCTAGTCAAAAATTCAAGGGTTGTTATAAAAAAACTTTTTGGAAAATGTTATCAAAGTAGAATTAGTTCAGACTAGTGTATATGAAGAGGGTAGAAGAAGGACATACCATCCTCCAAGAATCATGTTTGAATTTCCGCCTAGGTTTTGTTCATGAATTATGCAACGAAAACAGTTTCCTCTTCGTCTTGCATATGCTACTACTTTTAATAGCTGTCAAGGTTTAACATTAGAATGTGCTGTTATTGATTTACAAGTATGACCTTTTACTCATAAGCAATTATATACCAGTATTTCAAGAGTATGACATCAGGATGATATTTGCTCATATTTTCATCATGAAAATAAGAAAGGACTAACTATGAATATTGTATATAAAGATTTACTTTTATCCGATTCAGATATATTTAATTAGACTTAGGTGGGATTATTATTTCTTAAATTTAATACTGCCAGTAGTATATTATTATTATTATTATTACTATTTTGATTTTTAACTATGATTGCTATTAATACTTAGTATCTCAAGTGGTTATCTATTAGATTCTCACGATCAATAGTTGCTATATATGTGTAACGGGGGCACTCTGTAGGAAGACGGCTCCTAAGATTGCGACTGCACCGAAGACTCAAAGTAGCAGTAAAGCTCAAAATAAAGATAAAGATAATTCAAAGTAGAATCAAGCGGTAAAACTTAATATCATTAAGCCTGAAAGCTTCACTCAATAAGTGCTCTCGAGAATCGTTGGTTATCAGAATAGGGTGTCTCTCGCTTTAGTTAAGTAGAATAATGTAAAGCCAGAGGACACCCATCAACTATTCTGACCTTTCGCGAGCACCCTGCTCACCTCAGGGCTGTCCAACTCACCTGCCTAGAGTGATCTAACACTCGGAGGCAGTCAGACGGCTCGGATATTAACTATCTCAACAAATAGGAAGGACTCCCGGTGATGTCTCTCCAACTACATCTGCATGAGCGAAAACTCTTTCCTATCAGTAGTATGTCAGGGGCCACCTGACATACCCACAATAGAGATAATATCCATTGGGACTCACTGGCCCAGCAGTGGTTTCGTCTATACAAGCTATGCAGTCCATCGGCAAATCTACTTGGCTATACCAAGCTTCTAAACCAGACTGCATGCTCCCACGCTAAGAAATCTCCTGCTGCTTGACTGCATGGGCGCTACCCACAGCCAACCATGCAGGACCCTCTTAAATCATGACAAGACTCACACCTCTAGAGTCCACTAATAACCCATGGTAATGCTACAGTTCACGGGGTAGCCTGGGACTGGCTTTGGGGTGGTTGTCCTGGAAGCCTTGCAGCTTCCCCGATCAGTCCCAAGCTCTCTACTGTTAACCATACAACTACCCGGAGGTCAAAGTATGCCCGTAGGTGGTTCCTAGGTGGTATCCAGGTGGCGCCCCAGGAGGCGGTCACCCTCACACCCCTTATATATCCTGCGAACAGCTTCTGGTCGGTTGGACGGCCACAACTCTTGCGGTGTTGTGGGAGCGTTCCTATGGATCTCACTTTACTAGAAAGCACACAACTACACAGCAGTAGTGTGCTGTCGCGCCGCACCAACGCTGGGGCCGCAGGGGGGTGTTAGGAATATCCCCTGAAAGTTACAGGAGGTTCGGACCACTCCTGCGCTGTTCGTAGCCTGTTTCGTGCCCTCCGAAGCGGCCCTATGAACATCTAAGAGCCCCACTATAGTGGGATAACTTCCCCCTAAGTCCGCAGATGACTTTGTCGGTGAAGGTAGGGTAACTGGGGTACCACAGCAGGGTAACTGTGTCCCTAAGGTAGGGTAATCATGTTTCCAAGGTAGGGTAACTTCACCATGTTATGCCTTTATTCCCTTCGGGGGTCCGCGCGACCACATATAATGTTACCCTGGAGACCCGTGCAACGTTTACTATGTGTCCTTAACTTTACGCGAACATGTCCTCCAAAGGTTACCCTGCCTTGCAGGCTAACTTTGGCCTACCTGGGTTACCCTGTCTAATCAGATGTCACCAAGTCACTTTGTAGACACTTGTACCAACTCATGTCTACCATTAGTATACTAAGTATAGTGGTCTATCCTCAATCTGGTTACCTCTTGGTATACCATATGGGCTTGGGTTTAGTCCACTGTAGCTACCTATCTATAGGGTCGTTACAATATGGTTGTCATGTATGCTAATAGTTGCGATTGGTTAGTGTTCGTTACGGGGCGGGGCGGGGCGGGTTTTCACTCGTCAGGCCTCGCCCTTACAAGGAGCCGGGGGGGGTATTTTTCGCGTAATCCCCGCCCTGCCCCCGTCCGGGGCCCACCGACACTCATTCCCTGGACGGGGCCCAGTTTGTTACCACCTATTTTTAATGGGGACCCGTCTGGGGTATGAGTGCCAGTGGGGCGGGGGCCTGAGCGGGGACAGGGGCAGGGAATGCCGAAAAAGACACCCCGCCCCAGGCCGTTGAGTGGGGTGGGGCGGGAAAAGGGTCGGGGGCCCGTGTTTTTCGGGGCCCCGTCCGCCCCGTAACGAACTCTACGATTGGTAGTTTCTATGGGTGGTTGCCATGTATTGTTGCCATGTGTGGTTGCCAAGGGTGGTTGCCATGAACTATATACCTACCTCTCTACTTTCTTTCTCGCTTTTTCTCCCTTTCTTCTATTTTCCTCTTCCATTCTTCCTCGCTTTCCTCTACTATCGTACAACGACATCTTTCCCAACTCCCACTCTATACTACTCTTCTACAAATACCAACCATGGGAAAAGATTTTATTCCCCTTATTTTTATCTTATTATTTCTACCTTCTGAATTTTTCCTTTTTGCATTTAGCAATACATACTTTGTGCTCATTTACTACATGTGATGGGAGCTTTGCAGTATTAGCTTTATCCTTAAAGAATTAATTTTGCTTGGCTAGTTATAATTTATTAGCTCTTATTTCGCCTTCTTACTAGAATTTTTTCTTATAATATTATTATTTTTTAGTCAAGAAAAATAGGCATGCTGAATTTCTTCAGAGTGCTGGAACTTCGGCAAATACAAACTTGGACTTTTTACAACTACTTCCACAAACCTACCAAAGAGCTACTCGCATGCAACTCTATACCATTCTGCAGAACCAATTTTTCACCCAGAGTTCTGATCCTCAAAAGCTTTTCTCTGATCTCATCTCGCTTGCCAATACTTCCTGGACCCAAGAACCTTATAATACTATCTTTGCACCTCTTCTTCATTCTATTCAAAATCTTCAAAACAACAAAAGCCAGTACAGACAAAAGTGATCCCTTTTATCCTACAATCTTTACCTTAGCTTACACCCTGACAAAAGAGACAACAAGTTTTTATTCTTCCCTCCTGCTATTGCTCTTTCAAAACTCTCTAAACCTGAGATATATCCTCCTCCCAACTACTGGATTTATGAAACTGAGGAAATCTGAGCACTCTGGCAGGATTATCTTTTGCATGGAAAACAGCCAGATTCTAGGTTGAGAATACACCCTCTTCTGAAATTAGAGGAAAATCGATTGAAACTTGATATTGCTAGATCGCAATGTAGAATCATTCAGGATGAGGCTACAGGCGAGATAGTTGCTATGGTTTACAGAAACTTTATGCCTGAGGATTACCATTCAATTATTGAATGAATTAATCAAACTATTATGGCGAGTATTGCTAGAAAGAGAAGTGCAAGAGTAAGTTCATATTCACCTTAAATCCTTATACAACTTATTAATATTATACTTATTTCACATATCTATTATAGTTAGAAGATCCAGGAAAAATTGTCCAGACTGGATATTCAGCAGGATCTTGAAGCCATCCTTGATTTGATTAGGCAAAAAAACTCTTATCCAAAACCTACAACACCCAAGATCAACAACAAATCGATTATCAGGAGAGTAGTGTATTTGCACTATTTTGGAACTTGGCGAGAAGGCTTATTCATAGTGAGATTAGCCAGGATATTGAAGGGTTTCTGGCAACAGGTGTTAAGAGAATGGATAGTAAGGGGAAACAAAGCGAGAACAATACTTATACAATCAAGTATAAGGAAGAGGTGTATGAGTTTCAACAAGAGCAGCTTGCCCCTCCAGTGGGTTTAT
>Ga0307509_10005917_pt1 | contig 16740 bp, 24 predicted proteins | sample 10_EM_MG_FD_202245 | JGI IMG/M metagenome (GOLD analysis project Ga0307509, IMG submission 202245) | Populus trichocarpa ectomycorrhiza microbial communities from riparian zone in the Pacific Northwest, United States - 10_EM | ecosystem: Host-associated > Plants > Roots > Unclassified | place... | reverse complement strand
GTCAGAACTTCAGAGTTTGTTGACATTGGGCCTACCACACAATGCAGAAACTGTAAGAAGTTTGGCCACCACCAGAGAACTTGCAGGCACCCAGCCAGATGTCAACTATGTGCTGGCCCACATACAACGAATCTTCATCAATGCACAACTTGTCAAGCTACCAAGTAATGTTCCCATACCCAGTTCAAGTGTGCTAACTGTGAGAGTTCTCACAAAGCTACTGATCTTAGTTGTGAAGTTTACAGGAACTTAGTCAAGAAACCAGAACTCCCTACCACTGACAATCCTGCACATTCCTTATGAGAGGCACACCAATTACTATTGTTCAGCACAACTGTGCCAAGACCTATGAAGTATTGACCACCCTCCTTCCCTACACTAATGGTACAGCAGATATTGTTCTTGTTCAAGAGCCCTGGTTGGCTCCTGATGGCACTGCTTACTCTCATCCCTCTTTTACTTCTATTCTACCTGATACTACTAATAATGAGAGACCTAGAACAGCTGCCAATATCAGCAAATCCAGACTTGACATCCTTGTTACTTACAGATCTGACCTTCTTCCTCACCTTGATGGTGATATTCTTCCACTTCAGATTCTTGCAGGAAAAGAGAAGTTCACCCTTTGGAATATTTATAATGAAAGAAAAAAGCTGACACCAGACTCTAGACCACTCTACACCATGGACAGAACACTGCACCAGCTGCACATTCCACAACATTCCATTCTCTGTGGAGATTGCAATGCCCACCATCACTTGTGGAATTGGTTCAGCAACAGATCAGAGGTGATGTTCTGGTAGAATGGTTTAGAGCTAACAACAGTGTTCTAGTCAACCTACCTGACATCTCCACTTACAACCACATATATAGCTCAGGTACTGCAATACTAGACCTTACACTGGCAACACAGGATATATTTGACAGATGTGGTGGATTGGCCAGTGGATGATGATGCTCACACAGGCAGTGACCATGTGGTGGTAAGATTCACACAAGTATTAGATACTGACAACTTAGTTCCAACTCCCATGAGCAACAAATACAACTGGCACAAGGCAGATTGGAACTGCTTCAACACCACACTACAATCACTAATGGCTGAGTGTTCTTCTTCCTTGTACTCATACTTGACATGTGGAACTACTAACTCGGTATGATAATTAATATTATTATTGATCATTACGCTTATGGAGCCCGAAGGCTATGAAGCGGTAACTACCATACATTTTGGACACCTATTTGTCCAGTCCATGATCCGCCTCCAACCACAGGATAGTGTCCACTTTTTGTTGGCCCCCCGGCATAAGCACTAACAACACCGTTAACAAAGCAAATCCTCCACTCCGCCAAATGCCTAGCCAATAAAAGGAAATACATGTGTAAACCTAGTCACCCCTGTTGCTCCATTCAGTTGCTTCCTGGTGTGTGCTAAGTTAGGTGGTGCATTCTTTGAAGTCTGCCAGGTGTGGATCTCGGCAGTTGCTGCATTTTAGGGTGGTATGAAGGCACTGTTTACCCTTGGTAGGACAGTCAGATTGACCACCTCTATGAAGGTAGGCTGGGTATTGCCTAGCACATAGATTGCAGTGTATGTCATTTGCGCACTTGGATGTATGGTGTCCAAAGCTTAAACAGTTGTTGCATTGCGTATCAGGTCTAAAGGTAAGATATTTCTGAACTTTGAACTTACTGCCGAAGAGGGAAAGGCAAGAGGTAATGGTTTTGGTTGCTGGATCTTTGCCAGCAATTGTAAGAACCATAGTGGATGCTGATTTCTGGGAACGCTGGGCTTCGGTGGTGAGCCATCCACCAGGGCGGGGGAGGTCGATGCCAGGGTTGAAGTCTTGGACTTCAGACTAGACAGTGGTCAAGGAACTTGAGGTAGGAATGCTGTGGATGATAACATTGTGCCAGATTTCATCCTTCCTAAGTCCGGTTGCTGCAGGTAGGGTGCCTCTGATTGCTTCCTCAATGGCAGGGCGGTGAGATTTGAGGACTCAGAGGGCAGGAGTATTGTCTTTGGTGATAGGTTTTGTGTTATAGGTGGTAGTGAACTCTATAGTATCAATAAGAGGCTTCTTGATTGCAGAGTTGGTAGCGTTTCTGATGGTGAGGTTGTTGGTATTGTCAGGGAGTGCTGTGCCATTTCTCTCAATGACAATGGTACAGTTGCGTTTGGTCAAAACAGAAGGGATTGCCTTCTTGTTTGTTGCATGTGTAGTGGTAGGGGCGGCAGGTTCTCTGGCAGCTTTCTGGGCCCAGGTAAGGGTAGGGAGTGGCACAATTGGTCTGGATGGGGGGGTAGTCCTTGTGGCGGAAGCAGGTTGTTTGCTCTGTTGCTGTTGTACTTGAGTTGTACAGGTGGTAATCTGATCTTTTAGGTCCTGAGTATCCTGGATGTGACCTTCTTGAACAATGTTCAAGTGTTTCTCCAGGGCCTCAAAGGTCTTCAATAGGTATTGGTAACAATCAGCCAAGGATTTGTTCTGATTGATGAGGGAAGTGGTTTCATCTTGCAGAGATTCAAGGGTGGTGGGTTTGCCATTCTGGGCAGAATAAGAGGTGTGGGAGACAACTGTTTGGAGAGGAGAAGGGGAATCTTCTTCTATCCTGGTATCATCAGGAGAGGTGGGGGCTTGAGAGCTGCAGGGGTTGAAAGGAGGAGCGAGGGGGTTTCCACCTCCCCTCCCTCTGCCCCTTTGTCTATTCGACACTAGAGGGTAGGCTGGAAGGACTCTGATGATACAGGTGATAAGGTAACCAATAGGCGGGGATGATTTATTGATAAAAAGTCTTTAAAGTAGGGCATGAAGTGGTGAGAATTGGTTGTTAACCAAAGAGGTGAGAGCTTGGCAAAAGATTTGGTGCGGTTTTTTCTTTTGTGATAGTTGTAACGGCAATGGAGTCCCTCCTAACTCTTTGGACCCGGCAGACATTATTTTGAGAGATTCTATGTTGAACTTCCTCAACCTACATGTTCCTCTCAGCAAACCTTGTTCCACATCCAAGAGGTCGTGGAGTGCAGAGCTTACCACTTTGAGACAGCAAATGGCCAAAACACACAGGAAGTAGAAATCTACCAGATTGGACCCTGATCATACTGACTACAAATGATACAGAAACAGATACTTTAGGGCAATCAAAGACAGCAAAGCTAACTGTTGGCAGACTTTCCTGAACTCAGCCAAAGGGCAAGATATCTTTACTGCAGTTAAGTATACCAGACCAACTCAGTCCCTGAAAACAAATACCCTACCCTTTGGTAAACAGTGTGCTACTGACTTTGACAGCATGTGCAACATGTTTACTCAAAGCATGTTTCCTGACCCACCAACCACCCACTCCAATTACAACATTCAGGATACAGAGATAGATAAGTGTTTCCCCTGGCCTGATGTTTCTGACTCTGAGGTGAAGGATGCAATATACAACTCAGCCCAAAACAAATCTCCTGGCCCTGATGGTATCAACTTTCTCTGCCTTAGGCAAGGATATCAAGCAATCCCCACCACTCTAACAGAATTGTTCAAGTCACTACTGAAAATAGGCTACCACCCTCACTGCTGGAGGGAGGCTACAGGTGCAATTATCAGGAAACCTAACCAGCCAGACTACACAATTCCCAAAGCTTACAGACCAGTCTCATTGCTAAATTGCTTAGGAAAGATTTCAGAAAAGATTATGGTCAACAGACTTGCTTACATTGCAGAAACTCAGGGACTTCTAGAAAGTGAACAGATGGGTGGCAGGCCAGGAAGGAGTGCACTTGATGGAGTTATGGCTTTGGTACATGATGTGCAGCATGCTAATTGTAATAGTAACGTACTCTCTGCCCTATTTGTTGATCTCAAAGGTGCTTTTGACCATATGTCCAAAATCCAACTACTCTTGATTCTTCAATCTTTAGGTTTCCCACCTTGCAGTGCTCTCATAGACAGATACCTTTCTCTCAGACAGACAGCTTGGTCTTGCATTTTATGGGCGGTAGCTACAGATTTCACTTTTTATTCAGAGTGTAGTGTGCACAGAGTTCTATGTGGGTTATGCATCAGGGGGTGGTGAGACTACTACGCGAGGGAGTTAATTTTATTATATTTTATGGTATTAATCTACCGGAGCCTATTGCTCGCAGTAGTATGCCATCACCATTTTACCGCCCTTGAACGTGATTGGGTCCCGGCTGGTCTCCGGGCTGAAGAGAAAGTAAAGATTGCCGCCAAGCATCCACAATCCATGCTCCGTCATGTCATGCTAGGCCCCGATTGGCACCCTGATGGATATGGGGAGGAGCACAGCACCTCCGGTGACCTTTGTTCTCACCATTCCAGTATCGTACAGGATGTCGGCCTTTGGTCCTAGTCTGGCACCCACAGCTGTGCTGCCCAGAGCGAAACCTCTCAACACCTGGGATGTGGAATGGGGAGATTGGCAAGAGTCTGAACACTGTATCGGCAAGGGTGGTGGCGGGTGGGGTTGGAATGGTCTGGACTGGGGTAGGGGCAGCTTCACCCATCTCTGTGTCCCGATCGGGTGGGGTGAAGGTAATGGTGGCACAGGCGAATGTGTCCCCAGTAGCGGCGGTTCTGAATACGGAGGGCAGGATATCGAGGGGCCCTGAGGCCACCATTGATCGGTGCAGCAATCATGAGAGTAACTGCTGCTCAGCCTTGATGGTGAGGTATGCAATGTATACCTTGGAGGGGTTGCACAGGGTGGGGGTGAGGGCAGTGCTGAACAGGTTGCATAGTGGGTACCAGATGTAGGGTGCTACATCTGCGTTGGTTTCAATGTCCGTGACTGTGAGGGCTGTGTGGTTGCCTGGAGACAGACATCTCTCCAGCTCTTCTCCGAGCCGAGCGGTGCCCTCATTCTGCGCATGACTTGGGATCCTCATCCTGTAATGTTTAGTGTCATACAATATTTTTGTAGTGGGTGTGTACTGACCCCATATGCCCTTCGCCTTAGGCATTGGGCGGGCTGTGCTCTTGCTGCAGCCGGTATTAGATGTGCGTTTAGACTTGTGGTGGCGGGGGGCAGCAGCGCGTCGCCCTTTGTTACAATGGTTGAGCTTCAGTCGCTTAGGTGCACATGTAAGCGTGAGTGTTCTTGTCCTTCCGCCTTTGCTGCCAGCCATATTGGAATTACAGTGCAGTTGTGTTGTGGGCAGGAATGGGTATGGCAGTCATGGAGCATAGGCAGGTGGTGGGTGGGTGTGAGCGCCTTAAAAGGTTTGTGTTGTGTGTGTGGGGGGTTGGTGCAGACTAGTTAAGTAGGTGTGGATGGCCAACCTGTATCCATACATTTCATACCCACACCTCACTCTGAGATCGTTTTTCCACATTACCACCTGATCTATTACTTTATCGTCACAATGGTTCATTCAACACTGTAATTCGATAGTGATAAGGGGCCCGATGCCTCACCGGAGCTGCCTGGTCCTTCTGGGACATATCCCTATGTTCTTCCGGCAGGCAGCCCTGCTCCCGCCTCGCGTGTCCCCACCCTCGATTTGGGGCCTTACGCGACCTTGACACCTGCCCTGTCTCTATATCTGATGGCGTCGGCTTCTTCGTTCTGTGGCCACCTTGGCCTTACTCCTGCTCGTGTAGTCGGTGTGCCCCTGTTGCCCTTGGCTCTTGATGGAACCGCTCATGTGGAACAGATTGCAGGTTGGAGCCTCGAGTCGGACCGCTTGCCCTGGGCCGATTGTGTGTAGCTGAAAGTTGAGATGATGTTCTACATCGGCAACTGTTGTTACTCCGATCTCTCCCCACACACTGTCGAGGAGATGAGGGCCTATCGGGATATCACAATTGTGCTGGACATGGCTATCCCACTTGTTGTCTGGTTCTCTGCAATGTGGGGAATGAAGTTCCCCAATCACCTGGATGTCTGTACCGCGGTGATGCTGCATCGCAGGTTGGGGTTCCGCCTGAACCTGGCGATTATGGGTTATTGTGTTCGTCGGCGGGCTTGGAGGGAGTTTGGCATGTCTTCAAGACTGGCTGCCAGGAGGGAGGCTGCACGGTGGAGGTATCACACGGATAGGGAGGTAAGGTTGGAGAGGAGGACTCGGGTTTTGGTGGATGAATTCCACCAGGGTTTGGGGATGGTGGTGGAGGAGTTCCTGTCACCTGAGGATTGCATCTGCTTTCAGCAGGTGCATGAGGGTGTGGCGGAATAGTGCATGTGGGACCTGGCTAGCCTGGGCCTTGGAGAGTAGTTGGTTGCTTGTTTTAGTTAGTCAAATTGATTTGTTTGGTTACATAAATCAACTGTGATGTGAGCACATTTCGCTCAGATATAAAAACAGGCAGGAGGGGTGGTCCCCCTGCCTTCGGCTTCCCCCTCCGACGTTACCACAGCTCCCACACAGCGGGCAGGCCCCCCAAACCCCCCATGCTTACTTTGTAATCTATCTATTGGTGTGACTGCCTTGTTGGGTTACTTCACCCACTACGACCAAATATTCAATATATGTTGAGTGAAGGGATCTCAACCCAAATACTGCAGATAGGGTTTGTACGGTGTAGGATTGGTTGCCTGTCACCAACCAATTTAGAAATGTGTTAGGATCACTTGCAGTGCCATTTTGCATCAGAAACCGTGGGCGGCTACACAGCGCGGTGTTATGTGATGCGGTTGCTCCTCCGTAGATTGTGGTAACATGTGGTACCTTTGGTGTACCATCCTTACATTTCATGTTTCCTCGTACATCCGCCTTGCAGGCCCATATGACTCACACAGCCCTAATCATTCGCTAGACATGTTAGGTCTGCTCGCCTTGCGGGGTTTCACTACCCAAGGCTCAATGGGGTTCTGCCTCAGAGATGTATGGTTTCACCATAATCCGGCTGCTTGTATTGACACTTATGTCTGCTGTGCACACAATGACTCTGTGGGGCAGCATTGTTGTTCCCGCCAATGTCGATCAACTATCATTTCTCGATCCTCAAGAGTGGCAGTGATGTGGTGTGGGTGCCTATATGCATGCTGCATGTAGGCACTATTGATTCCACCAGCCAATCGTGTGCGCGCTTTGCGCCGTGTGCTGCGGACTATGCCCATTAGGGCACATGGCTGGTTGGCCTGAATGTATGACTCATTGGATGAGTCATGTGCCTACCTCCCTAGGGTTGGGGTTGCATTGCAACAGGGCTCTTCTGCGAAGGCCGGGTAACAGGCGATTATTGCACTTTGTTTGTCTGGCATTACACGGTTGCTAGGCTAGATGTTGACGCTCTGCTTACGCTTGCCTGTTTGACCCTTTTAGGAAAGGGGACAGTTGCACTATCCCCCGACTATCACCTTTCAGTTAGGTTTTGGTTAGCAGTGGTACAGGTAGCTATCCTCATATGTGTTGGGGTTGAGTATAGGGTTACTAGAACCGGATGTTGGGTCTTGGCAGTCATGTATTCTATATATTCCTACGGTCATAGATAGGACATACATTAAGTCATTCTTCCTCCACCACCACGTTCCAACAGGTTATGAGCCTCTGTGATTCCAATTGACAGGACCACAAAAAAGAAGGGCATCTGATCGAGGGTTGTCAACACTGCTCGGATTTTACAGATCTTTTTTATCCTTGTCATTTTATTTTATTTTCATCCGTTTTCATCGCTGAAAGGTTTGCCTACGCTCCTCTATTATCGTTGTCTTCATCGTCATCGTCATGTCACAGATACTCGATACACACCAGCAGCAGCACATCCGGTTGGTTTTTCCGCTGCTGGGGGATAACAATTTCGGTCCGTGGCGTCAGCGCATGTCGGATCAGTTAAAAGAGATGGATCTATTGTGGATTATCTCTCAGGGGGAAGTAGCCCCGAAGGTGGATGATACGGACTTGGATGCTGTTCAGGCATAAGACAAGTCGCTTTGCAAATGCTTTCGGATAACGGCAAAGGTTCGGAATGAGATCGAACCTCATATATGCGCCCAGTACGCATCGGAGGTTTACGATAAAGACCCGAAAGCCGTTTGGGATAAACTCGCCGAAGGCTATCGTGAAGCGCTTGGTCTAGAGCTGAATTACTTTCGTCGCTCCCTCTTCGACTGCACACTCGAAGCGCATGGGACAGTGGCCAAGTATGTTCACGAAATCGATAGGATAATTGTGTGCTTGCGAGAGGCGGAAGAGATTATCAAGGCACATGAGAAGACGTTTTACCTCCCCAATGGGCTGCCAGCCTCATGGCATGAGTGGCGTGATCTCCAGGCGAGAATCATAAAGCCTGATCAACCGGAAGAGCTTGTTGTGGCAATCAAGGCCCGTGAAGCAAGCCTCAATCCGATCAAGGAATAACAGGCGAAACAGTACTTGCTGTTCAAGGCAGGAGATATGCTGGACCAGGGAGTGGTAAAACTACTAGAAAAGCTGAGCAGGTCAGACCTGGGAGGTGTGACAGGAGCAGTATGGACGAGACCATAACCTGCAATTACTGTCAGAAGAAGGGACATTGACGTAGCGAATGCAGGAAGCTGAAGTCTGTCGTGAGAAGGGCATACATGTGGATCTGTCGAATTCATCAATGGTGGCTGTGGTGTCAGCGACAGACACGATAAGCTGTTCGATCTTTACAGCATTTTCCTCAGTGATGGCAGCTACGGGTCAGGGACAATGGCTTCTCGATAGTGGGTCCAGCCCTCATGTCACTGGAATCAGAGAACACTTTTCCTCATATGTTGCAATCGCGACAGGCGAACAAAAAATTCGTGTTGCGAACAACGTCAAAATTGATGCTCTTGGGGAAGGCACAATCGTACTTGCCGTTTGGGATAAGAGAGGAAAACAAGAGAGAAACCTCGTCATTCTTGGTGTGTTGCATGTCCCTGAGTGGGGGAGAAACAATTTGCTTTCGGTATCTCAGCTGTGTAATTTGGGCTACTATGTTGATTTTCACAAAGATTGGGGAGTATCGTTGAGGCGCGACGACGGACTGGGTGTCAGACTGGAGGAGGTCAATGGGCTCTACGTCTTGAAGACAAGGTCGGCACTCAAGAGTGACAGAACACTGGCAGTGAAGGGTGAGGAAGAAGATGAAGAGAAAGCAGCGAGCAAGAAGGCGGCTTTATCGCACTTTTGTCTAGGACATTTGGGAGCGGATGCAGTACGCAAACTATCCATGATGCATAACGCTATACCGAAGTTACCGGTTGTACCATGTTGCGTTTGTACGGGATGCATATATGGAAAGATTTTTCGCCAGCCATTTCCATCACTTCCGCTTAGTTCAAAGCCTACTCAACCATTGGAAATAGTCGACTGCGATATTACCGAACCGGTTACACCCAAATCGTTGGGGGGAGCCCTTTATTTGTTGATGTTTACAGATGACTTCACACGATTCAAGATCGGTTACTTGATGAAGAGCAAGTCGAAAGCCCTGATCTGTTTTAAAGACTATAAAGCACTGGCAGAGAAACATCATGGAAAACCAGTAGGCAAGCTATGTACTGACGGGGAGGCGAGTATACCTCCAGCCAGTTCTGTCATCTTCTCAAGCAAGAGGGTATCGAAGCTCAGCGAACCACAACGTACACGCCACAGTCGAATGGAACAACTAAGCTAGCCAATAGAACAATTATTGGTACGACATGGGCTCTTGTGCATGCTGTCAACACACCTAAAGAGTTCTAGGGTGAAGCTGCAATGACCGCCATTTACGTACGCAAACGATTACCAACGAAGGCCTTAGCAGGTGGACAGACACCGCATGAGATATGGTTTGGAAAGCAACCATCGTATAAGAACTTACGTGTTTGGGGATGCCTGGCCTACGTTCAGATCCCAAAAGGGACATGCAAGAAGTTGGACAAGACGGTGTAGAAGTGCATATTCGTTGGCTACACGAGTACGGCACAGCAGTATAGGCTCTATAATCCAGTTAAGCGCAAATTTCTAATCTGAAGGGATATGGTCTTCGACAAGTCGATGTCATATTACCCATTAGAAGGCTCCAATAATACTCAAGCACTGCGCTACTATGCAACAGTCACCCAACCATGGGAGGCGCAGTTGGCCTGGAATGATGAGTTTGATGAGCTGGGTGGTGATGAGGACACTTCAATAAAGGATAAGAAGGTTGTCTTGCCTCAGGAGATTGAAGAAGAAGAAGAAGATGAGATTGACTGGGGGGCCAATGAAGAAGTTTTAGCAACCTTACGATTACACAAACCACAGGTTGAACCAGCGTCCAGAGGAGAGCCTTCAAGTGGTATTGTGGGATCCACACCAGAGGATGGGAGAGGGAACCATGGATGGTGGGCAGGTTGCAAATCAAGGGGAAGTCTACATTTTGGAATAGCCCACCAGGAGAACTTCCAGATATACAGCAAGGACGAACGCGCGGCCAACAAGGAGGAGCTGGTGGTTCCACCCACACCATGATCTCTACGGTCTACATGGTTGAGGCGGGTCCGGTTGACTATAAAGCTGCTATGGAGACAGCCGAAGCCGAGCAGTGGCAAGCGGCAGTGGAATCTGAGTGTTCATCCGTTGTAAAGAACAAGGTTCTAACATTTGTCGACTCAATTCCAACCGGCAAGAAAGCAATTCTGGCCAAGCTAATACTACAATGGAAGCTTGGGTCAGGGGGAGAGAGAGTGAAGTATAAAGCTCGGCTTGTGGCACAAGGTTTTTGGCAGGTTGAAGGCTTGGACTTTGCGGAAACATTTGCTCCAGTATCAAGTTTATTGAGCATATGCATCGTAGAGGCGATAGCAGGAATGTGCGGGTATGCAGTTCACCAGATGGATGTGGTAAAGGCCTTTCTCGGGAGTAAGATGGATGAAGAAATCTATGTTCATCTACCGCTTGGAGTCCTGGGAGGTGCAAGAGTAGTGCGGCTCAATCGCACATTATATGGCCTCGAACAAAGATCTCGATGCTGGTATACAACGATCGATGAGTTTCTTGTCTCCCAGGTTGGATTTCGACAAGGGAGATTTGATTGCTGTATATACACACACTCAATTGGCACAATCCTTGCGCTTTACTTGACGACTTGCTCTTAGCAGGTAGGAAGCCAATTGTGTTGGATTTACAGAAGAATCTTAAAGCCAGATTTGACATGGTCGATCTGGGTTTGGTCAAGCACTTTCTTAGTATGATGGTGTCAGGGGATGTACATGGGAAGAAGATCCATATCACACAAGAGGGTTACATTGGGCACGTGCTGGAGAGGTTTGGCATGAGCAATTGCAAACCGGTAGCGACGCCTATGGATAAGAACAAGTCACATGAGAAGGTGGAAGGAGAAGAAGAGTGCGACATGCTCTATGAGCAGTTAATTGGGAGTCTCGGGTGGATAGCGATTGGCACCAGGCCGGATATTTTGTTTGCCATCTCCTACATCAGGAAAAAATCTAAATTCTGCATCCTGAAGTAGAGTTTATGTTGGGAAGAGCCTGTGGTACATTGGAAGACATCTGAAGTCTTCCTATGGCATCCACGCGCATCCAGATAACTTGTTCTATTCTTTTTCAGCAAAAATGGACATGTTAATTATGTCCGATAGGGGTCATTTTTTAAATATAGACACTTTGAATAGGATATTATTTAGTCAGCTAACGCGTTTTGGCAAATTATCATTTTTCAATTTTCGTCCCTCATTTCTGTCTCCAGATGCCTTCAGAAGCATAGGGTGCATAGGGTGTAAACTGATTTTTCTTGCTGATGTATCTTAGGCGCTTTGGGGGGAATCCTTCTCAGTAACATTGGACATGCACGAAGAGGATTCTTCGCAACCTGGCTGGAACAAAGGGTCTACAGCTTTGTTGGGGGGAGATTTACCCTCACCGATTCCCCTGAGCGGTTTTGTGGATGCAGACTTCGCCGGAGACACAGGTACATTGAAATTGACAACCGGATACGCCATGCTTATGGGATGCGCAGTTATGCAATGACATTCGAAATGACAGTCTATTATGGCGACTAGCACGACAGAGGCAGAGTTTATTGAATGCACAACAACTATACAGGAACTCATCTGGTTCCGCCATCTAGTATCGGAAATCACGATATTCACAGTGGCTTTGAGCACACTCTATAATGACATTCAGGCATCTTTATCTACATTTGCAGATACGAGGTACAAAGCCCATTCCAAGCACGTTGGTGTTCGCATTTGTCAGGTTTGGGAGATTATCGAGGATGGGAAAGAGAGGGTCATGGACTACTGTGGCACGGATAGGATGGTAGCTGAGGGGCTGACCAAGCCATTGGTGGGAACTAAACATGCAATCTTTGTTAGAATGTGCGGTTTGTATTGATCCAGGCGGGATCTTATATGTACTACTGGCGATGTTTGAAATTTATTTTTTAGCATAGCTTAGTTTAGTGGCTCCATGGGATGAGCACCCATAGGGGGGGTGTTAGGTTTAGGTTAGCAGTGGTACAGGTAGCTATTCTCATATGTGTTGGGGTTGAGTATAGGGTTACTAGAAAAGGATGTTGGGTCTTGGCAGTAATGTATTCTATATATTCCTACGGTCATAGATAGGAAATACATCAAGTCATTCTTCCTCCACCACCACTTTGCTACACTTTGTACCCTCCCATATATTTTCCTTAGTAAAATACCTGGAAAAAGGGGAGGGGATAGTTGTCCCTTAGAAACAGTAATATTAGCTGAGTGGATCTTGAAAGATCCCCTATTTGCCAAGACTCCGTTTTGCAAAACTCACTGCTGTTTCTAACTTAGAATCCACGCCATATCCCATTTGGCATGGAATGTCACCCAATGTGCATTTGGTCTTACTGGGTTGCTACGCTATAGTGGCGCAACGCATTTGTCTTTTAATAATGAGGTGTTCCCTCCCAGTTGTCATGATGCTTTTTAATATTGTCGAGACATCTACACGATATCTTAAGTTCACGTTTTCACGATGGAATACATGATAGACCCCGACTCGGCTCTTTCTACTTCTGTATCTGCCAACTCTGATGATTTGGCCTTTATCGATGACAGTCCCCTTTTCGCTCCTTCACCCACTCCGCTCTTCCTTTTATCGCCAACATGAGCACCTCCCCCAATGGATGATGTGTGTCAGTCGCCTGCTCCAGCGGTCGCTCCTGGTGTTATCGTAGCCCCGATGATGAGGTGCTCATTCAGGATAGCACACCTGAACCTCCGATAGGGCCTAACGCCTCTAGCAGGCGTAGGGGACAGTTGCACCGATGGGTGCCAAAGGGTTACCGGGGCAAGTCGTTGCTCCACACCTATCCAAACCTTGATTTGAGGCCTACAGTGGGTGCCATTCATGCCGAGTTCTCCAAGCATCGCAACCGCTTGAGGGACCTCATTGGGTGCTTTGAGAGGCACAAGGCTGGGCGCGATGAGAATGGGCAGCTTGTAGCCGAGGGCAAATGGTACATGCACATATTCAGCCACATATGTCTCAACAGCAAGGGGGACCTACCAAACATCAAGACAGTGAGGGCCTTTAACATTTGCTTGGATAATCGCCTGTGCCATCCGAATATCTCTCCCCTTAGGAATCACACCGTTGTCTAGTATGCCAATTCTAACACGCACCATTACTTCAATTGTACATCGCTAATGGGTTGCTCAGGTGCTATGTCAGGAAGGTAGGGAACTACGAGTTCCACACCAAGCCGATGACGGGTACCCAGGCAGTAGCAGGTGATTGCGCTCTATCCTGTATGGTGGAAGGGCAGTGGAAGGGTCCCATGGACTGATCAGCAAAAAAACGATTTAGGTGCGGACGGATTGCATCCGCCCTATGCGTCCCGTGCGCCCTGACCGTCCGCCGGACGTTTTTTCTCATCCCATGCGCCTGGTGCCTCCCAACGCCCTTATCCCCCCTGCCATGCACCCAGCGCGCTTGTTGCGGCCGCCCTCTGTCCCGACACCCCTGTCATCCTTCCCCTCTTCTACTGCTCTCGTCTGACGGCATCCAGCGTACCCATCCCCAATTCCCAGCACCCGGACCACCTGCCCCCTACCTTCTCCCTCTGGCGACCTAAATCCGCCCCGTGGCATCTGTAATCGTCCGGCGCCTTTGGACGGGGATGCCCTCGAGCCACTTTTATCTTTTCCTACCGGCACACCACTTATAGAGGTATCACGATCGTCATTCTATTTCTTTTCACAAACATAGTATTATCTACTAGTACAAATTGCATATAGAACTGTTCAATATATTTCATTAAATGTGCGCAGATTGACTCTATAGAGCAATTCACTACACTACAACTCGCACGGCCGAATTGATGCCAGACCCTTAAGGTGGTATCACCGAAATGAAGGCTCAGAAGGTTGGTAAGGTGTCATGCGGAGGAAGGTAGAACGTCCGGAGGAAGGGTAGAACGTCCGGCGGACGAAATGGGTATGGAGGAGAAACAGAAGGGAGAACGTCCGCCGTATAAGGGAGGATACACAAAGGGGGTCCGGCGGAGGTATAAGGATGCGGAGGGTCTGCCTTTACTTCGGCCGCGGACCAATCCTCAAACATCCGCCGATTAACCAAGTTATACTCATGCGGCCGAATACGCAATCTTGTAGAATAACTTAATATATCTCATTAAACGTCCGCAGATCTATCCTGTGATTCACTATCCATTGCCTCTCCCCGCTGGTAATTACATGGGCCTGCCCGATCACTGCCTCTATACCGACTATTCGCATATCTCGACCATTGGGCCGCTTGCTGACTCGTATATGTCCGCTTCCATGGTGAAATCTACCAGCGCCGACGGGATCGCGTATGCGTACCAATGCCAGGTGATGGACATCTCCGGCCCCGCTCAGGACGTTTCTTATCTTAAAGAGTGCTAACAATCGTGCTACTACCTGCCCTCGCAGATCCCCATATCTTTGCTCTCCGCCAGCCTGGACCCATATCCAATCGTTTCTAGGATCGCCGTTGCGGAAGGCCTTTGTTCCACTGCAGTGGGCGCGGTCGATCTGGAAAACATCAGCTTCCTGAAAGTCTGAAACCGGAATTTCAAGGTGTGTAAATTGCTCTACGGGAAGTGATCCCAATTCCGTGCGGTCAGAAGGCAGCCGCTGGTCGTCCGCTATTGTCCGCCTGATACAACGTAGCATCTCCTCAATCATGTCGGAATAATCGATGTTGAGGGCTCTGCATAGCTCGGTCAGAGTGCGGATGTTCTCCATCATCTGGCCTTTGAGAACTCGCCGAGGCGAACTCGGGCTTGCGGCCGGCGCCTCCATCCCGCCATTTCCCATTACGAACGCATTCTCGGCTTTCGAAAGTGCTTCTATCGTCTGCAACCTCATTCCCAGAGCGTGCTTGCGGCCATTTTACGACAAGATCTCTCGGGCAGCCTTATTCTTGTTTGACCTGCGGTAACCCTCTTTAATCTGTTCCTTATGTGCCAGTTCGCCCATCTCAGTAGAATATATCAAAATAGCCCCAAAACGTCGCACGTGGGAGACAAAGTCACTAAGGTAGTGCATCTTGATGAAGTTGAAGTGGGTTTCTCGCTGGATCAAATCTGCCCGCCGGTTAACCCTCTGAAGCCTGTTTTGATCCGCCTGCCGACGACGTTGGGCAGCAGAGATATGGTGGGCTTCTTGAGCAATCTGATTCGCCATTAATCTCCTTAACTCCCGGTCCTGACGATTTACCTCCGCACGTGTAGACTTTGAAGTGCGGAACTCAAGAAAAATGTCCTTTGTTTGGTGAAATGTCTGCAGGTACCTTTCCATATAACGTATTTGACCTAGTAATGGGACACTCACCTGTAATGGGACACTTTTTACATTCAGTGTCCCATCAATAAATATATGAATATCTCAACCAATACAAGATGGAATAACTTGTAAATCTATTGCTAGATAGCTAACATGATTGTGAACATTCCCTATAAATTATATTCTGCCAACCACACAAGAGAAATAGTTATTTTATAAAGAGTTGGGAAAGTATTACTTCGTTATATGGTAGACAATTGATTTTATAGAAAATGTATAAAAAATGTTAAAATTACACTGTTTGCTAGAGAAGGTAAATTGATATTCCTGCTTGATCTCACATGTTACAGAATATAGGTTAAGGTTCTAGGAAGGCTAAGTCGTTAATTTCAATAAAGGTAGTTTGAAAGAAAGAAAAGTCTTTATTTCTAGATGTCAAAAATCTTAATATCTGATTTAATACAAGATCAAATGGTCTCTAATTTCATTGATAGATAGCTAACATTATTGTTAATAAGCTTGATAAGGTATTCTCCTATTCTAGCAAGGATATATAATAGATGTACAAATAGGAATATAGTATATTGTAACTTGCATGATAAGAGTTTGAGAATATTATAAAAAAGTCAAGGAAAATGGCAAAATTATTCTGTTTATTGGAGAAGGTAGAGTGGTATCCTGTCTGGATCTCGGATGTTAGAGAATATAGATTCAAGCTCTAGCATGGATAAGTTCTAAATTTCAATAAGTGTAATCTTCAACAAGTAAATTGCCTAATATTTATATTATGAAATAATAACATTCATATCTGTTTTAATATTCTAATAGTTTAATGATCCAATTATAACTTCTGCTTTGTACTATCAAAGCTCTTCTAACTATTATGAGAGTTAAGTATTTATAATAAATTATATTCAAAGTACTCTTATACTACTTTTGTCCCTCAATTATCATTACTGATTTTTAAAATTAACAGTGTAGACTTTCTAGATTCATAATTGAGATTGTATAACATTAGATACAGTTTAGAGATCTCTTTCTACACAATTGA
>Ga0307509_10005916_pt1 | contig 16741 bp, 16 predicted proteins | sample 10_EM_MG_FD_202245 | JGI IMG/M metagenome (GOLD analysis project Ga0307509, IMG submission 202245) | Populus trichocarpa ectomycorrhiza microbial communities from riparian zone in the Pacific Northwest, United States - 10_EM | ecosystem: Host-associated > Plants > Roots > Unclassified | place... | reverse complement strand
GTGGGCATCGCGGCCCGCCTCTGGCAGCACGCCGGCCTGGCCGCGGCCGCCTCCTCCGGGCTGGCCAAGCTGCGCGCCGCCGGCGTCGAGGTCGACCCGCAGGCCACCCTCGGGGTCGAGCCGGTGGTCACCGTCGACCCCGCCTTCGGCCCGCTGACCAGCGCGGCCCGCGACCGGCGCGCGGTCACCTTCAGCTACCGGGTGCCCGAGGTCGACGAGCCGGCCACCCGCCGCCTCGAGCCGTGGGGCGTGGTCTGCTGGCGCGGCCGGTGGTACGTGGTCGGCCACGACCGGGACCGGAACGCCACCCGCTGCTTCCGGCTGTCCCGCATCGTCGGCGGGGTGCGGCCGGTCGGCCGGACCGGCGCGTTCGACCCGCCGGCACAGGTCGACCTGATCAGCCACGTGGCCGGCTTCGACGGCCCGATCCAGCGCACCGGCCGGGCCACCGTGGTGGCCCGGCACGGCCGCGCGGCCGGCCTGCGGCGGTGGGCCGTCTCGACCCAGCCGGGCCCGGAGGGCGACAAGCTGACGTTGCCGTACGGCGATGCCGAGCGGCTCGGCGCGACCCTCGCCGGGTACGGTCCCGACGTGTACGTGGAGGGGCCGCCCGAGGTGCGGGACGCGGTGATCCAGCACCTCAAGGAGGTCATGGCGCGGCACGAGGGCGTGGTGGCGGCGTGACCGCCTGCACCGAGCGGCACCCAGCCGCGCCGGCGGACGGCCTCGCAGGCGAGGGCCAGAAGGGCATGCCTAAGGAGGGCACAGCATGACCGCCTGCACCGAGCGGCACCCAGCCGCGCCGGCGGACGGCCTCGCAGGCGAGGGCCAGAAGGGCATGCCTAAGGAGGGCACAGCATGACCGGGCCCAAGACCTCGGTCGACCGGCTCGGGCGGCTGCTCAACCTGGTGCCGTACCTGCTGGCCCGCCCCGGGATCCTGATCTCCGAGGCGGCCGCCGACCTGGACGTCAGCGAGCGGCAGCTGCGGGAGGACCTGGAGCTGCTCTGGGTCTGCGGGCTGCCCGGGTACGGACCGGGCGACCTGATCGACATGGCGCTCGACGGCGATCGGGTGACGATCAGCCACGACGCCGGCATCGACCGGCCGCTGCGGCTCACCCAGGACGAGGCGCTCGCCCTGGTGGTGGCCCTGCGGATGCTGGCCGAGACGCCCGGCACCGGCAGCCGCGACGTGATCGAGCGGGCTCTAGCCAAGATCGAGAACGCGGCCGGCGATCTCGCCGACGCCCCGGTCGCGGTCAAGCTGCCGGCCAACGCCGAGAAGCTCGACCAGGTCCGGGCGGCGGTCGAGGGCGGCCACGCGCTGCGGATGACGTACTACACCGCGGCCCGGGACGAGACCACCGAGCGGGTGGTCGACCCGATGCGGGTGCTGATGGTGGGCGGCCGGGCGTACCTGGAGGCCTGGTGCCGGCGCGCCGAGGCGACCCGGATGTTCCGGGTCGACCGGATCGACGCGTTCACCGAGCTGGACGAGCCCGCGGCGCCGCCGCCGGAGGCCGAGCCGCAGGACGTCAGCGGCGGGGTCTTCAAGCCCACCGCCGACCTGCCGCTGATGACCCTGCGGATCGGCCGGCACAGCCGGTGGATCACCGAGTACTACCCGGTCGAGGAGGTACGCCCGTCCTCCTCAGGCGAGTGGACCGTGACCATGCGGATCACCGACCTCGGGTGGGCCCAGCGGCTGCTGATGGGCCTCGGGCCGGACGTCACCGTGGTCGGGCCGCCCGAGCTGCTCGAACGGATCCGGCGGCAGGCCACGGCGGCACTCGACCAGTACAGCTCGCCGGCCCGGTAGGGTGGGGCCGTGCTGCTCTGGATCTGGATCGCCGTGGTCGTGGTGGGGCTGGTCGTGCTGGTCGCCTCGGCCGCGCCCCTGCTCGGCCGGCTGAGCGAGCTGCGCCGGGCCGCGGCAAAGCTGCAGCGCCGCCAGGAGGAGGCGATGCGGCTCCAGGAAAAGGCGCTGGTTCTTCAGGAAACCGTCCTCGAGGTGCAGAGACGGGCGGAGACCATGCAGTCGCGGCTGGCCGCCGTGCGGCGGTGACGTGCCGCGTTCCTTCCCCGTTGTCCGAGACTTCGGGGGAGGGGGCACAATCCTGAGGGGCCCGGTGGCCTACTTCACCGGATTTGACACGTACGATGGACCCCGCACACCTGATCCGACCGACTGGAGTTCTCCCATGGGTGCCCTCAAGCCATGGCACATCGCCATCTTCGTGGTCGTCCTCGTGCTGTTGTTCGGCGCGAAGCGACTTCCGGACGCCGCCCGGTCGCTCGGCCGGTCGCTGCGCATCATCAAGGCGGAGACCAAGGGCCTCATCGACGACAACAGCGACGTCGCGGAAAAGGCTGAGCCGCCGTTTTCTCGCCAGCCCCTGCAGGGCGACGTCCAGGGCCAGGGCTACCAGCAGCCGCAGGGTTACCAGCAGCCGCCCGCCCAGCCGCAGCAGCCGCCGGCGCAGCCGTTCGTCGACCCGGTGCAGCGCACCAACGACCGCTGATCGTCGGTCATGACACTCGCCCTTCGCCGCCGCCGGGGGCCCAGCAAGTTCCAGCAGGCCGCCGATGGTTCGATGACGCTGATCGACCACATCCGGGAGCTCCGTAACCGGTTGTTCTGGGCGTCCCTGGGTCTCGTCGTCGGCATCATCGTCGGTTTCCTGCTCTCCGGCTGGGTCTTCGACCTGCTCGAGCGGCCGTACTGCAAACTGGACTCGTCGTGGACGCTGGGCGTGGTCGGCCAGGGGAGATGTGATTTCCTTCAGCTCGGCGTCGGCGACGGCCTGATCCTCAAGCTGAAGATCGCATTGTGGGTCGGCATCATCATCGGTGCGCCGGTCTGGCTCTACCAGCTGTGGGCGTTCATCGCGCCGGGCCTGCACCGGCACGAGCGCAAGTGGGCTTACGTCTTCGTGTCGATCGCCGCGCCGTTGTTCGTCACCGGCGCCGTGCTCGCCTACTTGGTCGTCGGTCACAGCTTGGCCTTCATCATGAGAGCCGGCGTCCTCAATACGACGACCAAACTCGAGGTCTCCGCCTACACCGGCTTCGTCACGACGATGATCCTGTTGTTCGGCGCGGCGTTCGAGTTCCCGTTGATCCTGCTGATGCTCAACTTCACCGGTGTGGTCTCCGGGCGGAAGCTGCTCGGCTGGTGGCGCATCGTGGTCTTCCTGTCGTTCGCGTTCGCCGCGGTCGCCACCCCCGACCCCGGCCCGTTCGGCATGACGCTGCTGGCCACCTGCATGACGTTGCTCTACTTCATCGCGGTCTTCATCGCCATCATCAACGACAAGCGCCGGGGCCGCGGCCGGGAGATCTACGCCGGTATCGACGACGACGAGATCTCGCCGCTCGAGGACGACCGGGTCCCGGTCGGCGCCTCCGATCCGATCACGGCGCCCAGTACGATCGCGGCGCCCAGCACGATCGACTCGCCGACGCCGGTCGCCAAGCCGCTCCCGCTAGAGGGCCGTTTCGACGACATGACGTAGTAATGTCGCCCGCCATGACGAGCGGTGACATCGCGGTGCTGGCCAACCCCCGCGCGGGGCGTGGCCGGCACCGCGGTCTGCTGTCCGGGGTGCTGCGGCGGCTGGAGTCGGCCGGGCATCCCGTGCGGCTGCTGGCGGCGGACGGCCCCGCGGAGGCGGAGAAGGCCTGCCAGCGCGCGGTCACCGAGGGCTGTGCGGCGCTGGTGGCGGCCGGCGGGGACGGCACGATCCATCTCGCGCTGCAGGCCGCCGCCGAGCGGCCGGTGGGGTTCGGGGTCGTGCCGATGGGGACCGGCAACGACTTCGCGGCCGGCGTCGGGGTGTCGCTCGACCCGCTCGTGGCCGCCTCGGGGATCGCGTCGGCGCTCGCCTCTTCTCGGACGCTGCCGATCGACCTGGCCCGGGCGGTCGGCACCGACGGCGAGACCCGCTGGTTCGGGGCGGTGCTGGGGGCGGGTTTCGACGCGCTCGTGAACGAGCGGGCCAACCGGATGCGCTGGCCGCGCGGCCCGCGCCGCTACGACGTGGCCATCTTCCTGGAGATGGTGCGGGTGCGGCCGCGCCTCTACGCCCTGGAGATCGACGGCGTGGATCATGGCTTCGAGGGCACGCTGGTCGCGGTCGGGAACTGCCCCAGCTACGGCGGCGGCCTGCGGATCGTGCCGGCCGCCGACCCGACCGACGGGCTGCTCGACGTATTGACCGCGCTGCCGCTGACCCGCCGCGCGATGACCCGCCTCAAGGCGCGCCTGCGTCGAGGCACCCATGTGACCGACCCGCGCGTCCGGACATTCCGGGCGAAACAGGTCCGCTTACATTCCAACGGCATCATCGCGTACGCCGATGGCGAGCGGATCGGGCCGCTCCCGCTCGAGATCACCTGCGTGCCGGGGGCCCTGCGGCTGCTCCGGTAGCGGTCCGTTGCGTGGGCGGCCACGCGGCTGCTCCGGTAGCGGTCCGGTTGCGCGGTCGGCCACGCGGTCAGAAATCCCCGAGGCGGCCGAACCTGAGGGCATGTCGCTCAGTTCGCTCCGCTCGTTCAGTGGCGCCGCCTCGTTCGCCACCAGCGCCTTCGACACCGCGCGCTCGACCTTCAAGGCGATGGCCGAAGCCGCGGCGCCGCCGGCCGGCTCGGACGCCGCGGGCGGGGCTGGCGCGGACGCTGCGGGTGGGGCTGGCGCGGACGCCGCGAGCGGGGCTGGCACGGACGCCGCGGGCAGGACAGCCGCCGGCAGGGTCGGTTCGGACGCCGGAGGCGAGCGGCACCCGGCCGCGCCGCTATCGCCGCCGACGGGCACCGGCGCCGGCCTCGGCGAGGTTCGGCGCGAGACCGAGCGCGGTCCGGCGGAGAAGCGCAAGGCGGGCGTTCGCAAGGGCCTCGCCCTCGACGCCTACGCCTGAGTGTTGCGCATGTATCGACTCGTCAACATTGATTCGGCACGTCAATATTGATGCAGTCAACATATCGAATCAACACGTCAACCCATCAAGTCAACCGTCGGCCGGGACGTCGGCACGCTGCCCGGCACCCTTGCACGTCGGCCAGGACGCCGGCACGCCGGCACGCCGGCACGTCGGCCGGGGCGTCGGCATGCCGCCCGGCACGTCGGCATGCCGCCCGGCACGTCGGCACGCTGCCCGGGACGCCGGCACGCCGCCCGGCACGTCGGCACGTCGGCCGGCACGTCGGCACGTCGGCCGGGGCGCCGGCACGCCGCCCGGCACGTCAGCACGCCGCCCGGGGCGTCCGGCAGGGCGTCGGCACGCCCGGCGGGGCGTCACGCGGCGCAGCCGGCCAGCGCGAGCGCCGCGGTCAGCCCGTTGGGCCGGCCCGGCTCGGAGGCCGGCAGGACCAGCGCGGCCAGGCCCGCCGTCACCGCCCCCGCGTCGGCCGGGCTGTCGCCGACCATCAGAGTGCGTTCCGGGTCGGCGCCCAGCATGCCGCAGGCGCGCAGGAAGATCGCCGGGTCGGGCTTGGTGCGGCCCACCTCGTAGCTCAGCGCGTACGCGTCGATCATGGACTCCAGGCCCCAGGCCGCGAAGTGCGGGCGGATGTCGAAGCCGATGTTGCTGACCACCGCCACCTTGATGCCGGCCTCGTGCAGCGTGCGCAGGGTGGGCTCGGTGTCCGCGTAGGGGAGCCAGCCCTCCGCGCCCAGCACGCGGTCGTACAGGGCGTCGGCCAGCCCCTCGACGTCGGTCGGCACGGTCGCGGCCAGGCCGGTGAAGGCGGCGCGGTGGCTGTGCGCGTACAGATCACGATCGGCCCAATGCTCCGCCAGCTGGGGCGGCACCCGGGCCGGCAGCGGGCCCCCGGCCCGCCCGGCCATCACCAGCCGGTCGGCCAGCATGGTCGCTTTCCCCCGGTCGAACTCGTGCCCGCAGGCCACCGCGGCGGCCTGCACCCACTGCACCGGATCTTCCACCTGGGCCAGCGTGCCGTGGAAATCGAACAGCACGGCGTCGACCTGACGGGACGGCCGATGAGGGGGATGATCGGTCGATTCCACGGCATCCGGCACGGGTGCACCTTACCTACCCGGTCCGACAGCTTGGGACGCAACCGGCCATGCTGCAAGTTGTCACACCCTCGCATTAGCCTTGTGGTCATGACGAGTCCCGCCGAACGGTATGCGGAATCGAAGCGGCGGGCGGCCCGGCAGGCCGAGTTCCCGGCGCTCGACGACTTCATGCTCGATGTCGGCTTCGACCTTGACGATTTCCAGCGCGCGGCCTGCGAGTCCCTCGAGCGGGGCAGTGGCGTGCTGGTGTGCGCGCCGACCGGCGCCGGCAAGACGGTGGTCGGCGAGTTCGCCGTGCACCTCGCGCTGCGGGCCGGCGCGCGCAAGTGCTTCTACACCACCCCGATCAAGGCACTGTCCAACCAGAAGTATCACGACCTCGTCCAGCGCTACGGCCCCGACAAGGTCGGCCTGCTCACCGGCGACAACGTCATCAACGGCGACGCCCCGGTGGTGGTGATGACCACCGAGGTGCTGCGCAACATGCTCTATTCGGGCTCGGCCGCGCTCAAGGGTCTCGCCTATGTGGTGATGGATGAGGTGCACTACCTGGCCGACCGGTTCCGCGGCGCGGTCTGGGAGGAGGTGATCATCCACCTCCCGGCGTCGGTGACCCTGGTCTCACTGTCCGCGACGGTCAGTAATTACGAGGAGTTCGCCGACTGGCTGGTCACCGTCCGCGGCGAGACCGAGGTGGTGGTCAGCGAGCACCGGCCGGTCCCGCTCTGGCAGCACATGCTGGTCGGCCGGCGCATGTTCGACCTGTTCCACGACGCCGACGCGGCCAGGAAGCACGACGTGCACCCCGAGCTGCTGCGCTACACCCGCGAGATGGATCGCCGGCTCGAGCTCACCGACCGGTCGCAGGGCTCCGGCCAGCGCGGTCGCTCCCGGCGCTGGCAGCCGCCGCCGCGTCCCGAGGTGGTCGACCGGCTCGAGCGGGCCGGGCTGCTGCCGGCGATCCTGTTCATCTTCAGCCGGGCGGCCTGTGACGCGGCCGTCCAGCAGTGCCTCGCGGCCGGCCTGCGGCTCACCGACGCCGACGAGCGTGCCGAGATCCGCCGGATCGCCGACGCCCGGGTGGCCGGCATCCCCCGGGAAGACCTCACCGTCCTGGGCTACTGGGAGTGGCTCGACGGTCTCGAGCGGGGCGTCGCCGCGCACCACGCCGGCATGCTGCCCGCTTTCAAGGAGACGGTCGAGGAGTGCTTCGTCCGCGGCCTGGTCAAGGCGGTCTTCGCCACCGAGACCCTGGCCCTGGGCATCAACATGCCGGCCCGCTGCGTGGTGCTCGAGCGGCTGGTCAAGTTCAACGGCGAGGCCCACGTCGACCTGACCCCGGGGGAGTACACGCAGCTCACCGGCCGGGCCGGCCGGCGCGGCATCGACGTCGAGGGCCACGCGGTGGTGCTGTGGAGCCCCGAGGTCGACCCGCGGCACGTGGCCGGGCTGGCGTCCACCCGCACGTACCCGCTGCGGTCGTCGTTCCGCCCGTCGTACAACATGGCGGTCAACCTGGTCGGCACGGTCGGCGCCGACCAGGCGCGCGATCTGCTCGAGTCCTCGTTCGCGCAGTTCCAGGCCGACCGCTCGGTCGTCGGCCTGGCCCGCCAGGTGCAACGAAACATCGACACCATGCAGGCGTACGGCGAGGACGCCGCCTGCCACCACGGCGACTTCGACGAATACTTCTCGATCCGGGTCGCCATCGCCGACCGGGAGAAGGCCCTCGCCCGCCAGAGCGTCGCGTCGCGCCGGGCCGCCGCGGTGTCCTCGCTGGAGCGGTTGCGGGTCGGCGACGTGATCCGGGTGCCGCAGGGCCGGCGGGCCGGGCTGGCGGTCGTGCTCGAGGCGCCGACCGGCGGCTTCGGCGAGCCCCGGCCGCTCGTGCTGACCCAGGACCGGTGGGCCGGGCGGGTCAGTCCCGCCGACTTCCCGGGGGAGGTGGAGGTGCTCGAGCGGATCCGCGTACCCAAGCATTTCAATCACCGCAACCCCTCGGCCCGCCGCGACCTCGCCGCCCAGGTCTCCGCCACCGGTCTGGATCGGCACGGCGGCGGTCGCCGCGGCCGCAAGGCCGGCGGCCCAGACGGGGAGGACGCCGAGATCGCGCTGCTCAAGGTGGAGATGCGGCAGCACCCCTGCCACGCCTGCCCCGACCGGGAGGAGCACGCCCGCTGGGCCGAGCGGCGGCACCGGCTGCTGCGCGACACCGACGCCCTGCGGGACAAGGTGGCCGGCCGCACCGGGTCGCTGGCCCGCACGTTCGACCAGGTGTGCTCGGTGCTGGGCGAGCGCGGCTACCTGTCGCCCGAGGGCGAGGTGACCGACGCCGGGCGGATGCTCGGGCGGATCTGGTCCGAGGCCGACCTGCTGGTCGCCGAGTGCCTGCGGCAGGGCGTGTGGGAGGGGCTGGCCCCCGACGAGCTGGCCGCCGCGGTGTCGATGGTGCTGTACGAGTCGCGCCGCGAGAGCGACGACCGCGCCTCGGTGCCGAAGGGGCCGATCACCGCGGCCGTGGACGCCTGCACGAAGCTGTGGGCCGAGATCGCGGCCGACGAGGCCGACCACGGCCTGACCCTGACCCGCGAGCCCGACCCGGGGTTCGTCTGGCCGATGTTCCGGTGGGCCCGGGGCGAGCCCCTCGCGCAGGTACTGGCGAGCGGGCACAACTACGACGCCGACATGCCGGCCGGCGACTTCGTGCGCTGGGCGCGGCAGGTGCTCGACCTGCTCGGCCAGGTCAAGGACGCGGGCGCCGCCCCGGAAGGTGTCCGGGCGGCGGCGCGCAAGGCGATCACCGCGGTGAACCGGGGGGTGCTGGCCTACCAGGGCGAGCTATAGGGTGTGATCCACAGTCGACGGACGGGGGTCTGCGGTGATCGATTCGACAGAAGCGCATCCGGCCCGGCGGTACAACTACTGGCTGGGCGGCTCGCATCACTTCGAGGCCGACCGGGTCTCGGGCGACGCGATCGAGGCGGCGATGCCGACGATCCGGTTGATGGCCACGGAGAACCGTAAATTCCTGGGCCGGGCCGCGTCCTTCGTCGCCGCGCAAGGGGTGCGGCAGTTCCTCGACATCGGCACCGGGATCCCGGCGCCGGGTGGGCTGCCGGATTCCGTGCCGCCGTCGTCGCGGATCGTCTTCGTCGACAACGATCCGCTGGTGAGGGAGCACTCGGCGGAGCTGACGGATGGCGACGGCCGGGTCTATGTCGACGGCGATCTGCGGTCGCCGCGGGAGATCCTCGACCATCCGTCGCTGCGGGCCACGCTCGACCGGGCCGAGCCGGTCGGGCTGATGCTCGCGGCCGTGCTGCACTTCGTCCGGGACGACGAGGACCCGCGCGAGATCGTCCGGACCCTGGTCTCCGCGCTGCCGTCCGGGAGCTATCTGGTGGCCAGCCACGCGACCTGGGAGTACCTGCCGCCCGCGGCGGTCGAGCGGCTGACCGCGCAGAACGCGGACGGGCGGTTCGCCCCGCGCTCGGGCGCGTCGTTCGCCGCGTTCTTCGACGGTCTGGAGCTCGTTCCGCCGGGGCGGGCGTCGGTCGCGCACTGGCACGCCTCCGGTTCCCTGCCCAAGATCGAAGATGTCGCCTGCAACGGGCTGGTGGCGCGGGTGCCCTGAGGCATACTCCTTACCCATGAGTGGGCGGGTCTGGGGTACGCCGCAGTTCGTGCTGCGCGCGGCGATCGTGGTGTGCGGGGCGGTCGGGCTGCTGATCGGGGATCACCAGGTCATCTACTTCACGGCGCAGAGCAACCTGGTGGTGCTCGCGTACTTCGTGGGGGCGCTCTACTGGATGGCGAAGCGGGAGACCGTGGAGCCGCCGGCGCCCCGGTGGCGCGGTGCGGTCACGCTGTGGATCCTGATCACCTGCTTGATCTCGCACTTCCTGCTCAACCACGGGGAGAACCCGCTGCCCGGCCTCGCGGCCGCCGGGGCCGGGGTGGCGGTGGCGAACTGGTCGCTGTTCCTGGTCCACTACGTGGTGCCGGTGCTCGTGCTGATCGATTGGGTCGCTTTCGGGCCGCATCGGATCGTCCGGTGGCGGGACGTGCCGCTCTGGATCGCCTACCCGCTCGGCTACGGGGTGATGATCGAAGTGCGGGGCGCCCTGTTCCCTGCCGTGCCGGTCAGATACCCGTACTTCTTCCTGGACCCGGCCGGCCACGGGTACGGCTGGGTCGGGCTGCAGTTCGTGCAGCTCGCGATCATTTTTGGCGTGTTCGCGGCGGCCGTGGTCGGCCTCGACCGACTCGGCGCGGCGCTCGGCCGGGGCCGCCTCGCCGCCGGTGGCGACCGGCCCGAGCCGGCGATGGCGGAGTCGCCGACCAACGCCTCGTCGCACGGCTGAGGCGGAAGACGGCAACGGCAGCCGCGTGGGGCGGCTGCCGTCACCTGGGTCCGGGATCGAGCGATCAGGCTCCGACGCGGCCGAACCGCACCGCTCCGGGGCTCCAGATCTTCGCGAGGCGGACCCGGTCGCCCGGCTTGGGGGCATGCCAGACACGGCCGGCGCCGGCGTAGACCGCTACGTGGTAGGCGTGCCGCCCGCTGACCCAGAAGACCAGGTCGCCGGGGCGGGCCGCGGCCCGGCCGACCGGGTGCGCGGCGTGGTACTGCTCGTTCGCCGTGCGGGGCAGCCGGATGTGGACGGCCCGGTAGGCGTAGCCGGAGAGGCCGGAGCAGTCGAACGCTCCCGGTCCCTGGGCGCCGCGGCGATAGGGCTTGCCGCGCTGGGCGCCGGCCGCCGCGACGATGCGGGCCCCGCGCAGACGCAGGAGAGCGCCGGGCGACAGCGGCGCGGCGGCCACGACGACGCGGGCGCCACGCGGACGCAGGAGAGCGCCGGGCGCCAGCGGCGCGGCGGCCACGACGACGCGGGCGCCACGCAGACGCAGGAGAGCGCCGGGCGCCAGCGGCGCGGCGGCTCCGGTTCGGGCAAGCGATTGCTTGGCGGCGCTTCCGGAAAGCGGCGCGCCGTTCGCGGGTGCCGGCGGGGGCGCGGCCTGGGCCGCTGAGGGGGCCAGGAGCAGGCCGAGGGTGGCGATCAGGGTGACGAACGCCCAGGTGAGAGCGTTCTTGGGCAGGGCGGAGCCAAAATGAGCGGACACGACGATTCCTGGTCCTTCAACCGCCTGCGAGGTCAGCTGCCGGGTTGGGCCTGACGGCGGCCCGTCGCGGATCGCGACCCCACCCCTGGCCGGCGCGTGGCCGGACCCAAGGGGTTCCCCGCTCCCGCCCATTGAGGTTCCTGTCGGTGACATGGGCCGCGCGCGGTGGGCGGGACTCGGCGTCCGCGGGCGGTGTGGCGGCCTACCCGCGACGACTGGCCGGGTGGCGGCGCCAGAACCGATCGGGACCGATCGCGGGATCCGGCGGGAAAAGTGCGGCTTGCTCCCCGACGGCTACCCGTGAATCGGGGCGTCGAGGCCGGTCAGGGGCAGACCGGACCCGCCCCAGGTACGCGCGATGATTTCGCCGGCGATCGCGACGGCGGTTTCCTCGGGCGTACGGGCGCCCAGGTCCAGGCCGATCGGGGCGGACAAACGCGACAGCGCGGCCTCGGACACCCCGGCCTCGCGCAGGCGGCGCATCCGGTCGGCATGGGTGCGGCGGCTGCCCATCACGCCGATGTAGCGGGCGGGCGTGCGCAACGCGACCTCGAGGAGCGGTACGTCGAACTTCGGGTCATGGGTGAGCACGCAGAGCACGGTGCGCTCGTCGACCTGCGTGGACTCCAGGTAGAGATGGGGCCATTGGACCACCAACTCGTCGGCCGACGGGAAACGCTTGCGGGTGGCGAAGACCGGACGGGCGTCGCAGACCGTGACGTGATAGCCGAGGAAGCCGCCGATCCGGGCGACCGCGCCGGCGAAGTCGATCGCGCCGAACACGATCATCCGGGGCGGGGGGAGGTACGTCTGGACGAACACCTCGACGTCGGCCATCCGCTGTTCGCCGTGCTCGCCGAGGTGCACCGTGCCGGTGGCGCCGGACGACAGCATGCCGGCCGCGACCTGCTCGGCCGCCCGATCCAGGCCGGCGTCGCCGAGCGAGCCGGCCACCCGGGACGGCCAGATGACGAGCTGGTTGTCGCCGAGCGAGACGGTCGCGAGCGGGCGGCCGTCCTGGATCGCGCCGAGAACGTCGTCGAGGTCGGTCAGGGTCACCCACGGCTGCACCATCACCTCGATCGTGCCGCCGCACGTGAGTCCCACTTCGAACGCGTCGCCGTCGCTCACCCCGTACGTGTGCTGCTGGGCCTTTTTGGTCTGGATGACCTCCTCGGCGGCGGCGTAGACGGCGCCCTCGACGCAGCCGCCGGAGACGCTGCCGAGGACCTCGCCGCGCTCGTTGACGGCCATTGCCGAGCCGGGCTGCCGGGGGGCGGAGCTCCAGGTGCGCACCACCGTGGCCACCGCGAAGGCGACGCCCTCGGCGCGCCAGGCGACCAGCCCGTCCACGATGTCCCGCACGGCCATACCCTCCGCGATCAAGAGCCGATCGTCAACGGCGAGTTAAGAGATCCCTTAGGTAGCTGTTGACATTGAACGGGCGGAGCGCAAGGGTCACCACGATTCCGGGAGGTGCATCGTGCAGGTGCCGGCTCCGTTCGAATACGAACGCGCCACCAGTGTGGACCAAGCCATCGGGTTGCTGGAACGTCTGGGCAGCTCGGCGCGGCTAGTGGCGGGCGGGCACAGCCTCCTGCCGATGATGAAGCTGCGGCTGGCGAACTTCGAATATCTTATCGACATCAACCCGCTGCACGATCAACTCGGATATATCCGGGTGGGCGGCGACGAGGTGCGGATCGGGGCGCTGACCCGGCATCGGGAGCTGCTCGAGTCGGACGAGCTGGCAAGCGCTTTCCCGATCTTCCGGGACGCCGAGCGGGTGATCGCCGATCCGGTCGTGCGCAACCGGGGGACGCTGGGCGGCTCGCTCTGCCAGGCCGATCCGTCGGAGGATCTGTCGGCGGTGTGCACGACGCTGGACGCGCACTGCGTGATCCGCGGGTCGCGCGGCGAGCGGGTCGTCTCGATGGAGGAGTTCCACGTCGGCCCCTATGAGACCGCCGTCGGGGACGACGAGATCCTGATCGAGATTCGGCTGCCGCGGCGTCCCGGCAGCGGCAGCGCCTACTCGAAGGTCGAGCGGCGCGCCGGGGACTGGGCGGTGGTGTCCGCGGGCGCCGCGGTCTGGCTGAGCGAGGACGGGACGATCGCGGACGCCCGCGTGGGTCTCGCGGCCGTCGGGCCCAACACGACCGGGATTCCCGAAATTTCGGAAACGCTCCGCGGGCAGGTGCCGGATGAGCGCGCTTATGAGCGGGCCGGCGAGATCGCGGCGCGCAGCTGCGACCCCGTCACCGACCAGCGCGGCAGCGAGGAGTACAAGCGGCACCTCGCGGACGAGCTGACCCGGAGAACGTTGCGCAAGGCCGTCGAGCGGGCGAGGAGCTGAACCGATGCAGGTCACGATGACCGTCAACGACGTCGAGGTCACCCGGGAGATCGAGGGGCGGTTGCTGCTCGTGCACTTCCTGCGGGACGTGCTCGCCCTGACCGGCACCCACTGGGGCTGCGACACGAGCAACTGCGGCACCTGTGTGGTCTGGCTGGACGGGGAACCGGTGAAATCGTGCACCGTGCTCGCCGCGATGGCCGGCGGCCACGAGGTGCGTACGGTGGAGGGCCTGGCCAAGAACGGCGAGCTGGACCCGATCCAAGAGGGCTTCATGCAGTGCCACGGCCTGCAGTGCGGGTTCTGCACGCCGGGGATGATGATGACCTGCCGGGCGCTGCTCGACCGCAACCCCGACCCGACCGACGCCGAGATCCGGGACGCCATTTCCGGCCAGATCTGCCGCTGTACGGGCTACTCGACGATCGTTCGCTCCGTTCGCTGGGCATCGGTTCACGAAGCCGCTTCCTCTCGGCAGGAGGCGTCGGCATGACCACCGTGCAGGAGCCGAAGTTCAGCGAGTTCCATGACAACGACCAGAAACCGGTCGGGTTCGGTCGCATGTTGCGCAAGGAAGACCCGCGGTTCATTCGGGGCCGCGGCCGATACACCGACGACATCCAGCTCCCGGGCATGCTGCACCTGGCCATTTTGCGATCGCCTTTTGCCCACGCCCGCATCGTGAGCGTGGACACCAGCGCGGCCGAGGCGTCGCCGGGCGTGAAACTGGTCGTGACCGGGGCCATGCTGGCCGAAAAGGGCCTGGCATGGATGCCGACGCTCTCCAACGACGTGCAGGCCGTGCTCGCCACCGACAAGGTGCGCTTCCAGGGTCAGGAGGTCGCCTTCGTGGTGGCCGACGACCGGTATCACGCCCGCGACGCGCTCGAGCTGATCGACGTCGACTACGAGGTGCTCGAACCGGTCGTCGACGCCCGGCGCGCGCTCGCCGAGGACGCCCCGCTGATCCGGGACGACCTGCAGGGCAAGGAGAACAACCACGTCTTCGACTGGGAGACCGGGGACGAGGCGGCGACCGAGGCCGTTTTTGCGAGCGCGGACGTGGTCGTACAGCAAGACATCGTCTATCCGCGCGTGCACCCGGCGCCGATGGAGACCTGCGGGGCGGTCGCCGACTTCGACGCCGTCGAGGGCAAGCTGAAGCTCTGGTCGACCACGCAGGCGCCGCACGCGCACCGGACGCTGTACGCGATCGTGGCCGGCATCCCCGAGCACAAGATCCAGGTGATCTCGCCGGACATCGGCGGCGGATTCGGCAACAAGGTGCCGATCTACCCCGGGTACGTGTGCGCGATCGTCGGATCGATCCTGACCGGTAAGCCGGTCAAGTGGATGGAGGACCGGTCGGAGAACCTCATCTCGACCGGATTCGCTCGCGACTACATCATGCGCGGCGAGATCGCGGCCACCCGGGACGGCAAGATCCTGGCGATCCGCACCAACGTGCTCGCCGACCACGGCGCGTTCAACGGCACCGCGGCGCCGGTGAAGTACCCGGCCGGCTTCTTCGGCGTGTTCACCGGCAGCTACGACCTGCAGGCCGCGTACTGCAAGATGACCGCGGTCTACACCAACAAGGCGCCGGGCGGTGTCGCGTACGCGTGCTCGTTCCGGATCACCGAGGCGGTGTACCTGGTCGAGCGGATCGTCGATTGCCTCGCCGACGAGCTGAACATGGACCCCGCCGAGCTCCGGATCAAAAACTTCATTCAACCCGACCAATTCCCGTACGAGACGAAGACCGGCTGGGTGTACGACTCGGGCAACTACGAGCCCACCATGCGGCTGGCCATGGACATGGCCGGATACGCCGAGCTGCGCAAGGAGCAGGAGGAGAAGCGGGCCCGCGGCGAGTTGATGGGCATCGGCATCGCGTTCTTCACCGAGGCGGTCGGCGCCGGCCCGCGCAAGGACATGGACATCCTCGGGCTCGGCATGGCCGACGGCTGCGAGCTGCGGGTGCACCCGACCGGCAAGGCCGTGGTACGGCTGTCCGTGCAGACCCAGGGTCAGGGTCACGAGACCACTTTCGCGCAGATCGTCGCGGAGGAGATCGGCATCCCGCCGGCCGACATCGAGGTGGTGCACGGCGACACCGATCAGACCCCGTTCGGTCTCGGCACGTACGGAAGCCGATCGACTCCGGTCTCCGGAGCGGCGGCCGCGCTGGTCGCCCGGAAGGTGCGCGACAAGGCGCAACTGATCGCATCGGGCATGCTCGAGGTGTCGGTCGCCGACCTGGAATGGGTGAAGGGAGCGTTTCAGGTCAAGGGCGATCCCGGGAAGTCGGTGACGATCCAGGACATCGCGTTCCGGGCGCACGGCGCCGGCGATCTGCCCGACGGGGTGGAGGGCGGTCTCGAGGCGCAGATCTGCTACAACCCGTCCAACCTCACCTACCCGCACGGTGCCTACATCTGCGTGGTGGACATCGACCCGGGCACGGCGCAGGTGAAGGTGCGGCGCTTCATCGCGGTCGACGACTGCGGCACCCGGATCAACCCGATGATCATCGAGGGCCAGGTGCACGGCGGCCTCACCGACGGCGTCGGCATGGCGCTGATGGAAATGATCGCGTTCGACGAGGACGGCAACTGCCTCGGCGCGTCGCTGATGGACTACCTGATCCCGACCTCGCTCGAGGTGCCCGACTGGGAAACCGGTTTCACGGTCACGCCGTCGCCGCACCACCCGATCGGGGCCAAGGGCGTGGGGGAGTCGGCCACGGTCGGCTCGCCGCCGGCCATCGTGAACGCGGTGGTCGACGCGCTCAAACCGTTCGGGATCCGGCACGCGGACATGCCGCTCACCCCGTCCCGGGTCTGGGACGCGATGCGCGGCCGGGCGACGCCCCCGATCTAGGCCCCGACTGAGGAGTTGGTGCGATGAGCATCTCCGCACGCGTGCACGAGCTGACCGGTCAGCGCCGGCCGTTCGTGCACGCGACCGTGGTGCGCGCGCAAGCGCCCACCTCCGCGGTGCCGGGCGACGACGCGGTGATCCTGGCCGACGGGTCCATCGAGGGCTTCGTCGGCGGGGTCTGCGCGGAGACGTCGGTGCGGGCGGCGGCCCTGGACGCGCTGCGCGACGGCAATACGATGCTGCTGCGCGTCCTGCCGAGCGAATCCGAGGAGTTCCCGTCGGTTCCGGGGGCCCAGGTCGTGGTCAACCCGTGCCTCTCCGGCGGGGCGATCGAAATCT
>Ga0307509_10005915_pt1 | contig 16741 bp, 11 predicted proteins | sample 10_EM_MG_FD_202245 | JGI IMG/M metagenome (GOLD analysis project Ga0307509, IMG submission 202245) | Populus trichocarpa ectomycorrhiza microbial communities from riparian zone in the Pacific Northwest, United States - 10_EM | ecosystem: Host-associated > Plants > Roots > Unclassified | place... | reverse complement strand
ACAGGGCGCAGGGGACGCAGAGGACGCAATTCAGGGCGCACAGGACGCAGGGGACGCAGATTCAACGTCGCGTGCGTCAGGACGCAACGGCGCCGTATCTGACGCAGGGTAATTTTTTGCTGATGCTTACACAATCGTGGGGCCTCCCCGCGCAGATGCGTATGTGCCCAAGAACATCTAAGAGCCCATAGAATGTGAGGCAATCGACCTCTAAGTTGCAGGATGACTTTGCCCGTCAAGGTAGGGTAACTTGGACACCTCAGTAGGGTAACTGGGGTCCATAGGCGTAATGACCAAATTCGCAAGGTAGGGTAACTTTGCCCTCTTATGCCATTAACCACTCCGGAAGTCCTCTAGTCGACTACAAAATCGTCTTGGAGGCCCGTGTAACATTCCCATACTTCTCTCCACCTTATGCGAATATTCTCCCCAAAGGTTACCCTGCCTAGTAGAGTACCTCAAGGCTACTCAACTATTCCTTCGGCCTTATCCTAGGTGTACCAGCTATGTATATACTAAGTATACGAGACCATACCACCTCTGGTTACCACTTGGTATACCATTTTGGCTAAGGTCCTAGTCATTGTAGCTACTTATTGTAGGATCGTTACAGCACCTCATCACCTCCAAGACCCAAACCAGATGCCCATCCTCCTACTCTACTCCGTGGTGGACGCCCGCACTCACACAGCTACGACACATGCATCACCATACAACCTGCCTCATGAGGAAGAATCTGTCTTCGCCCGCCCTGGCCCGTGCAGCTCGGAAGACTTATTTCAAGGTGATCCAGACTGCCAAAAGAGTACACTGGTCCCACTGTCGGGCTAACGTCGACTCCCAATCTGTCTGGGATGCTCAAAGATTGCTGCCGGCAGAGCCCCGGATTGTTTTCCTATGCTTGAGAATGCCTCCTCTCCCACTGAAATTAACAATACACTTCTACAACATCTCTTCCCTCCTAGGCCCTCTCCTCCTCCTCCTCTCATCCTTCCTGCGTTTAAGGACAACCCCCTGGTTTCACCAGCGGATGTGTCCTCCGCACTTCAAAAATCCTGCAACACGTCAGCTGTTAGGCTTAACGGAAAGCTTAGCCTTCCCTTATTGAATAAAGACCTATAGTTACCCTACCTTAGGATTCTGAGTTCAAAAGGACAAGCCAACACCCCCCTCCCGCACCTGTATTGGGACGGCGCTCCATTGGCTGACCCCGATGTAGTTGCGTCCCCTCACCAAGGACATGGTCATTTGAGCCCTCCTCGTAACCCTGTATAGGTCGCGGCCGTCCCCCCGACCGGATCCCGTTCGCAGGGTATATGAGGAAACGCCTTTGGCCAGCTTATGCAAGTAGTTCGAGCCAGAATGGTAGACGTCGCATAAGGTTACCGAGCACTAAAGACGCGTGTCGCGAAGGTGGTCGCTAGGTAACGGGATCTTTTGACGGACAATGGTTAGGCAACACATTCTATAGTCCACGCTCTTGCGATGACAGTCGCAGAAGTGAATGGTCTTGTCGGATGAGGTAGTTTGAGAAATCAGGCATACCCGCACTCACCCACGTCAATAGTATCCATAGGATACTGACGGAACCATACGATAACGACATGACTATGGAGGGATAATGGCTATTGTTGCGATTATGGTAACAAGTGTATTTTGTTCCTTGCAGATGTCGGTTGCAGAATATGTTTGCAATGCTAAGAGGTTCGATAAACAAAGCAGGCCCCTTTGTTGGTTCGATCATATTGACCATTCTGCATATGCAAAATGGTAAGCAAGACTCCATGCCGACGAAGATGGATCGTAACCAATGGACGGTAGTGTGGGAGCACACTCAGCTAATTTCATGGTGTTGCGATTCGGAAGTCGAAGTGTGATAACAAAATTGTCAGGATCAAATTGTATTCGCACTCTTAAGAAAAGCGGAAGTTTGTTAGTAGATACATGTTTAGTATGAGAACTAGGTGTAGACCGCGACCACCAAGATGCGGCATATAAATATCCAGGTGCCTCCCGAGCTATTTGAACATCATCAAGCAATGGAGAAGAGATCTTATCAATATAAGTTTTTACGCTAGAAAAATCTTTATCCTTTTACCTACCTCTATTCTGAATCATTGAGCCTTCCTAGACAATCTCCGTCTACGATTAAAGATTATCAGCCTGAGCTATCTCGCAAGACTTTGAGATAGGCTCCCGCCTAACAGTAGATTGATAGTTCTCCTTGTTACCAAGGCTCACTATATGACAACTGTCCTCGGCGAAATAAGTGAAGCATTCATTTTCGAACCCTTATCTCTCACCAATTATATCTTCGAACATCGATTCTACTCGTTCGAAGAACTTTTAAAAGATACACCTCATATTCTTCAAACCCTTTACCTTTTCCTGCAAGGCACTACTGTTGCCATTACCCCTATAGTTGCTCAGAAAACCGAAGACCTGGTCCAAGAACTAGACGAGGAGTAGAACACTCCATATCCCACGAGGGATATAAAAACCTACGAGTTTCCAGACAACTTCTGGAACACCCCATATCCTACCTCCGACAGGGACAATGAGATTCCGCTTATCTGGCTTAACCCCAAGTCAATTCGATAACCATCATCAGATATCTCCCAACCAGTGCAAGTAAGCAGACAGAAATTCTTCGGTGCATCGGCGACCTGACACCTCACGATCACCAAAAATGACAGAAAAAACCCAGGACTCCGAAATGACTGGAGGGGATGAGGCCATCATCCATAGCAGTAGCCAAACTCCTGGTCCACTAGACACCAGTACCATTGGAAAGGTAGCTCTTAGACGACTAACGGAAGGATGTTCTAAGACAGCTACTCTTAGCTTTATCTCAAGGGAAGAGTTAAACCAATTTGCAGGCCACCTTGGAGGAGTTCTTGGAAGATTTAGTCAACGAATGGCTAGAGAACAGAAATCCATGTACCTAGATATGGGAAGACTATCTAGCGAGGGCCAACAACAAGCAAGAGCGTTAGGCAAACTCCAGCACCGGTTGGAACAAGGCGAGTCTATACTCGTTGGGAAATTAAACATGTTCGAGAGGACCATCGACATGTTAGACCAAGAGTCCAGAACTATTCAGGCAGAAATCGGGACAAAGGTCCAAGCAGAGTTCCAAGCCCAACAAGCTCACCAAGCAGAACAGGCGGAACATAGCCAGCAACAGGACAGGCAGCTCCGGGAACGGATCCTCGAATTAGAGGAAGCCCGAGCAAACGCCAATGCCAACTACGTGTCGCTTGTAAATCGACACAAGGAGTAACACAAGGAGGCCGCGAGAGATCAACAAGGACGTTATGAAGCAGAAATGGCGAAGATTCATGATATCCTGAACAAGCTAAAACCCCAGGTAGGAGTCATATAGGCTTAAAGGTCAGCAGCCCCAGCTGTAGTTACTGACATTAGGGAACGGCCCGTACGGAATACGGATAGAGCCCCAAAGAAACTGTCAAATCCCAATCCTGAACAAGGTGGAAACGGGGGAGGTCAAATAGCACCAACGACTATGCACGGGGCAGGAGACCCCGACCCAGATGATGGTGACAACAACAACGACAACGCGCAGGATGAGAAAGGAGGCACGAGTCGCAAAGAAAAGGCGAAATGTCCAGAGGGACAAGATCCCGAGGAAGAAGACGAAGAGCAGGACGTTGTAGAAGTCATGGCAAAAGCAATCACTCGAGAACGACTACTACATACCAAAAGACCCTCTGACCCTCCATGGGTATTCAAGCATAAGTCCCATCAGGATATTCGAATATGGTTGATGGCAGTTCAAGAGTATTTTGAACGGAACAGCCACCAATGGACAATGGAAACAGATCGAGTCAAATATGCCATGGGACGAATGGAAGGAGACAATGTAGCTCCAGTCACAGATACCTATCGAAAAAAGATGTCGGGGGCATTGGGATATAGAAAGGAGATCGGTTACGAAAGATGGTTCATGTTTGAACAAAAAGTAAGCGCGCGCTTTGCGCCCACCCAGGAGGCCAAGAGAACCCACAAATTGATGAAGCTTGAAAGGTATCATGGGGACATACGACAATTCCTTTTTCGAATGGAGAAGCATAACATTAAAGTGGGACATCCTCCGTCTCCGCTACTCACCCGGCGATTGAAATCTCAACACCACGAGATTATCACCACTTTTCTTTTCTCCACCCCCCGCCATGAGTTCGCTCTAGGGGGTGGAGTCATACCTCCTCTACACTTCCCTCCCCTTAGGTTTATCCCATTGGGCTTTCTTCACTCGGGGTGATGGATTTGTCTTCTTTGATGATGTTTCCTCTCCCTACCCCGCATTTGCTCTGCCTTGCTTAGAGCATTTGCACGGTCGGCAACACTCTTCTCAACGCCCATGTTACAGAGGGCCGGGAACATGGTTTGCAGTAAGAGAAAACACTTCAACAGGCCACGGTCGATTTCTCTATTCTCTCTCTTTCTTTGAGAGGCTGCCCAGTTCAGACACGAACGCGTTTACCGATAGTTTCTACGGCAAAGAGTTGGGTCTACCCCTCTTTCTCCTCTTCTGCTCACGGTCGGATCGGCTGGCACCCTACTGCTACGTCACCTTGCTGGCTGGTACCCACAACTACCTGGCTGGTATCCATAACTACTTCTTCACCATGCGGACTATGACCACGGTCCCTCACGGCCTGCCTCTGGGAGGATGGTATTGAACTATCTCCTTCCTCTTTTTCGAGTGTGCCTCCAAGATAGATGGCCCATGACTGGCCTCACCAGGACTTCGATTATGCTGAGCCTGGCCACCACCGTGCTGTTTGCATGACACCTTTCAAGTGGTCGTTTCTTTGTTAGATTTTTTGCGTTTGTTTTTGTCTGGATGAATGTGCCATGGGTTTTCCTGACTCTTCCTGCTTGTTTTTGATTTGATTCCTTTCGTCTATCTTCTTAGCTAGTCAAGGGTTTCTTGTTGGGGGCGAGATGTGCGGTTAGTTCCACACCAGAGGGACTTGGGGGGTTGGCTTTTTCCCAGGGGTATTGGAGGCTTTGTTTATGCCATAGCGTCAGCTGCATGCAAGATTTTGTACCTTAAAACAATAATCAGATCATTCCAAAAACAACGAAAAAAAAAGAAAGAAAAAAAAGAACATTAAAGTGGGACTCCAAGGGGTAGCATGGAGAGACATGCTTAAAGCTCAGATGCCGGAAGCCGGACTATTAAGACTATCGTTCGAAACCTATCCCAACCACGAATTATGGCTGGCAGGTTTCAAAAATGGCATGATTCAACATCAGAATCACAAGGAAGACAAAGGTCTAAGACACGGAAAAGGCGAATCTTCTGGGACATCTATAAGTCGGAAAACAGAAGACGGAGTTTTGACAAAGAGGAATTCAAGACCCCCCAAAAGGTATACAGTGGAAAAATGGGCCGCCTATATGGGAAAGCCTAAGGTACCCCATAAAAGGAAGGAGTGGTCTAAAGAAAAGACAGCTACCAATAAGAAAGAGGTAGTACACACCGACTGGGACAATGCTAACGACTCCATCCCTAAAGATGTTGTTGATCGACGAAGAAATAACAAAGGATGCACACGATGTGGAATGACAAACCACTTCTGGAAACATTGTCGAAAGGAGCAATCCGTCGCTACATTCGGTACCAAAAGGTACGAATGAAATAAATGAAAACAGGAGCAACCTCAAACCCAGAGAAAAGAGTCGCTGTCGTGGCTGAACGAAGCCCGGGAGATAGTTCACGAATGGTGAACAGAATAGACCCTCAAGCTCCATGGAACCTGTACAACAGTGAGACACTATAAAATGCTCTGAGGCACCACCGGCGATGACGGATGGGTAGTCCGGGTGTAACTCCGGGAATCGAAACTCAAAAAGAACAACGCGGGCGCACCTTGTAGCTGAGGTCCCAGAATGAAGAAGTCTATAACGAATGAGCCCCTTGGTCGGTGAACCTCAACGAACCATCTTCCCTACACCTCCGGGGATTGAAATCTCAACACCAGGGAAATCATGGTGGGATTCCACCACCACCCCCTCTCCTCCCCCTTGATGGCTTCTGCCTAGGGGAGCGATGCTACAGCCTCTTGGCTCCCTCTGGGGTCTACCCCCTCCTCTACGGGGTTCTTGTTCCTGTTCATCGTTGACTCCCGCTCATTAAGTTCAGTTCTCCCCCTTACCCCGCACTTCCTTTGCACCTCGCTTAGGTTTTGCACGGTCGGCATTCTGTCCTCTTCGCTCACCGTCGGCGCTGAGCTTTCCAAGCCCTTTGCGAAGTACCTTTCCGTCTCGATTGTGTGGTCCTGTTGGGGAACACTTCGGTTAGTAACTTCAGCACCTCGTCTTCGTTTCGCATTCGGAAAAGCATCGGCCGCGGTTACTCTAGTCGGTCGTCTCAAGTGTTCGGACTGTCCTTCCTCCTCACATCCCCCTCCCTCCGCCCTCTTGGTCTTCGTCCCGTTGCTCAGTTACAGCTACACCCGCCCCCCCAACCTTCCCACCCCCTCGGCTGGCACCTTACTGCTCCCCTCCCGCGGGCGATCTTCGGTCGCTATACAAGAACCCGCCTCGGTTACGCCCGTTCTCCTGGCCGTCGCTAATGCCGCTTAGGCACACCCTCCGGCGACCCCTCACCAGAGTCACCTCCATACACCATCCCAGACTGCCATCAGGCACCGCTTCGTCGCCCGGCACCGCTCCGGTGTGCAGATCAATACTCTCACTTCTTAGCTCAGGCTGATCCACGTCACTTATCAGACGTAAATTTCCTTTGTCAGGGGTTCATTCATTCCTTATGTTTTTATAGTTTCTGTAGTAGATGTCGCTAAGGGTTCTCCTCTCCTTCCTGCTTGCTTCTTTCCTTTCTACTTCCTTCGGGTGTACGAGTATGTTCGTAGGATTTGCTTGGGCGATAGGCGGGATGTGCGGTTGGTCTCATACCTGAGGGACTTGGGGGTTGGGATGTTTCCTGGTGTGAGGAGGATACGGTTTTTGTTGGCCATAGCATTAAAGATGAATTCTGTCTTTGTACCTTTTTTTTTTTTTTTTTGAATGATATGATTATTGTTTAAGGTACAAAATCTTGCATGCAGCTCGCGCTATGGCATAAAAAAACCACCAATACCCCTGGGAAAAAGCCAACCCCCCAAGTCCCTCTGTTGTGGAACCAACCCCCCATCGCACCCCCCACAAGAAACCCTTGACTAGCTAAGAAGATAGACGAAAGGAATCAAATCAAAGAACAAGCAGGAAGAGTCAGGAAAACCCCTGGCACATTTATCCAGACAAAAGGAAACACAAAAAATCAAACAAAGCGAAGACCACCAAGTGAGTTCCCGCACAATCAGCACGAGGGTTGCCAGGCCGGCCTAACGAGAAACCTGGGGGGGCGCTTAGCCACGAGGACCGAACCCGCTGTGTTGGCAAACCCCAAAAAGAAGAAGGCGATAGTCCAATACCATCCTCCCAGTGGCCAGCGGTGATGGACCGTGGTCATAGTCCGCATGGTGAAGAAGTAGTTATGGATACCAGCCAGGTAGTTGTGGGTACCAGCCAGAAAGGTAAAGAAGCAGTAGGGTGCCAGCCGATCCGACCGTGTGAGGAGGAGGAGAAAGAGGGGTAGACCCAACTCTGTGCCGTAGAAACTATCGGTAATCGCGTTCGTGTCTTGACTAGGCAGCCTCTTAAAGATAAAGAGAGTAGAGAAATCGACCGTAGTCTGTTGACAGGTTTTCTCTTACTGCAAACCGTGTACCCGGCCGTCTGTAACATGGGCGGTGAGGTGAGTGTTGCCGACCGTGCTAATGCTCTAAGCCAAGCAGAGCAAAAGCGGGGTAGGAAGAGGAAACATCATCAAAAGAAGACGAAATCCATCAACCCAAGGTGAAGAAAGCCCAAAGGGAGAAACCTAAGGGCAGGAGAAGATGAGGGGAGATGCACTCCACCCCCTAGAGCAAGCTCATAGAGGGGGGTGGAGTTGGGAAAAGTGGTGATAATCTCGTGGTGTTGAGATTTCAATCGCCGGGTATGTAGAGGAGACGCAGGATGGCTGTCTTTGTACCTTTTTTTTTCTTTCCTTTTTTTTGAATCATGTGATTATTGATTTAGGTACAAGATCCTGCATGCAGCTCGCGCTATGGCATATAAAAAACCTTAATTCCAAAAACTAACAATGGAAATAACAAAATTCAAACAACACGTGCATGAACTCTCCAAGCGGGATCATCAGAACCCTGTTGCATCGCCATCGATGCCTAACAAACGAAACGTAAAGTAAAGTCCTCCTTCCAACCAAATAAGAACAACACTATCAAATAGTACAACCTCCCTGCCCTACCTGTCCACCGCCGCAGTCAAACAGGAACAAAGGAAACCCATAAACTGTATAGAAAATACCCTGATGAGAAACTCGAGCAGGGGAGTTTTGTGAAGATGCAATACCTAGAAGGCCGGAGCCGAGCCAGGGAGTTTTGGGTTAAGCACTGTCTGAGTCTGAACCCGGCTCAGGAGTCGCAGTATTGGCTCGAATGCGCAACATGGTCATAGGAAACCTGTGCGAGTAGCGTAGAGATACTCGGCAAACCCCCGTAGGAGGGAAACCGTGAGCCAGAGGGGACCATTGGAGCCGATGTCCTCCACACCTGAGAGATGGGTGAGGCGAGGGTGGGCCTTAGCGGGGCAGTGGAGAATCGCGTATTGGAAGGACTCATTGTCTTCCTCACAGAACGGGCAGAGGGTGCTGGAGTCCCTGTTCCTCCAGGAGACATGCGCGGCAAGGTAGCTTGCACCCGAACGCATCTGGTGAATGCGGCCACATATAAATCGAGGAAGGCCAGTAAAGGCGTGGGGAGTGAGGCTGGCACTATAAGGATATGAGTGGGGGACTGGCGGACTTAGGTCTGACCAGTCAGCGAGGAGTGACTGCAGCAGAGGAGCTCTGTGGGCTTGGTAGGTGACGGACGGCATCCTCGACAGCGGGAGCGCTACGAGATCGGTTGCAGCGAGTGGGAGGATAGAGATTTCCTCAATGAGGTCTGCAACTTCGTGACACATCGAGTCTAGTGGTAGGTGTTTGGCGGAATTAACCGGCGGGCCAAGCCATGAAGTAAGGTGGGCGGCTTTGGTGGAGCCAGTAAGGAGAAAACGATGATCGTCCGCAGAACGACCCTGGTCCCAGGTGGGCACAGATTTGGGTATCCGGGCGGTGGCAGGGTTGAATTCCGAAGGGGCGCAGACCAGGCGGATGGCAGCTGACCGACGTCGGTGTTTGCCGATAGAGGAAATGGGTGGCAGCGAGGCCTCCCGGTACACAGCACCGAGGGCGGTGGTATAAAAGAAGTTAGTCGTTCATCGGAGCACTACATGCCAGAAGGAGTCGCATTTCCTAAGAGTGGCCGCGTCCGGGACAAACAGGTCACAGCCATAGGTGAGAATAGGAAGGATGGCGCCGAAGACTAGCTTTCTGTTGCCCAGGAGGACAGGCCTTTGCCAGCAGCACTGAGCTGACGGATCGTAGTGAAAGAGGCTTTGGCTAATGCCAGCCGTCTCAGGAAATGAACGGAGGAGTGTAGAGTAGGGGTGAGCCAATAGCCAAGCCATCTCACAACTTGAGAAGGTGGAAAAAGCATGTCGTTGATCACAATGGGAGCGAAGGAAACGTCCGAGCGGTCCTTCGGAGTTCTCCAGTGAAGGAGTTCAGTTTTGGGAAGAGAAAAAGCCACCCCCAGGTCGGCACCCTGTCTTTGGATGCTGCCGAAATAGTATTGAAGAGCCCGGATATTCGAACGTACAGAGTCCGAGCCGACCGGGATGGTGAGGTCATCGACATATGAAATCGCCAGACCATGGGGGATAGTTGGGTGAAGGCTGGCTATGTAGAGCACAAAAACGAGGGGAGAAATCGGAGACCCTTCAGGGGTGCCAACAGCGACCGGGCAGAAAACTTTAGGTGCGCCTTGGAACATGAGTCGACACTGGCGTTTAGAGAGGAAAGACTTGATCCAGGCAACTAGGTAAGCAGAGACACCTCCTCTGGTGAGGATAGTAGCCAGCTTGTTTGCACAGACGTTGTCAAATCCACCTTTGACATCCAGGAAGAGAGTAGATACTTTGAAGGAAGCCGCCTGAAGCAGGCGGACTTTGTGGGTGAGAGTAGGGACAGCGTTGAAAGAGCACAGACCGGCGAGGGACCCACACTGATTGGGGTGCAGGAGGCCAGGGGAGCGGGCGGCGGAGGCAGGACAAAGAGCAGAAAGTCTTTCGAGGATTTTGGAGACAGTTTCGAGCAGGACAATGATGCGAAAGGAAGCAGGAGTACGGTAATCAGGTTTGCCTGGGTTATCCAGGACAATGCCGTTGGCCTTCTTCATGGCTAGGGGGTGGTAACCGTGGGTGAGGAGAGGAGTGAACAGAGACGGAAGAAGCCGCTCGTTGGCCTTATGGACCTGCTTCCAGATGGAGTAAGGAATACCACTCGGGCCAGGGGCTGACGTGTTGGAGGATTTTCGAAGTGCGGAGGACACTTCTGCCGGTAAAACTGGATGGACGTCTTTGAACGCAGGGAGGATGAGGGGAGGAGGAGGAGAGGGTCTAGGAGGGAAGAAGTGTTGTAGAAGTGTATTGTTGATTTCGGTGGGGGAGGCGGCGTTCTCGAGTGTTGGGAAACCATCAGGGGCTCTACCGGCTGCAATCTTTCCCGCATCCCAGACTGATCGCGAGCCAACGTTGGCAAGAAACTGCCACCAGTGGACTCTTTTGGCAGATTGGATAGCCTTGAAATACGTGTTGCGAGCTACATGGGCCAGGGTGGGCGAGGTCTGATTCTTTCTCATGAGACTGGAGGTATGGTGAGGGATGCGTCGTAGCTGTGTAAGTTCTGGGGTCCACCACGGTTTAGAGTAGGAGGAGGGGCGTTTGGTTGGGGTGTTGGAGGTGATTAGGTGTGTGATCTTGGCAAGCTGTCTTTGTACCTTTTTTTCTTTTTTCTTTTTTTGAATCATATGATTATTGTTTATGGGTACAAAATCCTACATGCAGCTTACGCTATGCCATAGAAAAAACCCCCAACTACCCCTAGGAAAAAGCCAACCCCCCGAGTCCCTCTGGTATGGAACCAACCGCACATCTCACCCCCAACAAGAAACCCTTGACTAGCTAAGAAGATAGACGAAAGGAATCAAATCAAAGAACAAGCAGGAAGAGTCAGGAAAACCCATGGCACGATCATCTGAACAAAAGAAAAACAAAAAGCAAACGTAGCGGAGACCACTAGAAAAATCCGCACACTCAGCGTGGGAGGGGCCAGGCTCGGCATGATCAATGTCCTGGGGAGGCTAATGATGCCATCCATTTTAGCCGCACCTCGAAAAAGCGGAAGGAGATAGTGCAATACCATCCTCCCAGAGGCAGGCCGTGAGGGACCGTGGTCATAGTCCGAAGGTGAAGAAGTAGTTATGGATACCAGCCAGGTAGTTGTGTGTACCAGCCAGAAAGGTAAAGAAGCAGTAGGGTGCCAGCCGATCCGACCGTGTGAGGAGGAGGAGAAAGAGGGGTAGACCCAACTCTGTGCCGTAGAAACTATCGGTAATCGCGTTGGTGTCTTGACTAGGCAGCCTCTTAAGGATAAAGAGAGTAGAGAAATCGACCGTGGCCTGTTGAAAGGTTTTCTCTTACTGCGAACCGTGTACCCGGCCGTCTGTAACATGGGCCGTGAGGAGAGCGTTGCCGACCGTGCTAATACTCCAAGCGAGGTAGAGCAAAAGCGGTGTTGGAAGAGGAAACATCATCAAAAGAACACGAAATCCATCAACCCAGAGAGAAGAAAGCCCAAAGGGATAAACCTAAGGGCAGGAGAAGAAAAGGGGAGATGCACTCTACCCCCTAGGGAGAACCCATGGCGGGGGGTGGAGTTGGGAAAAGTGGTGATAATCTCATGGTGTTGAGATTTCAATCGCCGGGTGTGTAGAGGAGACGGTGGATGGCTGTCTTTGTACCTTAAACAAATGCATATGATTTAAAAAAAAGAAAAAAAAGAAAAAAAAAAGAAAGAATTGGTCAGTTAACCTCGGAGAAACGAAAGGTTAGACAAATCGGAAGAAGGGGAACCAAGTCATAAGAAGCAGGAAGAGAACCCAGCCAGGCATCGAGACGACACAGTATCGATGTAATAGTTCATAGAAGTCGATAGCTGAGTTCCATCGAGTTAAAAGAACTGGAACTGGGTAGGGGAAAAAACCCAGGGTACGGATCGAAGAAAGATTGAGAGACGTTGAGGGCCGGGAACGATGCAAAAAAGCATGATTTGACTTCCGACTTTGCACGTCTGGAAGCCAGCCAATATAGACGAGACTCTTCCACCTCAATCTAAGGGACAAGATGGCCCAAAATTACTCGAACCTAGCAAAAGCCGACGCTGCACAGTAGGGGATAGACAAAAGACACTGGAAGTGAAAAGCTAGGATACATCGGGTATTCAGACTCACTATCTTGTTTAAACTATCCCTGAGACAAAGACAGGTGCCGCTTTAGCGCAAGGGTTCCAAATACGTTGAGGAAGAGCATGGGCGAGGATAATTACCCCAGCTGTGGCTTTAGTGACTAAGGCACGCTTAATTTAAGCCTATACGCTATCCAAGGTCCAACAGGTTTCTCGGTTAAAACCAAATGGTATAGACCAAGGTGTCATTCCCAGTCCGTCGCCAATGGTCCACGAATTAAGTCGATGATACGAACTTGTAACAGGTTTACTCCTGTCTAACGAAAAGGTACAATAGAGGGCTAGAAGTTGACAGGCAAGCGCTAGGTCTCAGGGAGGTTTCAGAGAACTCGATGGTAAAGAGGAAAAATAGTTAAAGGTCAAGTGGAACTCTGAGATCGCCGTTCAACCAAGTATATTCTTGAATCAAGAGTCTGCTGAAGTCTGCCGTTCTCCTGCTAGCCAGGAGATGGGTTTAAATACAAGAGTTCTCCCAGAGCGATAGTAATCAGACATTCTGCAACCACGATCATTACCGGGCAGTGCACCTTACCCTGCATGTCCTGTGATCCCACATGAAACCTAAGAGTCATAACACTGCCTCAATGCTATCGTCAGCTTACATGACCATTCCTTCACTTGTTTTCCTAAATAAAACAACAAACATGCAAAACTAAACTTAACATAAGCTACCGGGCCATAATATAGCTCCGGGGCTGTAAAACATTCAAACTAATCAAAGTAAGGAAAATAATCAAACTAAACATAGGCAATCCTGCACTCCGCTCCTGTATACAGTTACCGGAACATGTATACATGTTACAGGACCGCGCAGGCCTAGTCGCAAGGTGGAGCCATTGTGCGAGACGGTAATGCCTAGTATTTGGGAACTCCTCGGCAGGAGGTAAAGACTGCTGGTAGTGGGCTGCCTAAAATACTAATTCAGAAAGTTTATCTGAGGAGTCCTCTCTGGACCAAACTGCGCGGGCGCGCTAATAAACAACCACAGTCAAGAAGACAATGCATTTCAAGAGAAAGAACGAAGAACCGGATAGCCCTCAAAGGCTAATACCCAGTGCTCCAAAACATTATTCATGTCCAGAAGGACCTGCCCAAATAGATGTTGAGGGCAGACCCAAGGGCATTCATGTTTTACTGGACTCAGGTGCCAGTTGCTTCCTACTAAGCGAAAGGTTAGTCGAACGACTCGACATTCCATACAAAATCCGAAGAAAACCAATTCGAATCGTCAGATTTGACGGACTTTCAAGTTCGTCAGGCGGTAAAAGATATACTCTCCCCATCAGACTGGAAATCGGAAATGGACATAGGTCTCCCATCTCCGCTGAAATAGTGCCCAGAGGACGCTTTGACCTTATCATTCCCTTTGGATGGTGGTACCATAAACACCACTTATCACACTTGGATGAACCGAAAAAATGGAGTTTCGGACAAGGGTCATGTCATGATCACGTCAAGTATGAGGCTGCAAGGGATCTATTTGAATACAACGAAACGGTCGCATATGATCCAAAGACCCAGTATCTGGGGAGAATAGGAAGGGTGGAAGAGAAAGAACCGGTGGAACTGGAAACCTTAGTGCGGGAATATGCTCATTTTAAGCATTTGTTTCGACCAGAAGCGTTGGAAAAGATGCCCCCCAGACAAACATTCGATCATGCGATGGACCTTAAAGAAGGATCAGAACCTCCTTGGAGACCTGTCCATCCTATGTCTCAGTACCAGTTAAATACCCTAAAAGCCTATCTTGATGAAATGTTGGCCCAGGGCAAAATTACGCATAGCCAATGTAACGACCCTACAATAGGTAGCTACAATAACTATCACCTTAGCCCAAATGGTATGCCAAGTGGTAACCAGAGGTGGTATGGTCTTGTATACTTAGTATACACATAGCCGGTTAACCTAGGACAAGGCCTAGGACATAGTAGAGTAGCTTTAAGTACTCTACGAGGCAGGGTAACCTTTCGGGAGTAAGTTCGCATAAAGTCAAGGAATTTAGGGGAACGTTACACCGACCTCCGAGACAACATTTCGTGTTGACGGGGAGGCTGCCGGAGCGGTTACAGGCATAAGAGGACAGAGTTACCCTACCTTGGGAATTTGGCCTTTTGCCAGTGGACTCCAGTTACCCTACTGTTGGTCCAAGTTACCCTACCTTCACCGGTAAAGTCATCCTAGAACTTAGAGGTCAATTGCCTCACATTCTATGGGCTCTTAGATGTTCTTGGGCGCACACGCATATACACTGTGAAGCCCCACGCCTGCGTAAAGGTAGCCCGAACATACTATTGAACTTGGGCGGGTTTTGCTAACACCCCCCTCTGGCCCCAGCATTGGGACGGCGCGTCATAGGGAGACGGCTGTGTAGTTGCTCGTTTGCTAGTTAAAAGAGGTCATTGGAGCAGCTGCCGTAATACCATATAAGTCGTCGCCTGTCACAAATCGTGCCTAAGCAAGGCAGATTTCACATGACTAATAGTTATTAGTCATAAGGTATGTTTCCATGACTCACGATTGTGAGTCATAATTATGTTTCACGCTATGCAGTCAGTTGACTCATAGTTTTCATATGACGCGCACTTACGCGTCATCGTTATGTTATGATTGGTTGATGTTTCAATGACTCACGATTGTGAGTCATAATGATGTAATGACTTTCGCGCGTGACTCCCATTATGAGTCACGAGTTCCACACAGGTGACGCGCTTTGCGCACCTGATATGTTTTATGATTTGCGATTGGTTTAAGGCATGTTGCGCAGTGACTAATAGGAGTCATCTGATGGATTTTGGGCATGACTTATTATGAGTCATAGGACCGCGTGACTCCAGTTATGAGTCACCAGGGTTAGGGATGTTAGCGTGAAGAGTCTATAAGTAGGAGACTCGGTCACAGTAGTTAGACATCCTCCGTCTCCGCTACACCTCCGGCGATTGAAATCTCAACACCACGAGAAATCATCGTCAGTTCCATCCACCCCCCTCTCCTCAGACACGCCACATTGCCTCTGTCTGGGTGAAGCCATCTCCCCTCCCTCTTCCTTTCCCTTCTGATGGTCAGGCCTGGCAAGCTTTTTCCTAGGGGTTGGCTGAGTTCGCCTTCACCCCCCTCTTTTCCGGGCTCGCTTAGGCAGCCCACCATGGTCGGCAACCGCTCACCCGTCAACGGTCGGTCTTTAGTCTCGGTCAATCGATAAAGTAGTTGCCACCGGTGGTACTGCTCTCTGGTATTGCACCCTCCTCTTTGTGCTCTGCGGGTACGGTCGGTTTTTACGAAACGTCGTGACCCCGCTTCCGTCGGCCTTCCTCGCACTTCTCGTGTCGGTTGGCCTTCCGCTCCCCACCTCCACGACGTTTGGATCGGCTGGCACCCTACTGCTCGCGGCTCTACGCCCACCACCAGACCTCTGCTCCCTTCTGATGTCCTTGGACTAGGGGCGCATGTTTAAACCTTCATTTTATCCTGGTCCTGTTTCCCGAAATAGCCGACCGGATCTTCCTCCGACTGCCACGAGCCTTCCTTCTTTAGGCGGCATCCTCTCGAACTCGGTTACTCTTCCTGAGCCTCGGTAGGCGGGGTTTTTCAGCCCCCGGGAGTTACCTCCCCTTTGTGTGTCCACGAGACCCGATAATCAGGAGTCCCTATTCCTTCGGGAGCTGGGCCCGGTGGGGTTTTACTTCGGTTTAGCTTATAGGTTGTTTGATTTGGGGGAGTGGGTTTGCTTTTCTTTGTTGGTGGTGTCTACTGTCGGTTGGGGATGTTTTTCTTTTAGGCTAGGCTTGCGCGGGGGTTTTTGGTTCGTGGCTTTCAGGCCCGCTTTCTCATCTCCTTGTAGTTTCTACCCATAGTACCGAGCAGGGGTTTCGCTGTTGGGCAGGGTCAGCGGGTTTTAGCTTGGGGATGGCGGGATGGACTGTAGTTGGAGGTTTTGGACTACGTGGCCCACGCTTGGGAGAAAGTCCGTTGTACCTAGGACAGTGGGATGAGCACAGGTGTGCGTTTGCCCCGATAGAAACAATTAATAATCGAGATTAAAAAAAAAAAGAAAAAAAAAAAAGAAAAAAAAAAGTCACAGTAGTTAGAGCACGAACCATCTCCCCTACACCTCTGGTGATTGAAATCTCAACACCAGGGAAATCATCGTCGTATCCACCACCACCCCCTCTCCTCCCCCTTAATGGCTTCTGCCTAGGGGAGCGATGCTACAACCCCTCCTCTCCCTCTGGGGTCTACCCCCTC
>Ga0307509_10005913_pt1 | contig 16747 bp, 8 predicted proteins | sample 10_EM_MG_FD_202245 | JGI IMG/M metagenome (GOLD analysis project Ga0307509, IMG submission 202245) | Populus trichocarpa ectomycorrhiza microbial communities from riparian zone in the Pacific Northwest, United States - 10_EM | ecosystem: Host-associated > Plants > Roots > Unclassified | place... | reverse complement strand
AAAGTGTAAATCAATGAGGATTGAAGGTATTTATTACCGATAATAAAAGATGCATTTTAAGGGAAATTAAGTTAGGAAAATATGTATTTTTGATAACAAATACTAACAGAAGAATTAATTAGTATGACTGAAATTAATGTTGAGACGAGAATTATTGGAATATGTAATATTGAAATATATAACGTGACAATGAAATTATGTGCGTGTTACAATTCTAGATATGAATATTGTAACAAGAATATCTTCCTTTTATTTATAGGAGGATCATTCATGGCTGAAACTTTAGCAGAGCGAACTCGAATACCAGGAGCTGCAGGTTGGTGTTTCGCTTTTTAACTATGTAAAGTTATTGTAGTTGTTCTTTCATTTTCTTTTATGTGATTGGGTTGTCTTTGTTATGCATGTTTGATCATTATTAGAACTGAACTATGTCATGGTTGTAAGAGAATTATGAGAACACATGGTTAAAAATAAAAAGAATTATTCGATGAATGAAATTAATTAATATAAAAGATAATGTGTATGACTTAGTTGTCTAAATGGTTAGAAATTGAGTAGATATAAACATTTGATTTTGACTTAGTTTCCAAAGGGGTAGAAAGCTAAAGTGCATAGTATTTGACTTAATCATTCGCAGAGGCATGACTAAAATGGTATAGACATATGATTTAGTCATTCGTAAGAATGGAAACTAAGGTGTGGTTATAGAACTTAGTCATCTATGTATGAAATGGTTAAGGTGGTAATGAATTTGATCAGGAATTAAGGAAGACCCAAATTGTTTATGTGATTACTTGGTTTCCATAAAGATGAGGACCAAGGTGATAAAAGGAGTAAACTTTACAAGCAAACTATGAAGCTTGGTAATGGAGAAGTCATCTCAAGTAACTAAAGTTGAAGGATATGTCTACAGAAAATTTATTAGAGATTATGGTGTTAAAAAGAAAAAAAAATATGTAAATTATATCTATGTGTAAATACTAATAATAAGCTTAAAATTATTGTCAGGATAGTTAGGGATCAGAGATCATGATATATATATATATATATATGCACACAAAAAAAAATTCCTAATTTTTCAACGAATATAACATAAATAAAATTGAGGGTGTTACAACAAGAGTTGGAAGTATTTGTAATTAAATATTTAGAAATATTATAGTCAGACCATCAAAAACATAATACAACAAATCCTTAGCAAATTTAAAACAAAATCAGCAATGCAGTTTACCTCTGATAGAACACTTAAAAGGTGATGGTAGCTTTTATTTTACGTAATTAGTCTCGTACCATAGAATCTTTGTTGACCAGTTAGGGTTTCTAACAACCATAATACTAGGTGATGACTCCTTAAACTAGACATCTTTCCCCTCTAAGAATAAGATGTCAAATATTTTTTTTTTCTAGAAACATAAAGGTTGTCGCGATATCGAGTGCGACAATTCCAAACCAAGATTACCATTATAAACAATCCAACCTATATAATCCAACATTCCATAATATATACACTATACAATTAACTTTAAAACACATTAGAATTTAAATGAATCATAATATGGGTAGTTCTTGCCTCATAATAAAAATCATTCAAGAATAAATTATAAGAAATAATCCAATTTTTGTTAACCTTCTCCACCTTTTCCCTTTAACTCCCAATTCCACCCTTTTCTAAGCTGAAAACCCTTTTCTAAATTTTTCAAATCTTCTCTGAATTCATCAAAACTCCATTTGATTCACTAATCTAACTTGAAATTACACATTTTCTCTCATGAACTAATGAAAAAATGAAAGAACTCTAACCTCCTTTTTTTCTTCTTCATATTGTTAGCCATTGGCCAATAAACAACCATATTTATAGTCCCAAATTTATGTTATTTGCAAAAATTCTCTTATGTTGAACTTTCATGTTTTATTTTTCATTTAACTGGATATTTCATCTTGGTTTACTTTTAAAACTCCATACATAAAAGTTTTATTCTATAAACCTTTTTTATAATTATTCAATATTATTTCATTTTATTTTTTGATTAACCTACTTTATTATCAAGTTAATTTAATTTAATTAATTTTTTTAACACCAAAAAAATTTGTTCAGGGGTTTACAAAGCTAGTTGGTTTCCTTTAATTACTAATGATGTTAAAGAGACACGAGGATAAAAAAAAATGAAAAGATTATTGTCAAGGTCATAAACTGGAGCACGAAGAAACAACACCCTCCCTTGAAAGCCAACAACACACTCATTTGAAGAGCTTTTAGGGTGAGGCAAGTCACCCTCCAACAAATTATCCTACAAATATTAAAAGAGAGAAAAAAAGGAAAGCTAAGAAAATATCATACTAGGCATAATTTGTTTATTGCTTGTTTATAAATTAGAAAAGTTATATTGATGCGTGTAGGATTTATCATACTAAACCAGTTATAGTAAAGATCCATGCTTGTTGAACTCTAGTCACTATTTAAATATTATCCTAATGGAAGTCTAATAGTTAAAAATCTACACTCTCTCTCTCTCTCTCTCTCTCTCTCTCTCTCTCTATATATATATATATATATATATATATATATATATATATATATATATATATATATGAAGCAGTATTAAAGTTATTAATGCATTTCGGTAGGGCTTCAAGTAGGGTAAAACAGTATTTGTGCCTAACTTGAAACTCAAAATTGTATCCTTGAGTTTTACCCAAACTATGCATAAAATTTTCTACCTGTTCAACTTGGTTCGAGTCAATATCCATCAAGTTTGGATGAAATTGTCACCCCTAACCATAACTCTTCATGTCACCATCTCAATTAACCATGACTTTATTTAACTTGGTTCGGATCAATATCCATCAAGTTTAAACATTATATGTATACCAACTAAAATAGATAAAAACAATATAAGAAAGATAACAATAAGAAACAACACAAAACTCTACCAAATAGGGTCACTACATCAAAACCTCTAATTTAAAACTTTATTTCTTAATAATTCATCAAGTAATCTCATTTTTAACAGGTTTACAACTTCTTAAATAAACCCACATACAACCTAAAGAAACTAAAAAAATCTAAAAAATAAAGGAAAAACAATAAAAGTCCAAATTTTTAAGCATAACATCTAATTTTCTAAAATACATAGGAAAAAATAAAAATAACTAAGGAAAAATAATCTTCCCTATAAACCTTCTACATCAGTTTACTCTATCATCGAGTGTAAATCACTTCTGTCTCGATCTTATGAATGAATTCAAGACTCTTCAACCTATTTTCTTTCTTTTTTTTGGATGTACAATAATTTTAGATATCAACTTCAACTCTTTCATGTTAGATTTTACATAAAAAATATCAATTGACAAATAATACCTCTTGCATTGGCTTTTAGAATAATGGATTACAAACCTCAAACTTCCTTCATCATCATATGTTGTATCTATATAAACCTTGAATAAATATACATTTTTTATAATAGTCAATTTATAATCAAATGGATCAACATAGCTTAAATTAAAAAAAAAAATTATTAAACACTTTTGCATTATCTTTGCACTTAACCCCTAACTTATTAATGAGGACACCATTGATGACATTATCACTTTCATTATTGTCATTATTTATGGCATCATTTTCAAAATTATCATCATCAAAATAAACATCATAAATTGATGGAGAATAACAATCTACATCTATTTCATTATAAATGGAATAACCAAAATCTCCACGATATTTATCCCGATCAAGAAGTTGTCTCCTCTACTCATGCTTTTGAAATGAGTTTTCATAATTGTTCATGGATCCATGATTACTCTCCACATGATCCTCTACTTTTTTTTCTTCATATTTGTTAATCAACATGATAATTCTTCATTTTGCCTTTACAATTTTATCATCGTTAACTGACAAGTCAATTTTGCAATATGTTTTTGCATGTGTTATATAACCAGTTCCTGAACATCCCTTCTCGAGGGAGAAATATCTCATCCCCTTCTAAGTGAGCATATTTTGTTATGCGAATACATCTTCCTTCCATGATTATTAACCACTAGGAATCGTTGGGTTTTAATACCAACTAACACTGACGGAAAACAACACAAGAAAAACATCTATAATAAACAACACAAAATTCTAATGAATAGGGTAACCATATCAAAAAAACCTAATTCAAAATCTTATTTCTCAATAATTTATCATCAAGTAATCTCATCTTTAAGAGGTTTTTATTCGTTTCCCATATTTCCCCGTTCGCTTGGACTTGCTGCTTTCAAATAAAATGTTGAAGATCTCATGGATGGATACCTGACAAAAATCAAAGGAGCATAAGGCCCTGGTATTCTTAGCCTGTATACCTCTCTCAGGTCGCTGAAAAAAAATACGGTCGGAAAGGGTCTGGGACAGGGCCCAATTCCACTTTACAACCCGTTCTCAAAATAAGTAGGTTAACAGCTCAGGTAACAACTTTCAAATACCCAAAATATCCTTATGATGATGTAGGTATTGTTCTTAAAAAACATAAAATACTAACTGGAACTTGGCAAATAATGCTGTTAGTTTGAGTTCAAGAGTAGGGACATTTTGGTCAGTTTAATGGTTTTTAACCAAGAAGTGAATTTTTTTTCCTAACCTTAAAATACAATAAATTGCTCTTGGATGGAGGATGCAATTGCAAACTACATCGATCAATAAATAGAAATTGTAAATAGGCAAGGTTTCAAACAACAGGTTGCAAGGTGCCATAAAAATATATGATGGTTTATGAATTTTAAGTGATTATTTCATTATTCTGTATAAGCATAGTATATATGATGCAAAAAATGGTTGTAAACTTGAACTTTAAATTTATTATTTCATTTTAAAAAAGTTTACAATTCTTTTAAATTGGTTAAAAAAATTGATTTCTACTCGGTAACAAATTAGAATTCTAGAACAAAAAAAAAAATAGTATAAAATCTAAATAAATATAAAATCCAAAAAAAAAAAAATTCAAACAAGATGTCTTGAGCCTAGTTTAAGGATTTCTAGTTGGAGGACAGGCAGCAGAGCCCAATCCGATAATAATTAAAATATAGTACTATTTTTTTTGGATAAACTTTCTTGCTTCCTGATGGGAAAAAACTCCTACCGTCCAATAAGTAGCAGCCTCACGTGCTGCTGGGCATTGATGGGAAAATGGCCCGACCCGTATTGAAGCACGGGAACCAAGGTTAGTTAAAGACTCTATTTCTCATGCATGTAAGTTGTAACTTCCCAAAAGTCTCTTTTTTTTAGCTTAGAAAAGGTGTCTAGGCTGAGTCCCGACTAATTCCGGAGTTGCATAGGCCTTCGACAAGGATTTTTCCGCAAATACACCGCGGTTATTTCATGGATTTTACCCAAATCCGATAACTTAATGGAATTGTTTGCACCGGCAAGAGTAGAATCTAGGATCTTGAACAAGATCACACTGCCAAGTTCCAGCTCTTTTCCGCTAGGTAACACCTTGGGATTCCAAAAGTCACCATGTGCTTGTGAACACATTCCCCATAAAATCCAATTTAGTGAATCGAGTGATCTGGGAAGTGGAAGAAAATCCAAATGCTATTTGATGGTTATTGATTTTCCAGTTTCTTTCCTTTTCTCTTTTGAGATTTAAAAGTGTCAAACACAAATTTCGAAGAATGGAGATGAGTGTTAAGAGGGACCCGGCATCAGAGTATAATTGTGGGAGAAAACAGAGCTGAATTTGGTGCCCTGAGAATCTCATCAGATCAATCAGAAAAGATCGAATCACTGGAGATTGGTTGAGCAACCGTTTGGTCCAACGCTGTTAAAACAAAGAAGTAGGCCTTCCAATTCTTCTAAAATAATAATGATATTTTTTTTGTTTTTTTATAAATAAATAATAGATTTCTTCTCATATGCTATTTTTATTGAACATAAATTTATTAAAAAATCCAAATTGATCCAGACTAAACGGAGACTCGGACCCATCACGAGGTAGTTTAACAGTGACCTACTTCTAACCTATTCTATAACCAGGACATAGCTTTGTCTTTATAGTTGAGAAAAAAATTAGTGTGTAAGTTTTCAACTTATTACACTCGATCGGCTGATTGAAGACAATTTTATTGAAAGAGATTATGTTTAATCAGAACGAACTCAATGGTTGCCCTCTTTCCTGTTGAACTATCATACTTGTGTGCGAAGGAAGGAATATGAGCCATGGCTGGCCCAGAAAATACTCCCAGGATCCAAGGAGTTCCCATTTGAAAATTGAAAGAGCACTATCTCGCCTCCTAAAAAAGCAATATTATTCCCCTTGACATTTCAAACCCACCACCTAAAGAGACAGCAGAAACAGCCGCCTGTCTTCCATGTCTCGTGACCAAACTGATCATTACAAGTGTTTGATGACTGAATTAAGCTATCTGTAACTCTAGCAAGAAGTGCCACATGCTGTAATATTTATTTGCATATTTTGAAATTCTGCATTCATGGTTCTAGCTAAAGAGGGTATTAAATGCCCATTTGGGATTTTTTTCTTTTTCTTTTCAACTCGATACGATTCCCAACGCAGACATAACATTGTGCATTTACTGTTACTGCAGCAAACCATCAAAACTCAGTATGCGAAGAGAATACTTACCTCTTCTGGGAGTCATTATCTACCATAAGCCATCAGAAGTGCTGTGACTGGTAACAGAACATTAACTATACAAATTTGTCGTGCACCAAGTGGACAAAGAAGTCCCGTTTTTCTTAGACGGGACAAATAGTGGTGATTTGAAAAATTACTAATTTATGTATATTGATCTCCCTTGCTTGAAAAACCATCGCGGAACCCAGCTGGGAGTTGCAACGGGGCTAAAATAATCAAGTACCGCAAGCTTTATTAATAAAATCATAATATATCAGTATAATAACATGTTTTGTTCCCCATTCAACTATGTCGTTTTCTGCCCATTAGAACGCCAAATCTTCCTTTACATTACAACCTTGATTCTTTTTCTTTTTTAAAAAAAATTTGACGATGGGCGTGGATGCAAAATTGCAAAATGCACCAGACCAATTAATCTATTAATTGTCAATGTTTCTATACAAAGCACCAGAGCATTTTTTTTTTTTGTTTTTCTCTCTGTTTTTATTTTAAGTGAAAAATAAAAATTTCAAATAAAGAGTCCATTATTCATAAACTATTTATCAATAGAGATGAATATTCATAATTAAGTAGAGTTAATCACAAAGCCCTTCTTCTAAGTTCCAAGTGCAGAAAAATGAAATGTTGACAGATTTGTGCCAAAAACAATGGCCATAGCAATAAGAAAAACAATATTTCCATGAATTTATTTACCCCACTTTCTGATGGCACAACAGTGTCCTAAATCCTAATAATTACGACTTACAACAGACTAAAAACTGGCCTTCGAGCCACCGTTGCTTATTAACCCTTGCAATGAACTCTTCAACTCTTCTGTTTAGTTCCTCCGGAGGCAATCCACTGTCTTCTTCCTCAATTATGTCCTTCTCCTCATGCTGATCATCTTCCACTCCAGCTTCTTCATGAACATCCTTATCTCCTTCGTTGGTTAGTTCAGTAACTTCTTTATCATCTTCTGCCTTCACCACTACTTCTTTATCTTGAATATTAGTCTGTTGGTCCTGGTCAATCTCCGGTTTGCTGTCCTCTGCCTTGTCTTGGTGAGTTGAGACTCCTCTAAGACTCCTGCTCCTCTCTACGTAGTCATCATAAATTCCGCCTACTGGAGATGACTGTGACCCAACAAGCCTTGATTCTCCAACAAGAAAGACAACAATTACATTTACCAGTATAAACAAGCACTTGGGGCCAAAGTAGGAGGAAAGCTTATTTGGGAGAGATAGAAACAGAAAATGCTTCATGGATGAACACAGAGAGGGAAACCAAAGAGGAGAGGAACAAAGCAAACTACATGTCAAGGCAAGGAAAGAATGAAACATGAGATTGTAATAAAACTGATTCTTGAAACTGTGCATAGCTTGAATCTTTTTAGCCTTTCTTATAGAATCCATTGTTGAAACAGGTTTAACAAGCAGACTAGTGGGGTTAATTTATAAGCGAGTTTAGAGAGATTATTTTTTTTTGGAAAGTCGTGGAGAACTTAGTTAGAAGAGGCTAATTATCGATGAGGACTCACATCTGACAGACAATGAAGCAGTGGAGACAAGGACTTATATAGAGAGGCTACTTTCTTGTTGTTTAAGGGAATAGGAAATTACTTTTGTGAAAAGGCATGGCAGGTTGAGAATGCGTTCGTTTGGTTGCTTTTGTTTTATAGCCTCCATGGCTTTCCACTATTTCTGTTAATGGTTTTGAACACTCCATCTAAATCTTAATTAATACGTGTTTAGAATCAGCAACCTGTGATGACCCCTACTCGCTGGATTCAACTATCCAGTCTCTGAAATCAGACCTAGTGGCAATTTGGCATAGGATAACTATGAACTAGGCCAAAAGTTCAAGCTATGCATGCATGTAGCATATATAGCAATGTGGGAATGGTATACCGGTTCGTTATCTCTTTAATAATGGTGTTATGGGCTTAGAGGTACAACCGTCCTGTATGTTTTCAGTTAATTATTGCACTAAAATGCTTATTATTATAATTACTGTGAAATCTAATCCTTAATTTGCTGCTCAGAATCTTTCCTCCTCTAAATCTTTTAGATTTATTTTCTTGCCCCTGAATATGTTATGCATATTCTTTCAAGAAGTGCACGTGATTTCTAACTGATAATTGCTTTTTGGCTTTTGAACAGAAGAGAACTGTGGTGGAAATGGACATTTATTTTCTATGTTTTTTTATTCTTGTTTTCCATGCTTTTCCTCCTATAATTGAAGCAGATGGCAGCACATTTGTTGAATGGAGACACTAAAGGAACTTGTGAAATAGGTGCAAAGGTCATTGTCAAAATAGTTCTAGGTCGGCAACTCTTTTACTAGGCAAAGCAAGATTCCAGCATAAAACCCAGCACAATCTACAGCTTTAGTATCTAAACTAATCATCATGGCCATGCTTTGATTTTATAGATGAGAAACCTAAATTATTATGGCGTACTTGACATTGATTTCAATATCGACAGTAAAGATCACACGTTGTGAGGACTTAGGATCGAGTAGTGCACTCCTAAATTGTGATGCGAGAGAGACTCATCCACATCCAAGATTTTCTGTAGTTTTAACTTGGTCGTATGAGTTCGCCAACAATTTAGAATTGCACAGGAATGTCTTGCTAAAAAAAATTGTTGCTGGGAGTATAGAATACTTGGAATTAGTTGTTAGCTCATGATCCCAACCTAGCTAGCTACAATATACAGAATAGTAAATATTAGGAAGGCTATCAGAAACTTGAGCATAACAATTCCATTCACCATATACTCCTATTTTTGGAAAGGGGAAAGTTTAAAAGCTTGAGTAGTTTCGTGTCACTTCTGTAGGAAATAGTAGTGGCTTTATGAAGAGAAGCTACCACATGAGGTGATCAAATCAAATCATGCGTGGATGGTGGATCTGGTTTGGTAGATGCTATGATTTTTATTGATGTCAACCTTGAGGGGTTATGTCAAGTTACCAGCGACAATAATTGGAGCCTGTGTATTGTGTAAGGTAAATAGTTATCTTGGATAAATTATAATTGAGTTGTTTTAAAATATTTTAAAAATACTTTTTTATTATTTTTATGTAATTATAACAAGTAAGATCTTGAGCAATCTTCATTTGTATTTGAGATTTTTTTTTATTTTATAAAGTATAATTAACAAATATACTCTATTTATTCTTGAAGTTTTTTTTTTTTTTTAAGTGGAAGCAGTCTTGAGCTATTATCCAAGTTGTTGTCTTATATGTCATGGTCGGCTATGACAATAACCCTCTACGGATACAACCTTCCTTCCTCACAGATACAAATGCTAGACACCCTTTTTTAATTTGAAGAGTCCTGTAGGCTGTAGATTCAACAAATTGGCATGCACTTGCTTTTGCGAGCTGGAAATTTCCTTAGATTCCCCAAGGAACCATGTTTACCGTAGGGGGGAAGAGGAATTATGAAGAGCTTTAAAAGAAAGGATGACGCGCAAAAGTTGATGCTTTCGTCTCCAAGTACAATTTATTTTCTGGAGACTTGGCAAAAGCACGAGGGCTATGAAGAGATGCATTTATATGCTACAAGGGGAGAAATTAAAGCAACTATTGCTGTGATGTATCAAATCTTTGAATCAGTGTGTGGTGCTTCGAAGAGGTGTCCCTTATATTGATTAGACTAATAATCAGGACCTCCTTGTGAGGCTGATTATTGCAATCACAAATTAATCAGTGAATATTACAGTACCTTGGAGAAATTATAATCATATTGCTTTTCTTCCAATGTCTTGCTTCATCACGCAACATCACAGCCATTCATAGTGTCTGTCACATCATGTACACTTACTTTTTAAAATATTTTTTTATTTATAAATGTTAAAATAATTAATTTTTAAAAAAATCAAAATTTTGACAGACACCCGTTTCAAATTCCCAAACGGAAGCTTGAATCTTGCAGAATCGTGGGTGATATTCTGAGCTTGAGTTTTTATTCACATTACATTCTGTGAAAGCACCACGCGAGGGCCAGTAGAGAAAGATTCTGGCTAATGTAATAAAACAGTACTAATATGGTCGATCTGGTCCCACGCAGAACCAATTTAGACACTGTTCACTTTGTTTCCATAACCTGAGTTTTCAGACAATAAAGCTGTCATCATAGAGAAGGGACGGGAAAAAAATCACTTGTAGATTCTATCATTGAGTAGAATCGATCCAGTTTACGATACAACAGAATGATACTGTTCCAGCTTTGGACAGAAAGGCACCAGATCATACAACCACCCCCTCTGAAAACTCAAGAATAAAAATAAAAAGCCGACAAAACCAACTACGAGTACTACGAGATTGCTCAAGTGCAGGCGGTGAACCTGCGAGTCAAACGATCAATGCTAAATGATCTTAAAAAAATGAGTGTCATGCGCAAGCCTCCTGATGATCCGGGAAAAAAAATCAGGAGAACAACATTGCAAAGCCGAACACTATGGAGAAAAAAGAATGCAGCTACTCCTAAGTCACAAAACAGCAGGACTAATGCCCTCCAAGTACTACAGCAACCTTCTCCTGTGAAAGATGTGAAGATGGATGAGCAATCAAAGGCTCATAGTGATCAGCTCCAGCACCACACCAGCCTGTATACAAATGAAAATTTAATTCTATAGCCAATAACTAAAGTAGCCAAAATTCAACAAAATGGTTAATCTTGGGTCGTATATTGTTTTTGTGTGGCGCATATTCATGGAATATCCATAACAAAATTATGTTTTCCTGAACATTCAAATAGATTATGACAATTTCATTACCTGTTCCCTTCATAAAGAGAAAGAAGGGGGGTTCACAAATTTCACTCCTAGGTCGATGTGGGAGAAAGAAGACACAATTTTCTTCGTCAACCATTCCATCGGATCCATGTGCTTGCACCTGTAAAATGTTTGATCAGACAAGAGGGCTAAATCAGAACAAAAAATAACCCATTACAACTGAGACTCTCTAACAATTACCTATGATACAAAGATTCGATAAACTGAACACAGTCAGGAAACAACAGTAGTACATACTTGCATATATATATATATATATTACCAACTCGCCATACAACTTTATATCCATCGACAATAGAAAGTACAAATAAAAAGACATCACAGACAGGAAGGTGATATTGGAATAGCAGAAAAACTCCAAAAGGAGTAACGATGCGATGGTCTCTGGCAGCTTGCTCATCAAACACACATGGACTATACAATAGCTATCCAACCAACAGACTATCCAGTAGTATCTACCTACATATCAGTGAAATAGTACATACTCTATCATATGGATTAATGCAAGGAGGCTATTGCAATGATGACACATTCTACATAAATGGTCAAAATATCAGACTTGGAACCTATATGTAGTCTATCTAAATCACTACTAGCATATGGCACACATTATGATACTTGCATATATTCTGCAGCATTATGTAAACCAAAAACAGGATAAACAATCAAATAGATATGTTGATTCAAAAGAGTGAGAGAGAGAGAGAGAGAGAGAACACCAAGTTTAAATAGTCCTTACCACATATATTTCACGCTTGAACTCTGTTGCAAGACACTCTATTGCAATATCATCACCAAAAGCTGCAGCATGACCTTTTCTATTCTCATCAATGTATAACAAACCTTCCTCAGTATATTGCAAAGTGATGATATCATACTCATCATCATGCGAACCGGAGATCGACATGTATTTTGCCCAACTCGGGCCATCATTCACCGCCATACACCTCTCTTTGTATATCGACTCTGCTGCCATTTCTCTTCAAATCACGAAATAAATTCAAATAAAAAAGCAAGCAGAAACAACAACAATCATCTGCAATATAACCCTCATTTCAATAGCACACTTCGCTTTTCAAAAATCAATAATCAATGAAAACTAGAAGAAAAAAAAAAGCTATTCATTGTTCATATTTTGAACCTAAACAGTGATGATTCATTTTAAATTACTTAAACCCCTAACTTCCATTAAGAATCAGAAACAAACAAATCTAGTAAAATGCATTGGCAAAACCCTTGATACTTCATTTTAGTCGTTTTACATTAGCTAAAAACCCTAACATTTTTATGCTCTTGTTAAGACAAAAATCACAAAATTAAACAAAAAGAATTAGAAACAATCATCTGCAACAAAATCCTCCATTGAATAACACCCTCCATTTCTTTCAAGAAAACAATATAACCTAAAACTTCAGAATTACTAACGCATATCTTTAACTAAAACAAGACAAAAGAACCTTTCTTTTTTCATTTCTTGAACATAAAGAAAATAACAAAAACAGATCCAATAAACAGATAACACAAAAAAATAAAAAATAAAAAACGAGAAGGAGAGGAGAAAGAAACAGTGAAATAATTACCTTTGCATCCCTAAGAGAACAAGCTCATCGATAGCAGAATCCAACGCAACACGATCTTCTTTTTTGGCTAAGAGCTTAACCTCTTGAACGACATGTATCCCCCACCCGTTCTTCAGATCCGGCGAATACATATGCTTTATAGCATTATTTATCGCCTCCCTTTCTTCCCCACTCACAGATCCAAAGTCCTCTACAAACCTCCTCGCCGTCCTCCTCCTCAACTCCCGCGCGTCCATCTCACTCGCCACCATCGCCCTCTGCGACGCGGTGAACAGGCAGTTCCCGTCCGCCGACACGTCTCCCCCGTGCGACAGCTTGAATACCACCACGGGATACGACTCGTCGTTCTTGGGATGCTTCCATAGCACGCCTTTGGATTGGAGCCTCTGTAAGTGGCGTCTTTGCTGGTCTTCCAAGCCAATCACGTCCTCCCACGTGGTTTGTTCGGAGATAGTTAGAGTCTGTTCCGAATTATCTACGGTGACTTTTGGATCGTCCCTCCAGTGAACAATCGGTGATGTTGGTGTTTGAAATGTCGTTTCGGCGACAGTTGTTGTTGAATCGCACAACAACTTCCCCATTTTATCGAATTTCTGTTTTTTATTTTCTTTAAACCAAGAGCAGAAAATTCTTGATTTTTCTTTTCTATCTCCTTTACCTTCTTCTATGAAGAGGAGAGTTGCAGAGGGAAGAGAGGAGAAGAGAGAGAGGAGTTGGCGTTAAGCCGGTGGACCATTACGGCCAAACCTGAGACAGAAATATTATACTATATTTGTTTGGGAAAACTACAAATCAGTCCCTTAACAATAGAAACTGTTTTCACTTCAGTTTCCGAAGTTCTAAGATTCAAATACAATTATTTTAACATATCAATTACTAGAAAAAATCTTAATATAATTTCAAGTGAAACAAATTAATTATTTTTATTAGATGCTTTTTTATATATACTTAATTCCTTCTAAATTACTTAAATACATTTGAATTTATTTATTTATTTACCACTACTTGTTATGTAATTCATTGATGATGCAATTGCTTAATTTTGAAAGTAAGAAACTCACATGAAATCACAGTGTAATTGGAGGGCTGCATTGTGGTTTCTCCATCTGTATAAATTTATTCTATGCTCTACTAGAGGCAGTTGTTGGTGGCGATAAGCTGGCATGTTTTAGGATTGGGTGGTAGGTGGATGCTGATGTGTCTAAGAAGAGCAAATCGGGTTTCGCCAAGTCAGCAAAGTGGGGACCATTTGTTTTGGCTGTCCAATGAGGGTGCTCAAATTTGTTATGTGTCCGTAAGGGAGCACGTGCGTGTGCGGCTTCTGCCCGGCGTTACTTACGATTGTGGTAATGAAACTGAGGTTTGGGCATTCAAAGCAACGGTCAAAAAATGACGTGGGATTATCTGTTAGTTTCTTTCTATTTTGTTGTCGTTGACGTTAATTTCCTCAACGGCTCTTTATCCATGGAGATTACCTAAAGTTTTTCCACCAACTGAGCGATAAGATGGAAAGGCGGCAACTCCCTGGCATGTGTGTTTGGGAAAGTTATTGCTATTGATTTTTATTATGATTTGAAAACTATAAATTATAATTTTTAAAAATAATTATAAAATTATGTGCTGGAGAGATTGTGATATAAGCTTTTAAAATTATTATTTTTATTATTCTATTATAAAATTATGTTGTATTACAATGCTTTTCTAATTTATTTATTTTATTGAAAGGAAATAGTTTTTTTAATTTATTTCAGTGAAGTTTTCTAGTTTTATTTTATATAAAAAGTTCTAATAGTTTTTTGACAAGTAAGATATTAATAAATAAATCTAAGTATTTTAAAAGTCTCTTTATTATTAAAATGTTATCAAGACAGTCTTGGAGAGTTTTAACTTATCATGTCTCAAACCCAAAAATCATGAAAATACTCAGATTGTATGACAACGTCAAAAAAACAGTGCTAAAAGACTAAAAAACAGTATGATTGTGGTAATAAAAAACACATACCAAACTAAGTTAATAATGTCCAAACAGTCCAAAATTATACACAATAATATGCATTTTATCCCAAAATTTCACAATTTTTAGTAATTTATCAACAAAAATGATTTGAGATTATGGATCGACCTTTTAAAAGACTAGAAATTAATTGGAGAAATTGTTGTAATCAAGAAAGTAGTGCTATAAGACTTTGGAAAGCAGAAGAACATTAACGTCGTGTGGATTCACGAATTGTCACCGTTGAAGACAAAAAAATAGGTGGATCGGGTTTATCTCTTTCTAATCTTCACTCCTATGTTAGTGGTGAGAGTCACCGTCACCTGCAAACAAATAAATCATTAACACAAAACAATCGGTTTTTATCTTTTCTCTAGATTTGATTTTTTTTGTTTTACTTTCTGAAGAGAATGATATTCTTATTATTGTATTTTAAGCAAAGTTTACAACTTATACTGATGGTTTAGTATCAAGATCCTATACGATTGCATATGATCAAGCCTAATTATTTATGAATAAAGAAACTAATAATTAAAGATTCAGTTATTGTATTTGACTAAGCTAACTGCCTATTCTGTGCTTGATTTTCTTTTAACATTTTCTTCTTCTCTTTTACATATGGACGACGTGGAGAAGAAAGAGAGTATTGGTCGCTGGAGAGATAGAGTCGTGGGTGGCTTAAATAAGAGATGAGAAGTCATTAGTGGTGGTACTTGTTAGAGAATAATATAAATCATATCCTGAGACCTCACCTAACAGCTTAAGCTATTGGGTTGAGATGGTTCTTTAACATGGTATCAGAGCCTTGATGACCAAGCGGTCATGAGTTCGAATCTCACCATCCTCATTTATTTGATAAAAATTAAGCACAAGGTAAAGTGGGCATGTGCAAGTTTCAAGCCCAAAGGGCTTTCACTTGAGGGGGTGTGTTAGAGAATAATATAAATCATATCCTGAGACCTCACCTAACAGCTTAAGCTATTGGGTTGAAATGGTTCTTTAACAGTACTCACGATGACGATGTTGCTGGAGCTATTATTGTTGGATTTGGTACTGGAAGAGGTTTCTATGATGTTGAGGAGCTGGTGGCTGAAGCTAGTGGAGTTGTTTTGGCCGAGAGGAACACAGAGAGTTGTTGTTGTGAGGGAGAATCCGTCGTTGCTACTAGTGTTGAGGGTTTGAGAGAGGACGTTGCTCATGGTGGTGGTTGAGGTTAGTCTTAGAGTGAGGGGAAAAAAAGAGAATAGTGAGTCAGTTTGTTCTCTGATGGAGAGAAGGATGTTAATGCTATAGAGGTGGGCTTGTTGCTGGTATTGGTTAAGAAGCTGACTGAAAGAGTTCTTGGCAGTTGATAATGGCACGTACAAAGAGAGAAGAAGCAAAAAAATAACGCATATGCATCAAACATGTATTTTTTGGATTTTCTTGAAAAAATAAAAAAGGATAAAAATTTATGTATCTGAACTTTTATTCCTCTCTGAATGCTTATTCTTCCACACAAGGTTGTCAAAAACGCTTTTTTGACACGACACGGAACATGCAATATAAACTCGAATCGTAAAATCATAAAATTGCAAGTAAAATTTTTTTAACTAAAATCTGTAAAATCGCAAGTAAAATATTTTAACTAAAATCGTAAAATCGTAAGTAAAATATTTTAACTAAATTGCAAGATCAAGTCAAGTAGTAAATAATAATATAACACAATTAAAATAAAAGTGAAATAAACAATACAAATGTCATGTATCCTTAATTCTTATTAACATCTAT
>Ga0307509_10005912_pt1 | contig 16747 bp, 12 predicted proteins | sample 10_EM_MG_FD_202245 | JGI IMG/M metagenome (GOLD analysis project Ga0307509, IMG submission 202245) | Populus trichocarpa ectomycorrhiza microbial communities from riparian zone in the Pacific Northwest, United States - 10_EM | ecosystem: Host-associated > Plants > Roots > Unclassified | place... | reverse complement strand
CAGAGACTGTGAAACCGGGGGGTGGACCGGTATGGAAGAGTGAGGTGGCTGGGTATCGCTCGGAGTAAAGCTTGGCTTCCTCCGACTGGGGATAGCGTGAGGCAAAAAGGATAGCGGCTTGAGGTGAGTGAGGGTGGCGTTTGGCGTACGTGTCTGGGTTGCCATACCATTTGCCTTCGAAAAGAAAGGGAAAATCCGGGGCGGCGACCGTGCGAGACGAGAGGCGGGTTGCTAGTTTCTTTTTCTGCTGAGTAGGCTTAGCTTGGACAGCAGGGGCAGGAGGAGGTGGCGCTTGAGGCAGCGGGGGTGCCACTTGTGTGGCGCGGTGTGAGGAGTGGGCAGCAACCCGAGAGGACAAATCCTTGAGGGACGCCTCCAGGTTGGATGTGGCTGGTGGTGAGGGGGTGGCTGAGCGCTCTGCCTGGGCGGAGGTGTGGGACTCAACCTGTGAGGTTAAGAAGGTAACAGAGGCACCAAGGTCATTAACCATGGCAATGAGTTGGGCAACAAGGGGGGCCATAGCAAGTTGGATATCGGGGAAGGCAGCGGCGGAGGCATTGTAGACAGTGGGGAACGAATCCGGGTCAAGACGAGCGAGCCTGGCAGCATGCCCAAGGATGTTGGCGACATTGTCAGCCTCCCCAGAGAGGGAGGCATGACTGGACTGGGAAGACGACGAGTGAGGGATGGGATCAGCCCTACGGTCCTGGCGAGAGGAGGCAGAGCGAGCAGGGCCAACAGCCGAGGCTGGGCCTGCAAGCGACAGGGGTAGACGACATCAGGACAAGGCCAACAGGCCAGGCCGCAGGACAGGGAGGAGGGGCAGAGAGAAAGTCAAGTCCAACCACCAGTTTGACTTTTCAAGAATAAAAATCCTCTCAGCAAAGGTGAAATATATATTTCACTTGAAAATGAAGCCCAAGTGAAAAGCCAAAATAGATGTATCGTGAAGAAATAAAGACCAAACCCTGAGGTTTATGTTGGCCGAATGCGGTAAGTATTTTGAGCGAGAGGAAAATAGAGGGCGCGGAGCGTGCTATCTTTTTACCTTAAACAAATGCATATGATTTAAAAAAAGAAAACAAACAATGAAACAAAAAAAAAGTGGTCACAGTAGTTACCATCCTTCGTCTCCGCTACACCTCCGGCGATTGAAATCTCAACACCAGGAGATATTATCGTCACTTCCATCCACCCCCCTCTCCTCAGACACGCCACATTGCCTCTGTCTGAATGAAGCTGTCTCCCTTCCCTCTTCCTTTCCCTTCTGATCGTCAGGCCTGGCAAGCTTGTTCCTAGGGGTTGGTTGAGTTCGCCTTCACCCCCTCTTCTCCGGGCTCGCTTAGGCTGCCCTCCACGGTCGGCAACCCCTCACGCGTCAACGGTCGGTTTTTCGTCTCGGTTGATTGACAAAGTAGCTGTCCCCGGTGGCACTGCTCACTGGTATTGCACTCTCTCCTTGGTGCTCTGCTGGTCCGGAAGGACTTTTAGAAACATCGTGACACCGTTTCCGTCAGCCTTCCTCGTACTTCTCCTGTCTGTTAGCCCTCCCGCCCCCCCCCTCCTCAACGTTTGCATCGGCTGGCACCCTACTGCTAGCGGCTGTACGCTCACCACCTGCCCTCTGCTCCCTTCTGATGTCCTTGGACTAGGGGGGCATGTTTAAACCTTCTTTCCGGGTCCTGTTTCCAGAAATAGCCGACCAGATCTTTCTCCGACTGCCACGAGCCTTCCTTCTTTAGGCGGCATCCTCTCGAACTCGGTCGCTCTTCCTGAGCCTCGGCTGGCGGGGCTATATGCCCCTGGGAGTTACCTCCCCGTAGTGTGTCCCCGTGACCTATATTCAGGATTCCCTATTCCTTTGGAAGCTGGGCCCAGTGGGGTTTTACTACAGTTTAGCTTATAGATTGTTTGACTTGGGGGAGTGGGTTTGTTTTTCTTTGTTGGTAGTGTCTACTGTAGGTTGGGGTTGTTTTTCTTTTAGGATAGGCTTTCATGGGGGTTATTGGTTCGTGCCTTTCAGGCCCGCTTTCTCATCTCCTTGTAGTTTCTACCCATAGCACTGGGCAGGGGTTTCTTTGTCGGGCAGGATCAGAGGGTTTTAGCTTGGGGATGGCGGGATGGACTGTAGGTTGAGGTTTTGGACTACGTGGCCCATGCTTGGTCAAAAGTCCATTGTACCTAGCACTGGGGGAGTGGGCACGTTTGTGCATTTCCCACCCAATAGAAACAATAAATAAGCAAGATTAAAAAAAAAGATATAAAAGAAGAAAAAAAAGAGAAAAAATGGTCACAGTAGTTACACGAACCATTTCCCGTACACCTCCGGCGATTGGAATCTCAACACTAGGCAAATCATCGTGGGATCCACCACCGTCCCCTCTCCTCCCCCTTGATGGCTTCTGCCTAGGGGAGTGATGCTATCACCCCCCTCTCCCTTTGGGGTCTACCCCCTCCTCCACGGGGTTCTTGTTCCCGTTCATTGTTGACTCCGCTCATGAAGTTTGGTTCTCCCCCCTTACCCCGCACTTCCTTTACACCTCGCTTAGGTTTTCCACGGTCGGCATTTTGCTCTCTTCTTTCACGGTCGGCGCTGAGCTCTGCAAGCCCTTTGCAAAGTACCATTCCGTCTCGGCTATGTGGTCCTGTCGGGGAATACTTAGGTTAGTAACTTCGGCATCTTGTCTTCGTTTCGCAGTCGGAAAATCATCGGCCGAGGTTACTCTAGTCGGTCATCTCAAGCGTTTGGATTGCCTTCCCCATCCCCTCCTTCCTCCACCTCCCTCTTGATCTTCGTCCCGTTGCTCGGTTACAGCTACTCCCTTCCCCCCTCTTCCAACCTCCGCAGCTGGCAGCTTACTGCTCCCCTCCCGTGGTCGATCTTCGGTCGCTATGCAAAAACCCGCCTCGGTTACGCCGGTCCTCCTGGCCGTCGCTAATGCCGCTATGGCACACTGTCCGGCGACCCCTCACCAGAGTCGCCTCCATACACCGTTCCCTCATGCCATCGGGGACCGCTTCGTCCCCCGTCACCGCTCCGATGTGCAGGTCCATACTCTCACTTCCTAGCTCAGGCTGATACACGTCACTTATCAGACGTAAATTTCCTTTGTCCGGGGTTCATTCATCTCTTATGTTTTTATACTTTCTGTAGTAGATGTCACTAAGGGTTCTCCTCTCCTTGCTGCTTGCTTCTTTCCTTTCTACTTCCTTCGGGTGTACGAGTATGTTCGTAGGATTTGGTTGGGCGATAGGCGAGATGTGCGGTTGGTCTCATACCAGAGGGACTTGGAGGTGTGGATGATCCCTGGGGTGTAGAGGGTATGGTTTTTGTTGGCCATAGCGTTAAAGCTGAATGCTGTCTTTGTACCTTCTTTCTCTTTTCTTTTTTTGTTTTGAATCATGTGATTATTGATTTAGGTACAAAATCCTGCATGCAGCTCGCGCTATGGTATATAAAAAACCTTAATTCCAAATACTAACAAAGGAAATAACAAAATTCAAACAACAGGTGCACAAACTCTCCAAGCGGGATCATCAGAACCCTGTCGCATCGCGATCGATGACTAACAAAAGAAAAGTAAAGTAAAGCCCTCCTTATAACTCAATAGAAAAATACCCATAAGTAGTAAAAACCTCCCCGCCCTACCTGCCTACTGCCGCAGTCAAGCAGAAACAAAGGAAACTCATAACACGTATAGGAAATACCCTGAGGAGAAACTCGAGCAGGGGAGTTTGAAGTAGCAATACCTAGATGGCCAGAGCCAAGGTGGGGAGATAGGATTTAAGTACTTTGTGAGCCCGAACCAGGCTCAGGAGTCACAGGACTGGCTCGAATGCGCAACATGGCTGGAGGAAAGCCCATGCGAGTAGCGTAGAGATACTCAGCAAACCCTCTGAGGAGGGGAACTGAGCGCCAGAGGGGACCGTCAGGGCCAATGTCGTCCACACCCGAGAGATGGGTGAGGCCAGGGTGAGCCTTAGCGGGGCAGTGGAGAATCGCGTGTTGGAAGGACTCATCGTCTTCCTCACAGAACAGGCAGAGGGTGCTGGAGTCCATGTTCCTCCAGGATATATGTGCGGCGAGGTAGCTGGCACCTGTACGTAACTTGTGTATGCGGCCACATATAAATCGAGGAAGGCCAGTAAAGGCATGGGGAGTGAGGCAGGCACCATAAGGATAGGAAGAGGGCACTGGTGGACTTATGTCTAGCCAGTTAGCGAGGAGCAACTGTATCAGAGGAGTTCTGAGGGCTTGGTAGGTGACAGAGGGTACCCTCGAGAGCGGGGGCGCCACGAGATTGGTTGAGGCGAGAGGGAGGATAGAGATTTCCTCAATAAGGTCTGAAACCTCGTGACATAAGGAGTCTAGTGGTAAGTACTTGGTGGAATTAACCGCCGGGACAAGCCATGAAGTAAGATGGACAGCTTTGGAGGAGCCACGGAGGCGGAAGTGATGATGATCCGCTGAATGACCCTGGTCGCAGGTGGGCACAGACTCGGGTATCCGGGCGGTGGCAGGGTTGAAAACCGAAGGGGCGCAGACCAAGCAGGGGGCAGCTGACCGATGGCGGTGTTTGCAGATGGAGGAAATAGGTGGTAGTGAAGCCTCCCAGTAAACAGCGCCGAGAGCTGTGGGGTACAAGCAATTAGTTGTCTACCGGAGCACACCATGCCAGAACGAGTTCACTTTTTTAAAAGTGGCTGTGTTCGGAACAAAAAGCTCGTAGCCGTAGGTGAGAATGGCAAGGATGGCGCCAAAAACTAACGTTCTGTTGCAGCAGGAGGAGAGGCCTTTGCTAGCTGCACTGAGCTGTCAGATTGTGGTGAAAGAGGCTTTGGCCAGTGTCAGCAGCCTCAGGAAATGACCGGAGGACTGAATAGTAAGGGTGAGCCAGTAGCCAAGCCACCTCACAGCTTGACCGGGAGGAAAAAGCATGTCGTTGATCACTATGGGGGCAAAGGAAACATCCGAGCAGTACTTTGGAGTTCTCCTGTGAATGAGTTCAGTTTTGGGAACAGAAAAAGCCACCCCCAGATCGGCACCCCGCCTTTGAATGATGCCGAAAATGTATTGAAGAGGGCGGATATTTGAACGAACAGAGTCCGAGCTGACTGTTATGGTAAGGTCGTCGACATAGGAAATCGCCAGACCTTTGGGGATAGTGGGGTGGAGGCTGGCTATATAAAGCACAAAAAGAAGAGGAGAAATCGGCGAGCCCTGAGGGGTGCCAACCGCGACTGGGCAGAAAACCTTAGGCGCGCCTCGGAAAATGAGTTGGCATTGGCGTTTGGAGAGGAAAGACTTAATCCAGGCAACCAGATAGGCGGAGACACCTCCTTTAGTGCGGGTATAGGCCGGCTTGTTAGCACAGACATTGTCAAAACCACCTTTGACATCCAGGAAAAGAGTTGATACTTTGAAGGAAGCAGCCTGCAGTATGTGACCCTCGTGGGTAAGAGTGGCGACAGTGTCGAAATAGCCCCGACCGGCTAGGGATCCACACTGATTGGGGTGTAAGAGGCCAACGGAGTGGGGGGCGGAGGCGAGACGATGAGCAGAAAGTCTTTCGAGGATCTTGGAACCAGTTTCGAGCAGGACAATGATGCGAATAGAAGCAGGTGTACGGTTATTAGGTTTGCCTGGTTTGTCCAGGACAATGCCATTGGCCTTCTTCATGGCTAGAGGGTGGTACCAGTGTGTGAGGAGGGGAGTGAACAGAGATGGAAGAAGCCGCTCATTGGCCTTGTGGACCTGCTTCCAGATAGAATAAGGAATACCACTTGGGCCAGGGGCTAACGTGTTGGAGGTTTTTCGAAGTCCGGAAGACACTTCTGCTTGTAAAACCGGGGGGACGACCTTAAACGCAGGAAGGATGAGAGGAGGAGGAGGAGAGGGTCTAGGAGGGAACAAGTGTTGTAGAAGTGTATTGTTAATTTCGGTGGGGGAGGAGGTGTTCTCAAGCGTGGGGAAATGATCTGGGGCTCTGCCAGCTGAAATCTTTCGAGCATCCCAGACCGATTGGGAGTCGACGTTGGCCAGAAACTGCCACCAGTGGACTCTCTTGTCAGTCTGGATCACCTTGAAATACGTGTTCCGAGCTGCACGGGCCAGGGCGGGCGAAGACTGATTCTTCCTCATGAGGCAGGCTGTATGGTGATGGATGCCTCGTAGCTATATGAGTTCGGGAGTCCACCACGGCTTGGAGTAGGAGGACGGGTGTTTGGTCGGGGTGTTGGAGGTGATGAGGTGCGTGATTTTGGCAATGGAGTCGTTGAACCATAGGTTGAGTGAGTTTGGAGTGGGGAGAGCAGGGGGAGCTGCAAGTGTAAGATGGGCGAGCAGAGGGGAAATGTGATCCCAATCCGTGAGTTTCCAATTGAGGCCCCTGGGAGAGGGCTTTAGGAGCGGAGTGGAGAGAATGATTGAGAGGGCGGTGTGATCCGAACCGGTTGGTGGGAGGGAGGGGTTCCAGGAGGAGAAATATGGAAGCAAAGCAGTGTTGGCAAAGGACAAGTCAAGTACTGGAGGGCGATGGTTGGAGGTGAACGGGAACCATGTGTAGACCCCGGGAGTATTGAGGAGAGAAAACAACTGAGCTGATGCCCTGTCGAAATAAGGGGAAGTTATAAACTGATCGTAGCCAGAGAGCAGACGAGTTGGGTCGGAAGCGGAGTGGTGAATGTTGAGGTCCCCAAGGAGAAGTGTAGGAAAATCATGCTGAGGAAACAAATCAACAGGAGAAACTGACCTAGTGTGACCTTTCGGAATGGAGTAGGCATTGTACAAACGAAACAAATTATGAGAAGTATCAAAAAGTCCCTCAGGGGAGTGAAAGTTCACCGCCATGAGGTCGTCCCTTTCAAAACACAAGGCAAGAATAGAAATAACACTTATTCGCCTTTGGTGAACATAGGGTGCAACTCGAGGCTTATAGCTGTCAGTTGTTTGAGGAAAAAAACATTTATACTTGCGAAAAACAGGAGGACAATTCCTTCAGAGAGGAATATCCTGAAGAGCCACAATATGAGGAGAACTTTCTACTGAAGTAAACAAAACTAAAAAGAGTTTGCAAAACATTACTGCTACCGAGCCAATTATGTTGAACAATGGAAAGATTTAAACAACCAGAATAATGGAATGATTGGGATGGTGAAGGACTCAGTGTTGGGGCTGGGCTTGTCGACATCTAAAGGTCCAGGTAGACATCGGTCAGCGCAGGCTTGCTCCAGTCGGCACCGGTGCCAGCTCTGAAGAGGGTGCTGCCTGCACCAAAGAGGTTCCTGCAGGGGAGGGGAGCGGCGAGGCTAGACTGGGTGGACGCGCTGCGAATCATTTTAACGGTTTCATGTTGGGTATATTCGCTAGCGGGAGGGAAACGAGGACCGTGCCTGGCTGGAGTGGCCGGTACAGTTGGGTGAACAGTTGGACCCTGAGGGCTGGTTTGGGGGAGGCCCGCATCCGGGGCCTCGGGAATGTCTTGGTCACTAGGAGGACGGAGAGCAGAGAGGATTTCGCCGCGGATGGGACAGGTGCCAGCGAACGAGGACTGCTGACCACCACAGTTAATACAGAGAGGGGGGAAGGTGTTGCAGCATCACAAGACAGACTTCTCAAAGCCCCCTTTCGGACAGCTTTGGTTAGCATATCTGTGGGCGGAGCGGTGATGGAGGAGAGTGCAGATCGGGCAAGCTTGTACCTCTTCTTTGCATAGAGGAGCAGAGTGACCAAAACGCCAGCACTTTCGGTACTGCATGGATTTGGAGGCAGAGTAGGTGGGGGCGACCATGCGGGCGGGGGAGAAAAGTCGGATGGATTCGCCAAACCAGGAAATATGGAGTGGGTTGACTGCCACAACCACCAAGGTTGTCCACTTCAGAGCCCTCTTCACCGGATCTGACTGTAGGAATCTAGGCCCAAATATGGGGACGTCAATAGCATTGCTGATTGATTCAAGAAGTGAAGGGAAGAGGTCAGTAGGCTCGTGCGGGACAATAGAAAGCGGAAGATTGTGGATGAGAAGCTCGACACTTGTAGGTGCCTCCCTGAAACCCTGGAATGAATTGTCTCCAACCGGGAAACTCTGCTTGAGCTTCTTAGTCATTGCATCAAAACAGCGGGGAGTAAGCAGAAGACGGGGTGTAGGGATTGGCTGTGAGAGTAACAGCCCTATGGCGGTTGACCGCGGCAGTAAGGGAGCGGGGTAGAGAGCAGTTGGCCTCTTTAAGCACAGCGGCCATGATGTCGGGAAGGGTAGCAGTCATGATGAAAGAATCATTCGGGAGGGTTAGGGATGTGCGAGGGGCGAAGAAAGAAGGTTGAGCAGCTGGGAGCGGTGGGCGTCTTTTGGGGACACTACTCGTGCTTGACGCAGCGACTTGAGCTGCAGTGGCGTTTTCCTTGCCCTTACCGCCCTTCCTGGTAACCTGTGCGCAGGTTTGTTCTTGGGGCTGCAGGGAATCAGAAACAGTGAAACCGGGGAGGGGACCAGTATAGAAGAATGAGGTGGCTGGATAGCGCTCAGAGTACAGTTTGGCTTCCTCTGATTCGGGGTGGCGAGAGGCGAAAAGGATAGCCGCTTGGGGTGAGTCTGGGTGTCGTTTGGCGTAGGTGTCCAGGTTGCCAAACCAGTTTCCCTCAAAAATGAAAGGAAAATCCGGGGCGGCGACCGTATGAGATGTGAGGCGGATGGCGAGTTTCTTTTTCTGCTGAGCAGGTTTAGCTTGGACAGCAGGGGCAGGAGTAGGTGGCGCTTGAGGCAGCGGGGGTGCCACTTTAGTGGCACGGTGGGAGGAGAGAGCAGCAACACAAGAGGACAAGTCCTTGGGGGACGCCTCCAGGTTGGATGTGGCTGGTGGTGAGGGCGTGGCTGAGCGCGCTACCAGGGTGGAGGTGAGGGACTCAACCTGCGAAGTCAAGAAGGTAACAGAGGGACGAAGGTCATTAACCATGGCGATGAGTTGGGCGAGAAGGGGGGCCAAAGCGAGTTAACCAGCGGGGAAGGTAGCGGCGAAGGCATTGTAGACAATGGAGAACCAAGCCGGGTCAAGCCGAGCGAGCCTGGCAGCATGCCGAAGGATATTGGAGACATTCTCAGCCTGCCCAGAGAGAGAGCCATGACGGGACTGGGATGACGACGAACGAGACATAGGATCAGCCCTACTGTCCTGGCGAGTGGAGGCAGAGCTACCAGGGCCAACAGCCAAGGCTGGGCCTGCACCAGTGGAACCGAGAGGGGCAGACGACTTCAGGACAAGGCCAACAGGCCAGGCCGGAGGGCAGGGAGGAGGGAGAGAGAGAAAGTACAGTCAAACTACCAGTTTGACTTTCCAAGAACACAAATCCTTGCAGCAAAGGTGAAATCAATATTTCACTTGAAAATGAAACCCAAGTGAAAAGCCAAAATAGATGTATCGTGACAAAAGAAAGACCAAACACTGAGGTTTAGATTGGCCGAATGCGGTAAGTATTTTAAGCGAGAGGAAAGTAGAGGGCGCCGAGCGTGCCTGTCTTTGTACGTTTTTCTTCTTTTTTTTTTGTTTTTTGCTATCATAGGATTCTTGTTTTAAGGGAAAAAATCTCGCATGCAGCTGACGCTATGACATAAATCAACCTCCAATACCCCTGGGAAAAAGCCAACCCCCCAAGTCCCTCTGGTGAGGAACTAAGCGCAGATCTCGCCCCCGGCACGAAACCCTTGACTAGCTAAGAACATAGACGAAAGGAATCAAATCAAAAACAAGCAGGAAGTGTCAGGAAAACTCATGGCACATTCATCTGGACAAAAAGAAAAATCAAAAATCAAACAAAAACGCAACCACTTGAAAGGTCCCATGCAAACAGCACAGTGGTGGCCAGGCTTGGCATAATTGAAGTCCTGGGGAGGCCTAACGGGCAATCTATTTTGGCCGCACACTCAACAAAGAGGAAGGAGATAGTGTAATACCATCCCCCCAGAGGCAGGCCGTGAGGGACCGTGGTCATAGTCCGAATGGTGAAGAAGTAGTTATGGATACCAGCCAGGTAGTTGTGGGCACCAGCCAAAAAGGTGGAGAAGCAGTAGGCTGCCAGCCAATCCGACCGCGTGAGGAGGCGGAGAAAGAGGGGTAGACCAAACTCTGTGCTGTAGAAACTATCGGAAAACGCGTTCGTGTCATGACTAGGCAGCCTCTTAAAGAGAAAGAGAGTAGAGAAATCGACCGTGGGCTGTTGAAATGTTTTCTCTTACTGCAAACCGTGTACCCGGCCGTCTGTAACATGGGCGTTGAGAAGACTGTTGGCGACGGTGCCAATGCTCTAAGCAAGGCTGAGCAAATACGGGGTAGGAAGTGGAAACATCATCAAAGATGATGATATCCATCAACCCAGAGTGAAGAAAGCCCAAAGGGATAAACCTAAGGGCAGGAGAAGATAAGGGGAGATGCACCCCACCCTCTAGATCACACTGATGATGGGGGGCGGAGTTGGGAAAACTGGTGATAATCTCGTGGGTTTGAGATTTCAATCGCCGTGTGTGTAGAGGAGACGGAGGATGGCTGTCTTTGTCCCTTTTTCTTTTTTTTCCTTCCTTTTTTTGTATCATATGATTATTGTTTTAGTGTACAAAATCCTACATGCAGCTTACGCTATGGCATAGAAAAAACCCCCAACTACCCCTGTGAAAAAGCCAACCCCCCAAGTCCCTCTGGTATGGAACCAACCGCACATCTCGCCTCCAACCAGAAACCCTTGACTAGCTAAGAAGATAGACGAAAGGAATCAAATCAAAGAACAAGCAGGAATAGTCAGGAAAACCCATGGCACGATCATCAGAACAAAAGAAAAACAACAAGCAAACGTAGCGGAGACCAGTTGAAAATTCCGCACACTCAGCGTGGAAGGGGCCAGGCTTGGCATGATCGAAGTCCTGGCGAGGCTAAAGATGCCAGCTTTTTTGGCCGCAGACGCAAAAAAGAGGAAGGAGATACTGCAATACCATCCTCCCAGAGGCAGGCCGTGATGGACCGTGGTCATAGTCCGAATGGTAAAGAAGTAGGTATGGATACCAGCCAGGTAGTTGTAGGTACCAGCCAAAAAGGTAAAGAAGCAGTAGGGTGCCAGCCGATCCGACCGTGAGGAGAAGAGGAGAAAGAGGGGTAGACCAAACTCCGTGCCATAGAAACTATCGGTAATCGCGTTCGTGTCCTCACTACGCCGCCTCTTAAAGATAAAGAGAGTAGAGAAATCGACCGTGGCCTGTTGAAAGATTTTCTCTTACTGCAAACCGTGTACCCGGCCATCTGTAACATGGGCACTGAGGAGAGTGTTGCCGACTGTGCTAATGCTCTAAGCGAAGCAGAGCAAAAGCGGGGTAGGAAGAGGAAACATCATCAGAAGAAGACGAAATCCATCAACCCAGAGTAAAGAAAGCCCAAAGGGATAAACCTAAGGGAAGGAGAGAGTAGAGGAGGTATGTCTCCACCCCCTAGAGCGAACTCATAACGGAGGGTGCAGTTTGGAAAAGTGGTGATAATATCCTGGTGTTGAGATTTCAATCGCCGGGTATGTAGAGGAGACAGATGATGGCTGTCTTTCTACCTTTTTTCTTTTTCTTCTTTTCTTTTTTTTTTTTCTTTTTTTTTTTACTATCATTGTAGTATTGTTTAAGGTACAAACTCCCGTATGCAGATCGCTCTAAGACAGGAAAAACCTCCACCTACAGTCCATCCCGCATCCCTTCTGCTAAAACCCTCTGACCCTGCCCGACACCAAAGTGTCCGGTTCTATTCGTAGAAACTACAGGAGAGCGTACAGGCCTGAATACAATGAACCAAAAAACCTCCACAGAAGTGCAGCCCATAAGAAAACTCCCCACCCCAACAGTGAACAACCAAGGAAAGTACAGAAACCTCAACAAACTCAAGGAAGAAAGATCCCAGCCGAACCCATAAGCAACCCACCCATAGCCCAACGACTGACCCCTTTCTGCCGCAGCAGGGGAGGGGCCAAGGAGCCAGCAGGACAATGCCGTAGGCCAATGATCACACACTAAGAGGTACCTATATATGTACCTGGAGCTCTTACGTCCCGGACACAAGGGCAGACAAGACCACAATGAGAAAGATCTGTAACCGAAACCAACACAAACGGCAGTGTGTGGCAGGGCGAAGTAGCGACCGTAGGCCCACCGGAAAGGAAACCAGAAGGGAGTCCATGTTACCCGGAGGCAACAAAGGCGGGAGGCATGAAACCCCTACCCCAAACACAGGCAAAAGCCACGCACGCAGCCATGACAATCACCCAAGCCCAGAGATCAGAAGGGAACAGAGGCCCAGGGTGTAGAAGCAGTAGGGTGCCAGCCAAAAAGCAGTAGGGTGCCAGCTGATCCGACCGTGAGGAGAAGAGGAGAAGGAGTGGTAGACCCAACTCTATGCCGTGGAAACTATCGGTAACCGCGTTGGTGTCTGGACAAGGCAGCCTCTCAAGGAAAAGAGAGAACAGAGAAATCGACCGTGGCCTGTTGAAGTGTTTTCTCTTACTGCAAACCCTCTTCCCGGCCGTCTGTAACATGGGCGTTGAGAAGAGTGTTGCCGACCGTGTAAATGTTCTAAGCGAGCCAGAGCAAAAGCGGGGTAGGGAGAGGAAACATAATCAAAAGAAGACGAAATCCATCACCCAAAGTGAAGACAGCCCAAAGGGATGAGCCTAAGGGGAGGGGAGTGTAGAGGAGGTATGACTCCACCCCCTAGAGCGAACTCATGGCGGGGGGTGGAGTTGGGAAAAGTGGTGATAATCTCGTGGTGTTGAGATTTCAATCGCCGGGTGTGTAGAGGAGACGGAGGATGGCTGTCTTTGTACCTTAAACAAATGCATATGATTTAAAAACAAAAACAAAAACAAAACAAAACAATGGTCACAGTAGTTAGAACTCTTCATGCAACCATCTAAGTAATACACCACTCAGATACTGGGGCACGGGCCAAGTCCATTGACAGTCACCTTTCATAGGTGCAATATGTTGAGGCTACTAAATGCCCTTATCTCTATACTACCTCGCTTGTATGCAAGAACTCTATTCCTACACGATAGGACTTCCTACGATCACTATACCTACTACGAACACAAGATGTTATTCTATAACGATAGACGAAGCAAACTACGTAGGCTATGTAGATAGCCTATGATAGGCACGATAGTCGTTTCCCGTTACGAACACCTGAAGGGAAGGCTGGTTTGTTACATTTGGTTGCGTCAATACCAAACGGCAAACGACTACACCAACAAAGAAGACAACGACCGGAACTCTTAATTGAGACATTCTGGAAACGAAGACCTAAGCGGCGAAGAGCTACGAGAAGCAAGACCTACGGGGCGAAGAGCTACGACAAGGAAGACCTAAAGGGGCGAAGTTCAACGAGAACGAAGACCTAAGGGGCGAACAGCTACGAAAACCAAGACCTAAGGGGCGATGTTCAACGAGAACAAAGACCTAAGGGGCGAAGACCTATGAGAACAGCAAAAGATTTAAGAAAAAGAAAGAGCAAAAAGTGGAAAAATAGGTGAACTTTTTTAAGGGGCGAGTAGGGCTTAGGAGGAGCCCTAATTCTTAAGAAATAGGTTCTCATAAGACAAGTTCGACAAGCAATTGAGCAGCAAAGATGAACGAAGTCGATACAAGACCGACAAGCGAAGCGCAGATAAGCGAAGTACATGAGGAACCTATCAAGTTTATTATATAGGTTTCTCATAAGACAAGTTCGACAAGCGATTCAGAAGCGAAGACGAACGAAGTCGATACGAGATCGACAAAGCGCAGCGCAGACGAGCGAAGTACATGAGGAACCTATCAAGTTAATTATATAGGTTTCTCATGAGACAAGTTCGACAAGCGATTCAGAAGCGAAGCCGAACGAAGTCGATACAAGATCGACAAAGCGCAGCGCAGACGAGCAAAGTACATGAGGAACCGATCAAGTTAATTATAAAGGTTTCTCATAAGACAAGTTCGACAAGTGATTGTGAAGCGAAGACGAATGAAGTCGATACGAGATCAACAAAGCGAAGCAAAGATGAACGAAGTATAAAAGAGAAACCTAACCATAAGAAAGTTAAAAATGACCCTGGAAAATGGGGAATTTTTTTCGAAACTGAAAGCCTTGTGGGACCAAGGCTTGAGGTGAAGGGGATCTAAAATGAAAAAGTATGCAAGAGGATATGAGAAACTTACAGGACGAACGGCAAACCTTGTTCAATCGGGCTAGTTACCTATACAGCAAAGATCAAACCAGAAAGTACAGTTTCGAAACAAACGAAGAAAGGGCTATGAGTTTACTCGATCAGTTGTAACGACAGCTGTGAGAAGGAACCCAAATAAACAAACAAAAGAAGAAGGAAGGGCAATGAGACTACTCGACCAGTGGTAACGACAACTGTGAAAAGGAACCCAAACGAACGAAGGAACGAAGAAGAAAGGCCTATGAGACTACTTGACCAGTTGTAACGACAACTGTGAGATGGAACCCAAACAAACAAACAAATGAAGATGAAAAGGGCTCAAGGTACTCGAACGGCTATAACAACATCCGGGAGAGAAGAAGCCAAACAAAAAGAGACTATAAGTTAGTCTAACAAATGAAGACGCTGGATCGGTTGCAACGGCAACTGTGAAAGTAACGATAAAGAAAGACAAGCACTTATGAGAGAGGAGCTTAAAGAAAGACAAGCACTTGTGAGAGAGGAGCTTAAAGAAAGACAAGCACTTGTGAGAGAGGAGCTTAAAGAAAGATAAGCACTTGTGAGAGAGGAGCTTAACCAAGAAATGACGAAAGATGGCAGCGGAGAAGGAGAGCCAAATCAATGAGGAAAGTCCTCAGACGATAGTACTTATGGAAAACCACAATAACGAATTGGTCAACACACTCTCCAATGCAAAGGCAATAAGATAAGAAGAAGCGACCGAATGATTACAACATAATTCTTCTGATAAGAATTAACCGACACATCATACAACAAAAGAATCATGCGACGAATAACGAGTGATTGAAAAACACTTAATTGAATAAGTGATCACAAGACAATATCAAATGATTCTTTTGAGAGTACTTAAGGCAAGGACAACACGAACAGCAAGCAAAGCAATCGTACGATTATTGCATAATCCTTTTGATAAGGATTACCCGATACCAGAACGACACAAAGAAAAGAAGAGGCGACCAAACGATTATGACATAATCCTTCTGATAAGAATTACACGATGCAAGAAGAATGGAAAAAGGAAGGAAGGAGCCACAGGACAAAAGGAAAGCCATGGGATGGACAGAAAGATCAAGAACCAAGAAGAGATTTATAAGAGAACCTTTGGAACATCAAAACTGAGAACAACACTCCACATGAAGCATCCACCAAGACAACGAATACGAAAACGACCAAGAACCACTTACCCCTACCAAAGACTGTTTATTCTTCTTTTACTTCTGTCCCGATACCAAAGACACATCCTGCTCCCACCACCATCACCACGCAAATGAAGAGGCCTTCAAACAGAGAATCCTCGACCTCCCCCCACGCTGCCATGCACTGGAGTGCATGTTATGATGACGACTGCGACGTCGACACCAACCACGACGACAAGCGAAGAAGGTACGCTGGGGTGAGCCAGCAGCACCTGAAGAGCGACACCATGAGGCTGGAAAGATGGTGGACGATCTCCAGGAGGAGATGTTGAGGATGTCCGAAGAGATTGGCAGCCTCAAGGAGGAAAACCGAGGACTAAAGAAGAGAGTAGTCCTTGCCAAAGACGCTGCCCGGAAGGCAGGGATCGAAGGGCGACGGCGGGCATACGAAAAGGTCGAACTCCAGATCAGGATTCAACGAGCGATGGCGGAGACGGAAGCCTTGGTCAAGGAAATTGACCGAGACAACGAATACGCGGAGGTGGTCAGACAACCGCCAACAGAAAAAACACCAGGCGGATCCCCATAAAATGGGGATAATAAAACGAGCGTGCAAGATGAATGGGACGCGGCCTTAGGAAAAGGCAAAGGACCTGAGAGGATAAAGAGTACCTCAGCATGGTAACGTATAAAGATTTGTTTCCCTGTGTTAATGTTTTTCAAATTGTTTAAATTGATTTTAAGTTTGGCATTGAATTTGGAAGTAAGCTTGAAGGGTCTCGAGCTGAGGGAGAGGGGAGCTAATGTCACCAATCGTGACTAAGAAAGGCAGATTTCACATGACTAAAAGTGATTAGTCATAAGGTATGTTTATATTTCGCGCTATGCAGTGGGTTGACTCATAGTTCTCACATGACTCGCACTTGCGTGTTATGATTATGTAATGATTGGTTGATGTTTTCTTGGACTCACGATTGTGAGTCATAATGATGTAATGACTTTCACGCGTGACTCACACTATGAGTCACGAGTTCCACACAGGTGACACGCTTTGCGCACCTGATATGTTTTATGTTTTATGATTGGTTTATGGCATGTTGCGCAGTGACTCAAAGGAGTCATCTGATGGATTTTGGGTAGGACTCATTTTGAGTCATAAGACCGCGTGACACAAGTTATGAGTCACCAGGGTTAGGGTTGTTAGTGTGAAGAGTGTATATAAGGAGGAGACTCGGTCAGAGTAGTTAGCATCCTCCGTCTCCGCTACACCTCCGGCGATTGAAATCTCAACACCACGAGAAATCATCGTCACATCCATCCACCCCCCTCTCCTCAGACACGCCACATTGCCTCTGTCTGGGTGAAGCCATCTCCC
>Ga0307509_10005911_pt1 | contig 16748 bp, 15 predicted proteins | sample 10_EM_MG_FD_202245 | JGI IMG/M metagenome (GOLD analysis project Ga0307509, IMG submission 202245) | Populus trichocarpa ectomycorrhiza microbial communities from riparian zone in the Pacific Northwest, United States - 10_EM | ecosystem: Host-associated > Plants > Roots > Unclassified | place... | reverse complement strand
CCGATTACCGTCCGGCGCGGACGATCAAATTCATCGCGTACGAGGCCGAGGAGATCGGGCTGCTCGGCTCGCAGGCGATCGTGAAGGACTTCCAGCGCGCGCAGACCAACGTCGTCGGCGTGCTCCAGCTCGACATGACGAACTACCAGGGCTCCGACAAGGACATCTGGTTGATGAAGGACTTCACGAGCGCCGATCAGAACGGGTTTCTCGAGCGCTTGATCGACACCTACGTCGGCGCGACCTGGGGCCTCGATGCGTGTGGCTATGCCTGCTCCGATCACGCGTCGTGGACGCGCGCCGGGGTGCCGGCGTCGATGCCGTTCGAGTCGCGCATGCGCCAGCGCAACAAGCACATCCACAGCGGGCGCGACACGCTCGCGCAGAGCGGCAACGAAGCGAGCCACGCGCTCAAGTTCGCGCGCCTCGCCGCGGCGTACGCGATCGAGCTCGGCAAGGACGGTGCGCCGGAGAGCTCCGACCACCTGCCCTGGCAGCTGATCGCCATGGGCGTGCTCGCCGCCGGATCGCTCGCCGCTGCCCGTCGCGCCATCGTATGATCGGCGCGTGCTCCGCACCCCGAGCGTCCTCGTAGCGCTTGCAAGCCGCCGACCGACGTGAAGAAGTCGATCGGCTCGAGCAGGATCTAGCGATACGTCGCGAACTGCGAGCTCATCCGCGTGCCCTGGCCCGCGGAGAACGTGTTCATGCAGCTGTCGTCGGTGTAGTCCATGAAGTTCGTGATCGGGTCGTTGCCCGGATACCTGCTGCCGGTGCACGTGTTGCGACCCGTCGGGCACCCGAACGCGGCGCTGCGCTCGGCCGGCGTGTCGCTGACCAGGTCGTTGTTCTTCGAGCAGCCGCCCTGGAACGTGTGATAGAGGCCCATCCAGTGGCCGATCTCGTGGGTCGCGGTGTCGCCGAGGTTGTACGGCGCCGCGGTGCCGCCGGGCAGCGACGAGAACAGGACCACGACGCCATCCATCTTCGGGCTGTGCGCGTAGTCGGCCGGGAACGTCGCCCAGCCGAGCAGGCCGCCGCCCATGTTGTTCGTGTAGACGTTGAGATCCGCGGCGCCGCCGATGCGGAGCGCGGTCTTCATGTTCTTCTCGGCCGTCGTGCCGTCGGTCGCCGTGTAGTACGAGTCGTTGTTCGTGTCGTCGGTGGACGCGAGCGTGAACGACCAGCCCTGCGGTCCGTACGAGCTGTTGAGCACCGAGATCTGGCTGTTGATCTGCGAGCTCGTCACGCCACCACCGGTGCCGTTCGAGGCGTGGATGCGGTGGACGTGGACCTGGATCGGCGCGTTCACCGCCTCGTACGGCCCGCGCGCCGCCATGAAGTCGGAGACCTCTTGCTCGATCTCGGCCTTGCGCTGGTCACTCGGCTCGAGCGTCGAACAGCCACGCGCGGTCGTCGCGGAGCCCGGCTCCTGGATACCTTCGTCCTCCGTGTCACTGGTCTGATCGACGTCCGCGTCGACACAACCAACGATCGCGACTGACATGATGGATGCGAGTAGGAGCTTTCGGCTGGTCATGCGCGAAACGGTAGAACCGTCACGCGTCAGTTCTCCACGTTTCTGCTCCTCATACTTCGTGGTCAAAGCGTTTTGTGGCGACGACGTAGGAACGTGTAGGTCATGTCACTACCGAGCGCAGCGGCGCGGCGAGCTCGTCGTGAAACATCGTGCGCAACTCGACGTGGCCCGGATGAGGAGCGCGGCGATCTCGACGGTGATGGACCTCGATCCGCGCACCGATCGCGAACGTGCGATCGAGAAACGCGGCGAGCTCGGGGCGAGATACCGCACGCGGTGTGACGAGGTGACGGATCCCCACGAGCGATGACGCGGCGAGTCGCCAGACCCGCTCCGCCGCTTCCTCCGCCCATACCGCGCTGCGCGCTTCATCGGCGACGACCGTCATCGGCAAGCCGCGGGCGTGGCGCGAGCGCAACCAGTCGAGGTGACCGCTGCGGCCACTCGCCGACGGTCCGATCCACGGGCCGCTGCGCACGACGAGCGTATTCGGACGCGCGAGCATGAGCTCCTCCGCCGCGACGCGCGTGCGCCCGTACACGCTGAGCGGATCCGGCGACGAGCGCTCGTCGTACGGCCCGGTGTCACCGCTGAACACGTGATCGCTCGAGCAGTAGACGATCCGACACGCCGGCGGTGCATGCGCGATCAAGATCCGCATCGCCTCGACGTTCACGCGCCACGCGAACTCGGGCGACTGCTCGCAGTTCTCGACGTCGCACACGCCCGCGCACTGCACGATCGTCGCGGGCGTGACGCGCGTGAACAGCGCCGCGACGTCCGGCTCGTCGTCGAGATCGATCGCGCCGGTCACGCCCGGTGGCACGTGCTTCGTCTTGCCGTTGACGTACGCCGCGACGTCGGACCGCGCGCGCAACAGCGAGTACCCGAGCATCGAGCTCGCGCCGAACAGGATCGCGGTCACGGCTCAGGATACCTCGTGCGCGCGAGGGCACGTGCGATGCACGCCCAACCCGCATGGCCCACACTCAATCACTTCCTCATCTCCCCGGCCATGCAGGCGCGCGCTGGCTGGCACCGATGGTCACCGCGATGATCATCGTCTCGCTGATCATCCTCGCGATGATGATGTACCCGTACGTCAGCTAGCCGGGCGCTCGGCCAGCAGACGATCCAGCTCACCCGAGCGATCGAGTGCGCGCAACTCCGTGAAACCGCCGATCGAGCGGTCGTCGATGAAGATCTGCGGCACGGTCGACTGTCCCGTCGCCGTGCGGAGCCAGGCGCGCGTCTGGTCATCACCGGTACAGTCGATCTCTTCGTAGGGCAGCTTCTTGCCCTCGAGCAGGCTCTTCGCGGCCGAGCAGTACCCGCAGTACTCGCGCGTGTACATCTTGATCTGCGCCATTGCGCACAGCTTAGCCATCGGAGGCGCATCGCGCCATCGGGCGCCGGCGCACACGGTGATCGCAGCGCACGCGCAGTCCGGGCGGAACGCCGCATGCACTCGGTCAGGTCATGCGGCTTATCAAATACCTCGTCACCTTCGGCATCCTCGGTTCGTTCGCGGCGGGCTGTTACGTGGAGGAGCGTCGTCCGTCTCACCCGCACTATCGCCACCACGACACCGTCATCATTCGCGACCATCGCTGACCCGTGTTAACAGGAGGGCGTGCGTACTCTCGCTCTGACCTTGCTATTCGCGTGCGGCGGTTCGTCGTCCGCGCCCGAGACCACCACGACGGCGCCTGCACCCGCAGCGCATCCCGCGTTCGACGTGAAGGTGTCCGGCGCCGGCCGGCCCGTGATCTTCATCCCCGGACTCGGTTCGCCGGGTGCGGTCTGGGATGGCACCGTCGCGCACCTGAACGGCAAGGTCCAGGCGCATGTCCTGACGCTCGCGGGGTTCGCGGGTCAACCGGCGATCCAGCCACCGTTCTTGCTGTCGGTCCACGACCAGCTCGTCGACTACATCAAGCACCTCGATCATCCGATCGTGGTCGGCCACAGCCTCGGTGGCGCGATGTCGCTGTGGCTCGCCGAGACCAACTCCGTCGACCTCGGCGGTATCGTCGATGTCGACGGCCTGCCGTTCATCGCCGCGATCCTGGATCCGACGATGACCGAGGCGAAGGCGGCGGAGACGGCGAAGCAGATCGCCGCGGGCATGGGCGGCGGCACGCACGAGCAGTTCGTCGAGCAGACCCAGAAGTTCGTCTCGACCATGGTGACGAGCGAGAAGGATCAGAAGTTCCTCGCCGACGCCGCTGCGAGGTCCGATCAGCACGCGTTCGCCAACGCGTTCGCCGAGCTCTACGCGAAGGACCTTCGCGCGGACCTCCCGAAGATCACGACGAAGGTGACCCTCGTGATCGCGACCGAGCAGCGCGGCGACGTCCCTCGGCCGCAGCTCGAGGCGGCGTGGCACGCGCAGATCGACGCGCTCAAAGGTGCCGACGTCCACTTCGTCGACCACGCGAAGCACTTCGTCATGCTCGATCAGCCGGATGCGTTCTACGCGCTGCTCGATCAAGTAGTTGCGGCGCACTGAACGGTAATTCTGCCGGCGCGTGCCGCGTCACTCCGTGCGACGATTTTCCGTATGAAGCGCCTCGCCCTCTTCAGCCTTGCCCTCGCCGCGTGCACGTCGAACGAGCCGCCGGCGTCGGTCCAGCAGACGTTCTTCAGCCAGTTCGCCGCGATCCAGAGCCTGCAGGCGCAGGCGATCCAGCAGCAGAGCTCGTTCGCGCCGCTCGACGGCAACGTGAGCTTCTCCGGCGCGTGCCCGAACGGCGGCACGGTCGCGGAGACCGGTTCGTACAGCGGCGATGGCACCGCGACGAACGCGACGTTCGATCTGTCGCTGACGCTCGGCAACTGCGGCGCGAATGGCGTCACGATCGACGGTGGCTGGGACTGGTCGGCGACCACGACCGGCACCAGCGCGAGCTTCAGCGTGAGCTCCGATGTGACGATGACGAGCCCGCAGCTGACCGGCCACTTCGTCGAGGACCTGACGATGGAGTTCTCGGCCCAGCACTTCGCGATCACCGGATCGATGGATGTCGACGGCAACCACTACGACGTCGACTTCTCGTACCCGAACTAGAAGATCACGGCGCAGCTCGCACCGGCGACATCGTCGGTGTTGTTGCCCTCGTCGCACTCGCTGACCGTGTTCGCGCTGTCGACCACGCCGAAGTAGTTCTGCGGCGACGCGGGCTCCGGGATCGGAAGCTTCGCGTGGACCGAGCCGCCCGGGAGCACCGGCTGCGTCGTCGTCGCCGTGCCCAGCACGGTGCCGGTCGCGTCGGTCCCCTGATAGAACGTGACGACGACACCGGGCGGCACGCCGAGCGCGCCGAGGTTCGTGACGCGCGCGTCGAGCACGAGCTGGTTCGCCGCGCATTGATCGAGATCGACCGCGAGCTCGACCGCGAGATCCGGCGCGTTGAACACGCCCTCGCCCTGCGCGTTCTTGCGGTAGTCGTTCAGGCCGGGCTGGGTCCAGTTCGTCGGCTCGGTCAGCGGCACGTTGCCGTCGGACGTCGCGTTCGTGACGTGATACGCGTGCTGCGTCCACACCTTGCGGGTCGGCACCCAGCGATCCATCGGATCGCCGAACACGTAGAGGCCGCGCTTCGCGGTCTGGGTCGGGCATTCGCTCGCCGCGTTGCCGTCGTTCGCGACGACGAGGATCTCCGAGTTGCCATCGCCGTCGACATCGACCACGAGCGGGTACTCGTGGATCGTGCCGGTGGTGTTCGGCAGCTGGAGCTGGACATGGCCGTCGACGCCCGAGTAGACCCAGACGTTGCACTCGTCGTTGTAGATCACCTCGGCCGAGCCATCGCCCTGGAAGTCGAACACCGACGAGCCGGTCGCGTTCGACGACAGATCCTGGGTCGCCTTGCTCCACCGCACGAACAGCGCGCCCGGCAGCGGCGTGAAGCCGGTCGTGTCCTCGCTCGGCCGCGCGAGATCGAGCACCGAGTAGCTGTGGCCACCGGCGACGCCGATCTCCGGACGGCCGTCACCGTCGAAGTCGGCGATCGTCGGCGGGCCACCGATGTTCTGCGAGCTGCCGCCGGGGATCGCGATCGGTGCGGTGCGCTTCGTCGGATCGGTGACGCACATCGCGTCGGTCGGATCGACGGCGCAGAACAGCGCGCCGGTCTGGCCGTTCAGCGCGATCACCTGGCCCGACGCGACGAGGACGACCTCGGGCGTGCCGTCGTGATCGAGATCGACGATCGCGGGATAACCGTCGTTGCCCGCGTAGGTCCAGTACGCCGACACGACGGTCGACGCCGGCGTGGTGGTGTTCCACGCGACCTTCCACGCGTTCTTGCCGGTCACGATCTCCGGCACGCCGTCGTTGTCGAGATCCGCGATCGCAGAGATGCCACCGGTGTAGCCGCCGTTCGTGCCGACGAACCCGCCGTTGCCGCCGCCGCCTTGATCCCAGATCACGGTGCCGTCGTTGTCGATCAGGGTCGCGCCGATCACGACCTCCGCGCCGGCGTCGGTGTCGAAGTTCGCGAGCGTGACCGCGCCGTTGTTGACCTTGATCGGATGCGCGGTGCCGTTCGGATCGTGCGAGGTCCACAGCACCGCGCCGTTGCGATCGATCGCGATGATCAGGCTCTTGCCACCCGCGAGCCGGCCCGCGTAGACGATGTCGGGCATGCCGTCGCCGTTGACGTCACCGACGGCGATCGTCGAGCGCCCCTCGGAGCCGTAGCTCGTCGGCGGGTTCTCCGCGATCGGGCCGAGCAGCACGGTGCCGGACGCGCCGTCGAGCACTTCGATCTGGCCGGTGTCGAACGCGGTGCCGTTCGCGGTCGTGTTGACCACGACCTCGGGCGCACCGATCCCGTCGAGGTTCGCCACGACGGGGATCGAGATGATCTGCAGATCGGTCTTCGCCCACTCCTGGATCACCTGGAGGTCGGTGAACGTCGGGACCATCTGGCAGGTCAACGGATCGGGCTGCGGCAGGCACTGGTTCAGCGTCGGCTCGCAGAAGTAACCCGGGTCGCAGTCGTACGGATCGTGGCAGGTGTTGCCCGGCACGACGCACGCGTCGTCGAGACAGACCTGACCTGCGTCGCAGCAGGTGTCGAGCGTCGCGCCGCAGCGCACGCCGGAGCTACATGCCGAGAGGCAGCGATCCTCGACGCACTCGTTGCCCGCCGGGCAACACGCGACCGGATTGCCGCACAGCGTGCCGCCGTTGCAGGTGTCACCGGAGTCGGATGGATGCGAACTGGCATCGGGACCGCCGGTCCCGGCATCGTCGCCGGCGCCGGGGTGGTGGGTCGCGCAGGCAGAGATCAGAAACGTGACAGCGACGAGCGTCGCGCGGGCAGACATCGTTCCCACGATATCGTCCATCGCGGGGACTTCGCGACGTGGCTTGTCGCCTACATCGTGGCTACGAGATCAGCCGAGCGTCGAGCTCCGCGCCGGACCGGAGAGGTTCGTGTCGACGAGCTGACCGCGCTCGGCCGACTGCGCGCACACACCATCGGCGCCGGCGTCACCGCATAGATGATAGAGGTCGTACGAGGACCGGGCGGCCGGAGCCGTGCCCGGCTTCACGCAGCCGACGAGCAGGAGGACAAAAGCGAGGCGAACGAGCGTCATACGCGGCGCGTATCGCACAGGTGCACACAACCCCGCAAGAGCGGTGGCATAGTGCCGGCCATGGCGGACGTGGGTGGTCATGTGGCCTTCGAGGCCGAGCGGTTGGCGCTGGCCCAGCTTCGGGTCGACAGCAACGAGCAGTACGAACAGGCCGTCCGCATGGCGACCGAGATCAGCGCGCACGCGCTCGGGGTCGAGCGGGTCGGCGTCTGGCACCTGCGCGGTCCGAACGAGCTCGAGCTGACCCACCTCTATACCGCGTCGAATCGGCGGCACTCGACCGAGCGCCAGCGGCTGCTGCTGCCCGACCCGAGCGCGTATGGCACCGCGCTGCACGCGCGCCGGGCGATCGTCGCGAACGACGTCGCGACCGACCCGCTGACCACCGAGCTCGGCTTCTACACCAAGCCGCTCGGGATCACGTCGATGCTCGACGCGCCGTTCTACTATCACGGTGCGGTCGGCGGCGTGATCTGCCACGAGCACGTCGGTGCCCCGCGCACGTGGACCGACGCCGAGGTCAACCTCGCGTGCTCGATCGCCGACATGGCCGCGGTCGTGTGCGGCCAGGCCCAGCTGCTCGACGCGAAGGAAGCGCTGCGCGACAGCTCCGCCCGCCGGCTCGACGGTTCACGGGTCGAGACGCTCGCCCACGTCGCGACCGCGATCGGCCACGAGCTCGCGAACACGCTCACCTCGATCCAGCTCGCGATGCTGCGGATCCAGTCGTCGAGCGATCCGCGGGTCGCCGAGCTGGCGCCGTCGCTCACCCGCTCGGTCGCGCTCGCGACCCAGCTCCTCGACGGCCTCAAGAACTTCGGCCGCGCCGGCGCGATCGGCACCCGGTCCCGGGTCGGCGAGATCCTGCCCGCCCTCGTGCCGATGCTCCAGCTCCTGACCCGCGGCAACGCGACGGTCTCGCTCCACCTCGACGAGGCGGCCCTCGCTCCCGCGATCGACGACTCGGACCTCCAGCAGGTCGTGGTCAACCTCGTGGTCAATGCCGCGAACGCGATCACCGGGAGCGGTCGCGGGGGAACGATCCAGATCTCCGTGCGAGCCCTCGCGAATGGCCGGGTCGAGATGGCGGTCCAGGACGACGGTCCGGGAGTTTCGGAGGCGGTGGTCGACCGCCTGTTCGGGCTCTATGTCACGACCAGCGCCCACGGCACCGGCCTCGGGCTGTGGCTGGTCAAGCAGATCGTCGAGGAGGTGGGTGGGTCGGTCCGGTACGAGCCGGCCCACCCGGGTGCAAGGTTCGTGATCGAGCTTCCACAACGCACGCGTTGACGCAGAAGCGCGATGGAATCGTCGCGCCGTTGAGGTATATGGCGGGCCATGCGTAGCCTGCCCGTGCTCCTCGTGATCCTCGCCGCCTGCGGCGACAATGGTGCCGCCACCAAGAAGCCCGACGCGGGCGAGAACCATCCGCCGATCGACGCGAAGGTGTTCGAGGATGCGAAGGTGTTCGAGGATGCGAAGGTGTTCGAGGACGCGCCGGCGACTGTCGCCGACGGCATCCAGGAGGTCCGCGATGCGGCCGATGGCGCCGTCGACCTCAACGTCCACCACGTCACGGTCACCTACGTCCGCCCGCAGATCGGCTCGTTGACGAACGATCCGGCGGGGTTCTATGTCCAGTCGGATCCGACCGGGCCGGCGCTGCTCGTTGCTGTCGATCCTTCGACGCTGACGCCGGTGCCCATTGCCGGTGATGTCGTGGACTTCCACGTCACCGCAAAAGCGGCTGCCGGGATGCAGCCGCGTGCGTCGACGATCGACACGTTCTCGCGGATCTCCCAGGGCGCGAATCTCTCGACGCTCGTCCAGGACATCTCGACCGCGACCGATACGGTCACCGCCATCCAGAACTACGACTCCGAGCTCGTCACGGTGACCGGGACGCTGGTCGGCAACATCGGCACGAGCGGCACCGGGTTCTCGAAGTTCGAGCTCGATACGGCCGGCGTGACCGCGAACACGAACCTGCAGCTCCGCCTCCCCACCACGCTCGCCGCCACCGCGAACCCGATCGCGGGCTGCACGGTCACCGCGACCAAGGTCACGATGAACCGGTTCAACGCCACGGCCGAAATCACCGCGTTCAACGCCTCGGAGATCCATCTCGCGTGCAACGAGAGCGTTGTCAGTGCAGTCGCGACGAGCGCGACCACGGTCCAGCTCACGTTCGCGCGCAACGTCGCCACAGGGTCGGTGATGGCGGACGGCTCGCAGTTCACCGCCAACAACGGCCTGACGCTCAGCGCGCCGGTCGTCAGCAACAACCTCCTCACGCTGACCACCTCCGCGCAGACCTCCAACACGATGTACACGGTGACCGTCGCGAACACCGTCACGGACATCGACGGGGATCAGGTGATGGCGCCCGGCACGGTGACGTTCAGCGGCTTCCTCTCGCCGGCCGTCGTGAAGATCAACGAGATCAACGCGAACATCGCCGCCGGTTGCGACCTCATCGAGCTTCGCGTGCTCACCGACGGCAGCATGAGTGGCTTCAAGCTTCTCGAGCGTCTGGGAGGCGGCGACATGGTCATGACGTTCCCGGCGAACTTCAACGTCCACAAGAACGACTACGTCGTCGTCCACCTCAACTCGGGTAGCGCGACCTGCAACCCGGGCGCGGCGACGAGCGAGGTCCTCACGAAGACCGATCAGCCGGCGGGAACGTTCAATGGCAACTACGACACCGCGTTCGACTTCTGGAACGCAGACGCGGGGCTCGTCGCGACGAACAACACGCTGACGCTTCTCGACGCCACGGCCACGATCGTCGACGCGGTGTTCATCGGCGACGGCTCGTCGGCGACCTCGGGAAACACGTTGACGCAGGCCGGCGTGATCGGCACGGCGAACCAGTGGATGCCCGCGCAGGCGACCTACCTCGCGGCCGAGTTCTACGCGGCCGCCGTCCAGAACTCGGCGATGACCGGCACGACCGCGATCGGGAACTCGCTGCAGCGGATCAACGACACGGACACGAACGCGAAGGCCGACTGGACCACCGGCACCGGTGCGGCGCAGACCTGGGGCGCGAACAACGCCGGCCAGGCCGACATCCCCTGAGCTGAGGTATGGTCGCGCGGTGACTACCCGCGCGCGCATCCTGACCGGCGACACTCCGACGGGCCGACTCCACCTGGGGCACTGGGTGGGCTCGCTCGAGAACCGGGTGCGCCTGCAGGACGAGTACGACTGCTACTTCCTGATCGCGAACATGCACGCGTTCACGACGCGCGCCGAGAAGCCCGCCGACATCCGGCGCGACACGCTCGAGATCGTCAAGGACTGGATCTCGGTCGGCATCGATCCCGAGCGGTCGACGCTCGTGCTCCAGACCGAGATCCCGGCGATCGCGGAGCTGACCTGGTACTTCGCGATGCTGCTGCCGTTCAACCGGGTGATGCGCAACCCGACGCTGAAGGCGGAGATCGAGGACAAGGGCCTCGGCGATCACTACTCGTTCGGGTTCCCGCTCTACGCGGTCGGCCAGTGCGCCGACATCCTCGCGTTCCGCGCCGAGCTCGTGCCGGTCGGCGAGGATCAGCTCGCGCACATCGAGATGTGTCGCGAGGTCGCGCGCCGGTTCGATCACCTGTACTGCGGTGTCGCGAGCGAGACCGCGGATCCGGACTACGTCGCGAAGGGCGGCGTGTTCCCGATCCCGAAGGGGCTGGTCGGCCGGATCGCACGGCTGCTCGGCACCGACGGTACGCAGAAGATGTCGAAGAGCCTCGGCAACGCGATCTTCCTCAGCGACACCCAGGGAGAGATCAAGAAGAAGTGCGGCAAGATCTTCACCGGCCGCAAGGAGCCGACGGATCCGGGCGATACCAACAACGCGCTGTTCCAGTACGCGCGCGCGTTCATGAAGGACACCGCGCGGCTCGCCGAGCTGGAGCAGCTCTACACCGCCGGCCAGATCGGCGACGGCGCGGTCAAGCAGGAGGTCGCCGCGGCGATCGACACGTTCCTCGCGCCGATCCGCGAGCGTCGCGCGGCGCTCGAGGGCGCGGCCGGTGACGCCCGCGTGCTCGAGATCCTCCGCGCGCACACGGTGCGGGCGAACCGGGTCGCAGAAGAGACGCTGTACCTCGCGAAGCAGGCGATGCAGCTCGACGTCGGCGGCCGCACGCTCGGCCTCGCGTGACCACGCTCGCGCTGACCACGCAGGGGCCCCTGCGCTGCGTGATCGGCGTCCACGTCGCGCGGCCGGTGCGCGAGCTCGATCTGTCCGCGCTCGCGGTGCCGCAGGAGATCACCGGCGATCACGTCACCCTCGCGTTCTCGGATCCGCTCGATGCCCTGCTCGGCTGGCGTCACCTGTGGCGCACGTTCGACGAGCGCGCGTATCTCATGTCGCTGATCGCGTCGGAGGCGGCGGTCGAGATGTTGCGCGAGCCGAGCGACCTCGCGCGCGAGACCTGGGAGTGGCTGACCGCGCGCGCGCGGGGGACGCCGACGCCACACGGCCTGTTCCTCGTCCAGCACGTCTCGGGCCTCGCGTACGGACCCGCGTTCGCCGACGAGCGCCTCGCGGACCACGGCCTCACCCTCGCCGCGCTCGGGGGCACGCGCGACCGGGTGATCCGGGTCACGCAGCCGGCGTGGATCGGCCGGACCCCGGATGCGCCGGTGCGGATCGATGCGATGACGGTCAGCCGGCGTCATATCGAGCTCGGTGTCGACTCGCACGAGGGCTGGTTCGCGCGCGATGGGGCGAGTACCGGCGGGTTCTACGTCGCGGCCGAGCGCGCGGGTGGCCAGCGCCATCCGCTGCACGCCGGGATGGCGCTCCAGCTGGGTGGTGAAGCCACGGTCGTCATTCTCGCCGTCCATTCCTGACGCGTTTGTGGCTGGCGCGTACGCCGAAAATGCGCTCATCTCCGGGGAATGGCGCAGCAGTACATGGGCAGTGTCCCGCTCTACCCGCGTGCGCACTACGTCGCGGAGCTCCGTCCCGAGATCCCCGAGTCGGCGTACGCGCCGTCGCGCTCCCGGCTGCTCTTGATCCCGGTGTACCTCGCGGTCGTCGTGCTCGGCATCTGCGCGATCGGGCTTGGCTGGGCGCCGTGGCCGGTCTGGCCGCTGATCTCGATCGCGATCGGCGTGAGCTTCGCGGCGCAGACGTTCATCTCCCACGAGAGCCTTCACGGCGGCATCACGCGCAACAAGCTCATCCAGCACGCGCAGGCGTATCTAGGGTTCGCGCCGTTCCTGCTCGCGCCGCGGATCTGGGTCGCGTGGCACAACCAGACCCACCACGCGATCACGAACCAACCCGGCGATCCGGACGCGTTCCCGACGATCGAGGAGTACAAGACCCAGGCCGGCGCGCGGTTCGCGGTCGACAAGTTCGCGGTCGGTCCGAACCGACTGCGCGGGTTCTGGACGATGGCGTTCGGCTTCACGATCCAGTCGGCGCACCAGACGCACAGCATCAAGAAGTTCAAGTACGCGAGCGGCGGTGTCGCGGTGCTCGCGGTCGTCGAGTCGCTGCTGATGGTCGGCGTGTGGGTCGGATTGCTCGTCGCGATCGGGTTCGTGCCGTGGCTGTTCGCGGTCTTGATCCCGATGATGGTCGCGAACGCGATCACGATCGCCTTCATCCTCACGAACCACTCGCTCAGCCCGTTCATCCCGATCAACGACCCGCTGATCACGGGGCTGAGCGTGACGGTGCCGAAGATCGTCGACCTGCTGACCCTGAACTTCGGCTACCACACCGAGCACCACCTGTTCCCCGCGATGAGCTCGCGCCACGCGCCCCTGATCCGGAAGCTGTGCCTCGAGCACTGGCCGGAGCGTTACCAGGCGATGCCGATGACCACGGCGCTGCGCGAGATCAACCGGACCGGGCGCGTCTACAAGGACGCGGTCACGCTCTACGACCCCGACACCGGCCGCGAGTGGTCGGCGATCCTGCCGCGCGAGCGTGCAGCCGAAGCGGTCCAGCCCGCGGCATGAAGGCGCTCGTCGTACTGTGCGTGCTGACCGCCACCGCGGCGGCCGACGGCAAGACGAAGGAGCTCGCGACCGGCTACCAGAAGGAGCTGACCGCGTGCCGGACCCGCGCCGACGGCGTCGCGAAGGTCCAGACGGGGACGAAGAGCCTCGTCGACGGTGGCGCGGCCGAGTACGCGCCGGATCTCGACCAGCTGACCAAGGGCCTCGCGACGATCCAGGCCTACTGCGGCGAGCTCGACGCGACGTTGCAACTGATCGCCGACCCAGCGGCATCGTACAAGCCCCTCGAGAAGCAACTCGACGACCACGACAACAAGATCCGCGCCCTGCGGAAGCAGAGCAAGCAGACGCTCGACACGCTCGCGCCGGTCCTCGCGAAGCTGATCCCCGCGATCAACGCGCGCGCCGGCACCGCGGCGCCGGTGGTGAAGAAGACGCCGCTGAAGTTCCCGTCGGGGCGCTCCGTCGACGCTCCCGCGCTCGCCGGGGCGTGGAAGGTCTCGGGCACGCCGGCGACGGACACCGCCGAGTACACCGAAGCGAAGCAGAGCTCGACGCTGACGGTCAAGCTCGCGACCGGTAGCTGCGCGGATCGCAAGAAGGATCTCCCGCGCGCCGCCGTCGACGAGCCGGGCTTGCCCCGGCGAGGCAGCGCTGCCGAAGGGCAGCGCGGTGTTGTCGACAACGACCCGAACCCGAAGCTCGACTGGTACGTCCGCTACGACAAGGACGCCCGGCGCATCCGAGTGGGATGTCGATCGTTCACCGGTGGCAGCCTGATCGCGACGCTCGACGATCCGATCGCGACGAGCTGGCCCACGCTCGAGCCGGTGCTGCTGGCAATGCTCGCGGCCCGCGACGCGAAGTGACCCGGCCCTGGCTGGTCCTCGCGACCTGCTGCCTCAGCCTGTTCCTCGTGTCGATGGACGTCACGATCGTGAACGTCGCGCTGCCCGCGCTCGCCCGCGACCTCCATGCCTCCACGAGCGGTCTCCAGTGGTCGATCGATGGCTACACGGTCGTGATCGCCAGTTTCCTGATGCTCGCGGGCTCGACCGCGGACCGGCTCGGCCGCAAACGGATCTTCCAGATCGGGCTCGCCGTATTCGCGCTCGGCTCGCTGCTGTGCAGCTTCGCGGGATCGATCGAGATGCTCGTCGGGTTCCGGATCGTCCAGGCGATCGGCGGCTCGATGATGAACCCGGTGGCGATGTCGATCATCGTCAACACGTTCACCGATCCGAAGCAGCGCGCGCGGGCGATCGGCACGTGGGGCGCGGTGTTCGGGATCTCGATGGCGCTGGGCCCGATCCTCGGCGGCGTGCTGGTCCAGACCGCGGGCTGGCGCTCGGTGTTCTGGGTCAACGTGCCGATCGCGATCGCCGCGATCGTGCTCACCGCGAAGTTCGTGCCAGAGTCGCGCGCTGCGCGGCCGCGCCGGATCGATCCGGTCGGGCAGCTCCTGATCGTGATCGTGCTCGCGGCACTGACGTCGGTGCTGATCGAAGGTCCGATGGCCGGCTGGCGCTCGCCGTGGATCCTCGGCGGGTTCGTCGTCGTGGGTGTCGGCCTGGCGACGTTGATCGGCTACGAGCGCCGCCGCGTCGAAGCGATGATCGATCTCCGGTTCTTCCGCAGCGTGCCGTTCGCGTCGGCGACGCTGCTCGCGGTCGTCGCGTTCTCGAGCTTCAACGGCGCCTTGTTCCTCAGCTCGCTCTATCTCCAGACCGCGCGCGGCTTGACCGCATCCCACGCCGGGCTGTGCCTGTTGCCGATCGCGATCACGCTTGCGATCTGCGCACCGATGTCGGGCAAGCTCGTCGGCGCCGGGCGCGTGCGGCTCGCGCTCGTGGTCGCAGGCACCACGCTCGCGATCGGCGGCCTCGTGATCACCGCCCTCGATCTCGCGACTCCGCTCGCCCAGATCATCGCGGCGCTCGCGTGCTGCGGCATCGCGATGGGCTTCATCAACACGCCGATCACGAACGCCGCGGTCTCGGGCATGCCGCGCAGCCAGGCCGGCGTCGCCTCCGGGCTCGCGTCGACGAGCCGCCAGGTCGGCGCCACGCTCGGCATCGCGCTGTCCGGATCGATCGTGGGCGTCGCCGCCGACGATCCTCGGTTCCCGACGGCGACGCATCCATTCTGGTGGACCGTCGTCGCCGGCGGCGTCGCGGTGATCGCGCTCGGCTTCGTCGCGACGAGCCGGTGGGCGCGCCGTACCGCCGACAGCGTCACGGACCTGGTTTCAGACTCCTGAGTTACAGGTAGACTGCGGCGATGCTCCGGTCGTGGCTCGTCGTGATCTGTTTGTGCGCCTGCAGTGATCCGTCCGTGCCGCCCGATCGTAGCGTCGAGTCGCCCGGTGGCTGGCCGGTCGGCACGAGCCGGTTCACCGTCACCGACGCGGCGCGCAGTCGCGACCTCGTGGTCCAGGCCTGGTACCCGACCGACGGCGCCGCGACCGACACCCGGATCGATCAGCTCGAGGTCGACCCGTTTCAAGCGCAGTACGCGACGCTGCTCGCCTCCGCGCCCACGTGCCCGAGCCGCACGCTGCCGGTCGCGGTCGATGGTCCGGTCGGCGCCGGCTCGTTCCCGGTCATCCTGATCTCGCACTGCCACTCGTGCACGCGCCTCTCGAACGCGACCACCGCGATCCGCCTTGCGAGTCACGGCTTCGTCGCGGTCTCCGTCGAGCACCTCGGCGACACGCTGTGGGAGCACCTCGCCGGTCACGACGCCGACATCGACGCGGCCGAGCTCGACATCCGCCAGCTCGACATCCGCGCCACGCTCGATGCCGTCGCGGCCGGCGGCACGCCGATCAGTGCGGTCGCCGATCTCACCAAGGTCGGCATGCTCGGCCACTCGATGGGCGCAGTCACCGCCGGCCGCGTCGCCCAGCTCGATCCGCGGATCACCGCCGCCGCCGCGCTATGCGCGCCGATGGAGAACCCGCTGATCCCCGGCGTCGCGCTCGCCGACATCCACGTCCCGCTCATGTTCATGGTCGCGGTCGAGGACAACAGCATCACCGAGTTCGGCAACAAGTTCATCCGCGACAACTTCAAGGCCGCGACCAGCACCGCGTACAAGATCGAGGTCGCCGATGCCGGCCACTGGTCGGTCTCCGATCTCGACGGGCTCGTCGACATCTTCGCCCCCGGCTGCGGCGAGGCGATGCGCCAGACCGACGGCTCCGACTTCACCTATCTCGATCCGCCGACAGGACGCAACGTCGCCGCGTCGTACGCCACCGCGTTCTTCGCCGCGACGTTGCTCGACGATGCCGGCGCGCGTTCGTACGTCGAACAGGCCAGCCCGTCGTTCGGCGTCACCGTCGATCACCACTGACGCGCGCGAAGGGGCGGCACGAAGGCCGGGATAGATTCCGAAGGGGGCGAAGAGAGCCCGTCGGCTGCGCCGCTCGCGACGCGGGCCGTTGGTTGGCTGCCACTGTGGTCTCGTTGACCCGGCTGTCGCGCGCAGCGTCAACAAGGCCACGTGCGGCCCGCGCTGCGCCACACCCGCGTCTGCTTTCCGACCTTCGTTCGCTTGCCCGAACTTCGTGGTCATCCACGTCCGGCCCGCGCCTCACCCATCCACGTCT
>Ga0307509_10005910_pt1 | contig 16749 bp, 23 predicted proteins | sample 10_EM_MG_FD_202245 | JGI IMG/M metagenome (GOLD analysis project Ga0307509, IMG submission 202245) | Populus trichocarpa ectomycorrhiza microbial communities from riparian zone in the Pacific Northwest, United States - 10_EM | ecosystem: Host-associated > Plants > Roots > Unclassified | place... | reverse complement strand
ATGTCCGTCCTTAATCGTATCAGGTTGTACCTTCCCGGCTTGGTGACCTCCGCAAACTACCTATCCAGCACCACCCGTTTGTACTACCTTTAGGTCGGGGGAGGCGTAGGACGAGAGGTCGTGAGAACTTTTCTCGGCGAATCTGGGGGTGCTGCGAGAACCACTGAATTCCGTCGTTATCACGGTATTCCTCCGCCGGGGGACCGAAGGGATACGAATGGGCGCGTTCGCCGGCGCCTTGGGCCAGCGACATGTCCATACCCGCCGTGTTGACAATCGGGGGGAGCGATCCTTCTGGAGTTGCAGGCATCCAGGTCAGCACGCCAATCCCCGACTGTTTTCGGGAGGGTTGGCGATCCTTACCTTACTATAGGCGGACTTGAAGACGTTCACTGCGCTGAACTGCTACGGGTCCAGTGCCACAACAGCACTCACCGCGCAGAACACCACCGGTGTGCGCGGGGTCCATTCGTGCCCTCCGGAATTCGTCAATGCCCAGGTGAGTCCCTGACTCCATGCAATTCGTCTGACAATGGTTTACGGGAGGTTTCGTCAGCTCGAGTCCGTGCTCGACGATATCGATGTTCTCGTGATGAAGACGGGGATGTTATACGACGAAGCTACCGTCCAGGTCGTCGCTTCTACCCTGAAGAGGCAATACAGGGATAAACCTCTTCGACTGGTGTGCGACCCCGAGTGTGTGTCTGCCTCTGGCGACGTGCTACTTCTGGATAGCGGGGTAGAGTCTCTGATCACTGAGGTGATACCCATGGCTACCCTCATCACTCCAAACAAATACGAGGCCGAACTCATTCTTTCGTATAAACGGGAGAAGGTCGCGATCTCTAGTTTGGCGGGCCTGGTCTCTGTGGCGAAGGAACTCCTCACCCTCGGTCCAAAAGCAGTTTTGTTGAAAGGTGGATCCGTAACGACGACCACGACGGAGGTCCGTGAGCTTTTGGGAACGAATCCTGGGATCTCTGTGTACAGGTACGGACTTCTGGACGAGAATATGAACATTCTCCAAGTCGGACTTGGTGAGAGAGGTTTGTCCCCTCAGCTCGTCGTCGATGTTTTGCAGGAGTCGCGTGGACCTGGAGGAGAGGTGGAGACGTCGATATTTATCCGGCCGTGGATCGAATCTATGAGCACTCGTGGTACAGGCTGCACACTAAGTGCTGCAATTGTGTGTGGACTCGCAAGGGGGCTGACGAGTAATTTCTCTCCTCTTTTTGCCCTTCTGGAGCCTGATCGCGGTCGGTCCAGCACCGGAGGCTGTTCGTGATGGAACAATTTACACATACTTAGGGATCCTCCACGCTTTCCCTGTTGGGGCCGGTCACGGTCCATTAAATCGCACCCACTTGGTGGTTTTGAGGTCTGTACCTCGGTGGGTCAACTCACCTTCGGGATCCCAAACGCGCTCAAACCCCTCCTAGACCTTGCCCGGGTGACAGGTACCCTTTGACACACTTACTGATTTCATCGACCGCCACCCTCTGGAAAGAGTTCGTTGAACACGCCTTTGTGAAAGAACTGGGGAAGGGGTTGTTAGACAAGAGGTGTTTCGTGCATTTCATCAAGTACGTTGAGTGTACCAATCCTCCTCCACCTCCTCATGTTCTTGATAGGCAGGATTACCACTTCCTCAAGTACTATGCAAGGGCCTACGCGTGTGTCCCGCAGAATCCATCAACGCGGAAATAGATTTAACGGATTCCACAGGTTACTGGCCGCAAAGTCAACCAGCTACACAGCGATAACTGCGGCGATACGATCGGTTCAAAACATCTTGCACGAAGTGTCAATGAACCACGTGGTGTTCTGCACCCAGTGGGGAATTAGTGAGAGAGAGCTTGAAGGGACTCCAGAGTCCATGGCAACGACGGCATACGGAGCCTACATAATGGATATCGGGTTCCAAGGTGATAGGGTCGAGTTAACCATGGCTCTAGCCGCGTGCCTCGTTGGGTACGGCGAGGTGGGGCTGTGGCTGGTCGACGAATCGAAACGTCCAGGTGGCTGGGTAATCATGGATGAGACGTCGAACCCTTATGTGCCGTGGATCAAGGAATATTCTGGAGAGATGTACCAAAAGGCGGTTGAGATGGGATTAGGTGCGTTACGAGCACACTCGGCGAGTTTTCTGCTGAACGTGGATGATATACCAGCGACGATCGAAGGTATTGGGTCGATGGCACCCCTCACAAACGAGAGATTCGAGGAGTTGGCCGAGATCTGGAGGAAGTGCGTTACGTTGGAAAAAGGATTTTGGGATATGGCAATCACCCTATCCTAAAGTGTTAGCAAAGTGTTGCAGGTGACCGTCGGGCAACAATTGATAGCGGACTTCTTGGATCGTTTCCCGACCGTGGGAAATCACAACTCGCCCCCTCGACCGCCACCGTAAAGCCACTGGACGAGCATGTCTGGGGCTTCCAGCTTATCTTCTGTCGTATCTGGTCTCGTACGCGCCCAAATGGGCTCGTCGGTCCCCAACAACGTACAAGAGGACGAGGTTGACCGCTACGTCCAAGAACTCATTCTCAAAGAAGCCAAACAGAAGGCTGAACGGTATGGAAGCCTCGGTATACAAGCATATCTTCCACCGTAAGTGATGCATCTGTTCTTTTTTCACAAGCACTCGGACCTAAAACAATGCGCATGTCCATCACTCAGGTCCGCTGGAAATGCTGCCAAAACCGACAAACGATTCCTGTCTCAGATCATTCGTAGGACGGACGACCACAACAAGACGATCCTCAAAGCCAAAGCTCAAGCGGCCCACGAGGCTCGAGCGGAGAGAGAAGAGGCCGAAAGGTTGGAACAGAAGCGGAGGGCTGAGGAAGCTGTCAAGGCAGAGAAAGAAAGGCGGTCGAGGGGTGAGTCTTCCCGCGCTTGGGACCGGGACTGGGACCACGGGAGAGATAGGAGTCGTCGGAAGAGACATAGGGAGGGTGATGGGGAGGAAGACTCGCCGAGAAGTAGCGAGAAGAGACGTCGCAGACGTCGCTCTCAATCTGCCGAAGGGGACCGGCCCAGTCGTTCCTCCCGGCGCCGATCTGATGATGAGGACAAGCCCCACCGCTCTTCCCGACGCCGCCCCCATTCCGACGAGGAGGAGGACAGATCACACCGTCCTTCTCGACGCTCCAAACACTCTCACCGATCCCGTTCACCGCGCCGCCGTTCACATTCCCCTCGTCCACCCAACCCCAACCCCTCACCCTCCGCTGTCCCATCCAAGATGGACAAGTATTTCGAGGAATCGTACGACCCCCACCTAGACGTCGAGCCACTTCCCCTCCCTACAATCCCGGCTACAGGTCTCATCAGCGATGCCGAATTCGAGGGGTGGGATGCCATGCTTGAGTTGATTAAGCTCAGAAGACAAGATAGGGAGGACAAGAGGGCGTTAGAACGGGCAGGCATACCGGCAAAACGGACCAAGACCGGAGCGATTGCTGCAGACCGTCCGGACGTCGACACGGGGTCCAGCATCATGAACATAGAGTATTCGAAGAAGGGCACAGTGAGAGAATGGGATATGGGGAAGGAAGGGTTTTGAGGTCGGGAGACGAGCCGTAATTATCATTTATTCCAACACACACGAACACCGTAGGGCACATTATATACTAATCTGGATCTCACTCTCCCCCTAGAGTGCAATTATCAAGTTTCGATGGCCTGCTTTAGCACCAGGCTCTCTTCGAGGGTGAGTTGGTCGAAAACGTTCGTGAAGTTGTTGGTGTTTCGGGAAGCGCACTCCTTGAAGAATGCGATGAGATGGGCCTAGAGTGCAGAAGCGGTTAAGGTCTGTGGCCGCAGCACTGTGCACTGGACGAACCGTCATATCCATCTGAGAAATGGGGTCGTTTTTGAGATCCTCGTCGTCGTTATCGTCGAGAACTTCGTCATTATCGAAGGCCATCCCTTTCGGCCCCAACATCTCCGAGAGCATCTGGAACTCCTCGTGGCTGAAACCTTGATTCTGTCTCTCCTCCTCGGCCCAGTCGTCCTCCTGAGGTAGATCGTAAAGGTGAGCACGAGGATGTGATGTGATTCTCGGAAAACCGTACCCCGTCGTCTGATTCGAGCTCTGGCACACTGCCTGTTCCCGCGAATGCAGACATCGATGCCGCCTCTCCTCCACTCTGGAGCTCGTGGACGAGGATCTTCATCGCTTTGACAGGGAAGGGGATCCGGGTAAACTCGTGGGGAGCTGTGGAAATCCGAACGGGCCAGAGTGGGCGATATGTCAGCACGCACTGGGTAACAGACAGAGTTGGAGAGCTGTACCGCGCTCTGGTATCGTACTTTTCTTTGTCCTAGACCTTGTCATGATAACTGGAACGCGTCAAAGCTCCGCCTGAGTACAAACCTCAAAACGCCACCCACCATTCTTGCCGTCGGAGTTAACAACGATGTCACCCTTGACAACCAGACCCTGCAAACTGGGACGCTCGGATGCAAACAGGGAAATCAGAGCCAAGGTTGAGACCCGGGACGGCCAGAACCCTTGGAATGTCTCCACGTTTTCGCAGAGAGTCTGAATGAACACATTCAGACCAGAATCACCCTCGACATTGGAAGACTCGAGAAGGCCCAGGATCGTGTCTCGCTGGTTCTGAATTAAAAAGTTGAATGGAACGACCAGGCTCTGAGAACGAGGGGTGAGTCCACGATCGAATAACTAGGACTCAGTGGGGTACCTGGATAAACGTGGCGGTCTTCGCAGTCTTCATGCACAACAACATCGCTTGCAAGAGCTCAGGGAGGACGGGCAGGACTACCTCCCCAGCCTTGCGCATGAGGTGAATAATAAGATCACCCATGAATAATCCTCCAGACTCCTCTTGACTTTGTAAGAGCCGAGCAACGAAGCTGAGGATGCTGGCCAACCCAGACTGGTTCGTGTTCGGGTCAGTCCAAGCCAGGACCTGTTGGGTATCCTTCCGAATGATAACCGTCAAGCAAGAAACCCCGTTCTAAAGAGTGTAAGATTCACGAAGTAATGCCGGAACTAGGACAGGTTACCTGGAGAACGTCTCGATCCTCTGCCCCTCTAAGGCACTTGAACAGCGGGGAAGCAATGGCGGCGAAAAATCCTTCCCCCAAACCCTTCTCGTTATCCACACCTCGGATCATCCCAGTCAGCAAATCAAGCGCTGAGCTGGTAATCCACGAAGCGTCAGGTCCGGAAGACCCAAGCGCCTGGCACAAAGCAGGAAGCGCGGCCTTGATCAGGGCTTCGTATACACCGGGAGATGGGAAGTGAGCGATGGTCCCGAGGATCCCGCTGATTAGTGATATAAAGATAGGGTCTAAGGACCAGGGTAAGTGGGTGGTAACGCCAGACGCGGCGGGGATCGGGCCTAATACCTTTCACATTCTTCGTCCAAACGTCCAGCACTGCAGTTACAAGGTCCCCAGCCAGCTGGGTAGTCATCCAATCCCCTTCTATCTCAATAACAACTGACAAAGCTTCGAGAACCAAGGTAAGGGTATCTTCAGAAGTGACAAGTAAGAACGGTCCGAGGTCCTTTGCGATGCGTGGCGCGAGCGGCCCCAGAGATGAGTGGGCGATATTTTGGCAGAAACTGGGGTGGATGGACTTAGTCAAGGTAACCAGAACCGCGAGAGATGCATACCCCTGGATTGCCTTCACAGCTGACACCTTAATCGGGATTTGAGCATCGTCATTCTCGATGACCTGGATCGCGGCATCCAAATAGCTTCCTGCAATTTCTTGAGGCAACAAACGAGAAAACTGGCTTGCGAAGACAAATCCTCGTCCTTGCAAGAATGGGCACTCTGAGGATGGACGGGTAAGGAATCAAGAACAAGCTCCGTTACATCTGGCTTACCGTCAAGGCTAAGGAATGAGGGGATAACCTCCACCAACAGGTAGTCGATGTTTATTGGCTTCTCTCGCCCTGAATCCAACTCGTCCTCGATGGACGTAAGGACGTCCTCGGATTGTGAGCCGATGACCGCCAAAGAAGCCTCAAGGGGTCGCCACCAATCGGGATCTCCCCCCTCTCGTTTTGTTCGTGCCTCTGTGACCGCTTTATTCACCGTTGTGTGGAAAGTTCCAACAACTTGAGCTGGTGAACGGTCGATTATGACCTTTAGGGCGACCGGGACGTTAGTAAGGCATCCCGTTATTCACAGAATCCTTACTTACTGAGAGAAGGTCAAACCCGGCGATGCGGACACTATATTGCATGGAGTCGTCGTACTCTTGCGCGACAAACGCATTGGCATTGCTGATCCAAGAGTCCTCCTAAGGATAATGAGGAACGATGTCCAGATTGCACACAAGAATAACTCACGTCATCTTTGGTAATCTGTACCCACCAGGTCACCGCTCCGATCAAACCGCCCATATTTTCAGTCGTTGTCCATAATTTGCCGTTCCCGGATCGAATAGTGCTAGTTATGAAATCAAAGATAGGGCAGACAAGTTGCATGAGATCCAATTGGCTATCGTCGTCGGAAGAAGCAGGAACCGATGGCATGTCCTCAGAGATATAAAATTTGGAGAAAAGGGGAGCAAGGGATTGGAGGTGAGAAACTCCGTAGGACAAAAAGTTTGGGGCGTCGGGCTTCAGGGACTTCGGGAATGACGTATTCATGATATCGAGGGTCTGAAAACAATGCGGATGAGGGTCGAACACGGGATATATGCGCGTGGGGTGCTCACCTTGAATAACTCTTTACGAATGGCTAACCCATCCCAACTCTGTTCATTCACATCTTGCGAGATATCCAGATCCAACAACACCTTGAAAGCCTCCAACCAGACGGGGATGATCGACGCGGTCGCTTCTTGCACAGCGGCTGGGTGTTGGTCTTTGACCATATACAGGGATATGAGACATTGACGGAAGACAGCGATCGAGCCGGCGCGGGTGTAGGTTGAATGCTACAAGAAGACGTGAACGGGTGGATGGGCGATGAAAGAAACAAAGGGACCTTGGAATCACCCAATATGGTTAAAAGTACGGGGACGAGCTCCCTCATGACAGGCAGCAGCTGATCTTCCGATAAGTCATTGCGTACGAACTCCGTAAACAGGCGCATCGCTCCATGAACCATGTCCGGAGATCCGGAAGATAATAGTCCTATGATGGAGGACAGCAAGTCAGGGTATTGGTCCGGCCAGTCACATGAAGCGATTTCCGAGATAGTGAGGGCCTGCGGACAATCCGAATGAGTTGACGAGCAAGTGGGTTGACACGTTCGTACGCATGAGGTTCTGATTTTTCGCTGGGGATCTGAAAGCCCTTGGAAAACCGACTTTCTTATCTGGTCCTTGATCTGGTCATCGATCCATATATGAGTGGGATCCTGTGGGGAGTTGTCCACGGTGAACGCACCTCTGCTGACGGCGCATCCCCTCTGAAAGCGGCGAAGAATGGCGACCAATGCTCTTTGACGTACTTTCGTAGAATAATGGCGGCAGAGTGCTATGGTTTCGAGACATCAAGTCACCGGTGAGGCTGCAGATGAGGTCAGGTACTCATCTGCCTCAGAGACATCTCGAGCTCATGGGTTACGATGATTCGACCTAGGGCGAGGCCAGCATCTGGTGATTTTAGGAGTTCACTAAGTCGCAGTTCCGCGGTGATTCGGGTGTTGGTGTCGGGGGAAAGAGTGGAGGATAAGCATTGGATCAACTCGAGCTCGGACATGGTTCGGGAGAAAGGTGCGCAAACGCGTCAAAACGCGTCGCGATCTTGGGTTTCATCCAAGAATCACCTTCTCCCATGTACACAGAAATGGATAGGATATCGTACTCGTAGGTCTACGTATGCTACGCGGGTAGAAGTGTTTGAACCACCGGCTCTGCCCCTTCGCCCCCAGCGAACGAGCGCGACAATCAGCCAAGCACTAAGACATCCAGTCGTTCTCCGCCCTGCTTTGGCACAGTCAGATAGTAGAAAGCACCAGGTGCACTTCTGTCTGTAATTTGACTTGAGGTGCGTTGATCAAAACGAAAAATCCCAAAATCAACAACACATCTTCCCGGTCACGTGCAAGCGTCGGGGATCACGTGCGTCGCTGTTCCGTTTGGGCCGGCTTCCGGATTCGCCATACGCGGTGAAGATGGTGTGCTTTTTGGGCGTTCCGGTCATCTGCAATATGGTCCAGCCTTCTCAGACATGCAGCTTCCGACTCCCAGAGTGTCTAGATGTCTGCGAGTATGCCAGAAACGACCACAGAACATCGTCGGCGGTCGAGCTCTTTCCGCAACTGGCCCGCTCTCTTCGCACCGAGACCAAAACCACGTCCAGACACTCCACAAAACTCGCCCATCACTCCTGGTGCACCAGGAAGAGATGAAGAGACTTCGTCTGCTTCTTCGCGAAACAGTGGTTCTGACTTCGTGGGAACACTCAACGCTCAACTCGACGGGCCGCCTTCCTACGCTCATGCTGTCTCGCGAAGCAAACCCACGTCGTATCGCTTCGTGCAGGAGTCCGCCTTTTCAATGAGTCTCGTGACGCACGAGGGGCCATCGAACATCGTGTACAACATCAGCGTTGGCGTAAATGTTTGGATGCCCAGCGAACACATAACCCTCGTTCGCCGTCACGCGAATCCGGAGGGTCCAGTTCTTGCTCGACTAGAGTGAGTGCAACTTTTCCAACCCTCATCACGGGCTGATCTTGTGGCCTCGAGAATGGGAATCACGTCTGCAAATGCCACGGTCACTATTGGCGGCCAAACCATGTTGCTGAATGATCTCATGCCCGGCATTCACTCATCTTTATCGTGCGTAGTTTCCCCCTTTGTCACTGCACACGGGCTTAATTGTGGCTCAGATCTCGCAGATACTCCCTGAGTGGTGGACGAGTTCTAAAGTGGAAACTCTGCGCAAAAACTTGGGAGGCAAGTCGGCATTGTTGCGGTCGTAGCCTCCCCGAACGCTAATGCCTGCGTGTGGCTGTCCAGGCGTCCCTTGACAACTCACAGCTTGCGACTTTCTTACCAAATTCACGACACCTGACCCTACAGCCACGGGCACACTCTGACTTCGATGATATAGTTGTCTCTATTCTCATTCTCATGCGGGAACATCTCACGCCTAAACCAGCTCAAGTCGGAGGCGCGGCGGGTTTATTCAATTACCACCCATTCTCGACAAACAACGAATGACTTGTCCCGCGAGGTCCTGTACCCACACCCGCCGTTTTGTATCTTGCTATCTGTACCCCCTGTACCGTCACAATTGCACTTGGTTCGCCTCCACCAGCAACTTGGTTCCCCATTCAGGACATAGAAGAGGGAGGCGGCTGGAGTTCCCAACCCTCATTTCCAGTAACTATGTTGTCTCAACGTCGACGCCCTGAGGGAAGAAAGCGACCACCTCGAGAAGCGTGCCGGCGTCAGGACCAAGTCCACGGAAGCATCGGGGAATCCGAGCCCAACGTAATCTGTATCGTTGGCCATCGAATCCTGGATGCACATATTGGCCCACGTTTAGCCGACGCGGCCAAAAAAAAACCCCCCACCCTGATCACCGCGAAGAGAGCGCTGGCAGGGCCAGAAACAGCCTTGACTGGTGTAATGCTTGAGACCTCCTTGGTGAGGGTCAGAACATCGATTGCGACGTTCAACGTGGGGAAAACACCATCCCGCCGCCCTTTCGGTTTTTGGGTCTTCATCGCCAAAAGGTTAAGACGACTGCAAGGGACGTTCTAGCGCGCAAACTGCGAGGAAGAATTCGAGCCCCGAGTGGGGATGAGTGGCAACCGTCATAATACATCGTATGAACGGAGCCGTTTTAGTCATGGAAGTAAACGCAAGCTTGTGCATGATGGCAGAGAGAAGCTTAGGACATCCAAATCTGCTAACGCTCTACAATATCCAATGCACGAATGTACGCGTTCACGTTCAGAGGTTGGCACAAACTGCTGTGATACGCTGCGGGCTTGGGGAGGGATCCCGTTAATGAAAGAGGATGTAAGTGATTGGGTTGGCATCGTTCCTTGGGTTTGTATTATCTGTACCAATTCTCGTTCCGTGTTAAACCCCCGCGTCCGAGCCAGACCTAGGGAATAAATACCATTGCTTTGTAAATAAGGTTATTGTTAAAGAGCCATTACATCTAATTGACGGTCAACGATCGCGAGCACCTGGCAAGAACGCCAACCGAACAATTACAGGACTGTTACAAGGGTACTTATAGTTAAGCGTGGGTTTGTTTGGCCTTCTCAGCGAGTTTCCTGCCGTACTCGGCCCACTGGTTACCGTACTGGGACCAGTTACCATCGGTGGGAGTCTGAGGAGCGACAAGCTCTGCGTCGTACTTCTTTCCAATGGCCTTGCCGTACTCGGCGTAAGCCTGACCGATGGAGGAACCCCAAGCGGCCCATGCGTCTCCGGAGGAGCCGGGAGCGGGGTAAGGAGGAAGGGTGAGGGCGGGGGTGCCGTCCGTCGATTTTGGAGTTTCGATCGCGGGTGCCGCACTGAGGCCATCGTACCAGTCCTTCCACTGGTCGCCGTACTCGGACCAGGTCGCGGCTGTTCGCAAGAGGAGCAGTTAGTCACTATGACCGGAAAGGCTTGACCACCGAGCTCGGAGAGGCACTTACGGAAAGAGGTCGTTCCGGGGACGAGAGGAAGTCCGGGGGTGTCAGCGGGGGTCTTGTATTTCTCAGCGAGCTCAGTGCCCCAGTCTTCCCAAGACTGGTTGTCACCCTTTGGGTTGTCGAGGAGAATGGATTGGGTAGACATGATGATGATAGATGAAGGTCGTTAAAAAGGCGTGAGGGTGTTTTGGTTGAGAGGTGGAGTTGTAGTTGTAGAGGAGAGTTTGTTGGGAATCCTGAAGATGGAATGCCTCACCTTTTATCTCATCCTCGAAATTCGGAAAGTCCACGAAAGGCACCGCAATCGTGGATAAAAACACATAGCCTCCGCAATTAACACCTCCACAGGGTCTCCTCAAACATCCACGCTCGATCTCAGGCACGCACGGGAAGCTGTTTGAGGGACAAAAAGATGGTCGATATCGTTTCAGTCCAACTGGTCGATCAGCAAGCACCAATCTCCTCCTGCGGGTGGAACAGCGCTTTACGTTGAGCTGAGGCGGGACAGCGCACGGCCAAGACCATCAAGATGATTGTTATCCAGACTAGCGATATGAAATCAACCACCGCACGCCCGCGGCATCCCGCTGGCCAAGAAAGTCGCCCTGGATGGGTTCTAGCCATGTAGTTATCGCTGTAGCGTTTGCGGGACCCCAGAGGAAAGGGCACTGCGGATCAATGGGTGATCTACAATATCATCCAAAGGCTTTGATGGGCGGGGACAACATGAGGGCCAGGGGACAAGTTGCCACCCGGCGCCGATCAAGTTCGATACGCTCGGCGACCATCCAAATCACTCACAACAAACCACTACTGATGATGATGTGAGCCCAATCTTGTTCGTATCATTGGGCGCATACACCGAATTAAACATCCAGGGAGGGACACGTCAGGTTTCACATCCATCTCGGCGCGGCACCAAGAAAAATTCTGTAAGTCACACTTAGTCTCAGTCTGAAACTACGCTGGCTGTCGGCGGGATCCCTGACCGACGACCGGTTTCGGACTAGGTGGGCGGGGATCACATAGTACCTCACCAAAATATCAGCAAGCCGGGCGGAACCGGGAGCACCTGATGAAGTCGGCGGCGTTTTACCGCCAAACTCTGGCGAACGATAGCCGATAGCAGATTGAATGTTCAGCGCTCAGCGGGGCAGCGATAGGCCCCATCGTCATTACATCGCCCCCTTCGCGATGGGAATCCAGGAAGGTCGGTACTTTGGCGGATACACCGCCTCAGGTTGATAGCGACCAGCTGCAGAGGGTGACGGATACAAGGGCCGGCGGACTACAGGGTCCACATGTAACGACTTTGTTTCACACCAATATGACATCAAAAAATACAGCAGGGACCGCAGTTCGCTACATGGTACATTTCTTTTGGTTTTGACCGCTTGATGTCGTACGGTGCCTCTTCTATTTCAACAAAGCAGGGGGGTTGGAGCCAGCGCTCAGGCCGCGGTCACCAGCGTAGGTGGAGTTGGAGCCGAGTTCCTCCCTGAGGTGTATTGAGCGAGGTGAGAGGAGAAACAGGGTGCTGGAACGTACTCGATGCGGAGCAGAGCATTATATTTGGCAACGCGCTCACTACGAGCTGGAGCACCCGTCTTGATCTGACCAGTGCCGAGGGCGACGACGAGATCGGCGATGACGGTGTTCTCGGTTTCACCAGATCGGTGAGAAACCATGACACCCCAACCGTCAGACTGAGACAACTGAGCGCTGTAGGGACACCTCTCAGCTCAAGAAGTTGTTTCTCCGATGGGTGGAAACCTACGCTTGGATGGACTCGGAGATGGTCCCGATCTGGTTAATCTTAAGCAAGAGACCGTTGCAAGCCTTCTTCTCGATGGCGGTCTTGATGCGGAGCGGATTGGTGACGGTAAGGTCGTCACCGACAATCTGGATGCCACTGTTGGCGGTGAAGTGAGACCAAGCCTCCCAATCGTCTTGGTCGAAGGGATCCTCGACGGAGACGATGGGATACTTCTTAATATAGCTGATGTAAAGGTCGGCGAGCTCGACACCAGTGAGCCACTTCGTGGGATCGGAGTTGGGGTTCTTGAAGTCGAGGTCGTACTTCCCGTCTTTGTAGAACTCGGAGGAGGCAACATCGAGAGCGATCTTGATCTTGCCCTCATAACCGGCTTTTTTAATGGCCTCACTGAGGAGCTCAAGAGACTCTTCTGCTCCGGACACGTTGGGGGCGAATCCTCCCTCGTCGCCAACATTGACAGCTGGTTCGCTGCACGGTTAGGGGGAATTCTGTTGCGCGTGCGGGTAATTGCCACTGACCATCGATTCCGTATTTGGCACTGATAACCTTTTTCAAGGTGTGGTAAGTCTCGGTACCGATTTTCATGGCTTCAGTGAAGGTGGAGGCTCCAACGGGAAGTAACATGAACTCTTGGAAGGCGAGCTTGTTTCCGGCATGGGAACCACCGTTTATGACGTTGAATGCGGGAGTTGGAAGGACGTAGGGTGGCTTGACACCAGCGAGCTCGGCAAGGTGCTGGTAGAGGGGGACACCCTTCTCGACAGCAGCAGCCTCAGCGACAGCAATACTGACGCTGAGAATGGCATTGGCTCCGAGCTCACCCTTGTTGGGGGTACCGTCGAGCTTGATAAGGAAGTCATCGATGTCTTTCTGGGCGGTGACCTTAAGGCCAGACTCGATCAACTTAGGGGCAATAATGTCGTTGACGTTGGCGACGGCCTTCGAAACGCCTGGGCGGGAGTCAACGGATCACGTCTCGGAAATTACGTCCTCGGATACTCGCCTTTTCCGACATATGAATTTTTATCTCCATCGCGTAGCTCAACGGCTTCATGGATACCGGTGGAAGCGCCGGATGGGACCGCAGCACGGAAGCGGCCTAAAATATGGTCTAAGTGACACGCTGAACGACGGGAGCAAAACGCGTAGACGGACCCTTTTCAGTGTGGAGGTCGACCTCGACGGTGGGGTTTCCGCGAGAATCGAAGATCTAACGCGTCGATAAGGGTAGTAAGTATTGAGAGGTCGCGCCATCCGCATCGCTGACAGTTGTCCTACCTGACGAGCGTGGATACGGGTGATGGACATGGTTCAGGTCAGAGCGGAAAACTGAGGGAATCGGAGGAGCTCGAGATCGCCTTATCTGCGTTTGTTATTTTCCCACGGGGTGGGGTTACGGCCACTCGCAGAATGGGGGTGAACCCGGCCATCTGCTCCCCATCCATCTAGGCCTGCGTTTTACCCAACCAGGTCGGTTTAATCGGACCGCTGAATTCACCCAACCGACACGAAGGGCGCGGTTTTCCTGTCCGGGGTGGCCGTCTTTTGTAGGGGAGGACCGTCTAGTTTTCGATGACTCGAACCCTCTCGCGCGACTATGGTGCAAGAAACGGTTCCATCAGCATACACGGCAGCGATACCGCATCGAGTAAGGAACCGCATCGAAATTCGGAGAGGTGCCAGAGAATAGGCGAGGGTTGTTCAATTCCGTACGCGAAGGGCCGCACCTCCGATTCCATGGAAAGCGGTGATTATGGAGTGGTATCGTAACAGCGATGGCTAAGGAGTGTGATGAGTTACACGACCAGTTCCCCTTCTACTGCACCCGGTTCTAGCCCCAACCTCTCCAGGACGGCGTCGTACCGATCACGGTTCGTGTTCTTGAGGTACTTGAGGATTTTAGCACGCTGGTGGACCAGCTTGGTGAGGCCACGCCTGTTTCCAACGTCCCGCCTGAATTTTTGCAAATGGTCCCAGAGATTTCGTATTTGATAAGTCAGGAGAGCGGCTGCGGGTCACGCGTTAGTCTTTCGAGTGTTGCAGACGTTTCGGCGCTGGATTTAGGGAAAAACACACCTTGCACTTCTGGACGGCCGGGGTCATGCGGATTCGACGGTTCGGAGAAAGCAGCAATGATTCGTCTTCGATTCTCGAACGCGATGCCTTTGGCGTTGGCGTTCCTCAGGGAAATTACTCGAGCGAGCATCCTGGATTTGAACCGTTCAATAGGGATCGCTTCGTCGTGTCGCTCTTGCAACCTAGTCGCGGAAAGATTCCCCTGGGAGAGAGAGGAAACGGTGTGGAGGGCTGAGAGCTGGGGCAGAGTGTCGAACAACATCTCCTTCTCCCTCTCCCCAACACCGTAGTTCAAATGCTTGGACATGGTAACGGAACCCAGAGGGCAATCAACGACCTCGGTCTCCTCCAGATCCTTCTCGGTGATGATGACCTTCGCAAGGTCACAGTTAGTCCATTTCACCTCGGCTCCAGGTCGGTGTCCGACGACGACGTGCGGACGTTGAGCTTCGGCGAGTTTCTCTCTCTCGGCGCGTTTGGCGAGGTTTTCTTTCTGGACAGCCCTCGCTTTCCGCCTTCGGAAGGATGCGACCTGGACAGCAGCGGAAGAGTGGAACGAGGATTGTGAACTCGAGGAGGCGACTGCGAGACCAAGCGGCCCTATTCCGATCCAAAAGGTCAGCACAGCACCTCCGACGCGCATATAGGAAGAAACCTACGAGTCACGGTTGCTCTCAACATCGCTGTTGGCATTGAGCGGAACGGCCACGGCGGTGTCGGGCAAGAACACCTTCCGAATTAGGCCCGTGCGAATTATTACATAATCATCCCCCACCCCCATGAAAATTTCGGTCCGCACTTTTTTCCTTCAAGGGAGATTGCCACGCTGCTCGATGCTGTCTGTTCTACCGTCGCTGACAGTGCCAGTGACTCTTCGGGGTCTCTGCTCTTCCGATAAAAATCGTTCCAGCTTAGGAAGTGTGGTGGTTACTTTCTCCAGGACCCTGCATGTCGACAAACACTGGAACATTACCCAAAAATCCAATATATGGCGTTTATCTTTTCTCCCGTTCCCTTTCTGTGCTTCTCGCCTTGTCTCGCCATTTGTCAGGCTTCCAAACATTTGGCTTCCTGGATCTTACCGGTTGCCCGCACAGTCCGCACTGCCATGATTTGCAGGGCGGGAACGACGCACCTATATAGGTTTGTCCCCTATCAGGCCACTCCATAGCCACACTCTCTCTCTGTTTTTGAGTCAAGGTTCCTCCCCATCTCTCTCACCTCAACTTCCACCATACCCACAATGTCTCAGCACGATTTCTCCGTCATTTCTACGACCCCCATCATCCCAGTCGTTTCCGAGCTCTTTGCATCCTACTCCAATGCCCAGGGTTTCTGGATCAAGGAACACGGCGTCCCTACTACGAAGAGCGAAGGAGGGGCAGCCTCTCACCCCCTCTCTTCGTCTCTTCTCAACGTAGACATCGCGCGTGAATTGCGTTCGGCTCAGTACAGTCGCAACAAGGCCAAGAACGAGGCCAACTTCGCACGAGCTCAGAAGTCAAAGGGACAGGGGCGACCTCGGCGAGGGAACCCAACCCAGCGCAGCAAGGGGGCCAAACGGTCTGGGAAACGGCAGCCCATCTCCCGGGATTTGGCAGCAGGTTCTGAATCCGATTACGAGCAGGATCTGTCGGATCCGGCCCTTCCGGGACGCCGGGATGCCGTACCCACTCCCGTCAGGACGAGCAAACATTGCCCTGTCTCCGCCACCATTCCCTGCGAACCACAGGCACCGACCGAGAAGACTCCTAAAGGGTATACGCCACCGGACGCTTACGCTACCGCCGTATTGCCGGAATCCACGCTGGACGTCCCTACTCCTGATGTCGCCCGCGAGTTCCGATCATACGAACGCCACCGCAACCAGACTAAGAAGAGGGCCCACTATCAGCAGTCCAAGGAGAAGAAGGGCACCAAGGTTAAGCCTGTCTGCAGCCGGGGCTCGGGGTCGGGGTCGGTCAAGACCAAGAACCTCCAGAGCTTGGTCGCCTTGGCCGTCGTCTACGAAGAAACCACCTCTGAGGATGAGATCCAGACCCCTGTCGAGGTCTCTCTCTCCGTCGTTCTTCCTGACATCGAACACCCGGAGATCCAAACACCTGCTGTAGATATGGAGGCATTGATCACAACGGCCAAGGTCAAGTATACCAAGGGTTTGTCCAAGTCTCGGCTATCAACACCACCTTGTTGTGCTAACTACGATGTAGAACCCGGCTTCGAGTATGTCAAGAGTGTCCGCTCGGTAGTCGCGCTGGACGATGTCCACGACACCTCTCGCGATGACGATGACGA
>Ga0307509_10005908_pt1 | contig 16749 bp, 19 predicted proteins | sample 10_EM_MG_FD_202245 | JGI IMG/M metagenome (GOLD analysis project Ga0307509, IMG submission 202245) | Populus trichocarpa ectomycorrhiza microbial communities from riparian zone in the Pacific Northwest, United States - 10_EM | ecosystem: Host-associated > Plants > Roots > Unclassified | place... | reverse complement strand
GTGAAATGGACCGGGCTTGCATGGAGGCGCAAATAGCCCAAAAGAACTCCAAAAACAGTTAGTTTAGAATAAACAGTACTGTGACTAAGCCTGGTCCATTTCACAAACGTCACGACATTACGAGTACCCGTATATCCATGCAATAGCACTTGCGTATAGTGACCCAACAGCTTGCCCTATAGTAAATCCAAAATATTATGGCACAACCCCCCGGGAGGTAACAAGCATAATAAGACTTAATGCCCGGCAATTTAGATTTGCCACCGTAGTCCCGGGCCTAGGAAAAGCTGATCAAGTAAGCAAGCTTCCTTGTGGGGGGTGCATTTGGCATTGCAAGATCCATATGCAGTCTAGGATGATATCTACATGGGACTTAACTGTAAGGTTTGTGTCGCATGTGAGGGTGATCATGAGAAGGAGATGATGCTAACAAAATACCTACCTCATATCCATGTTGTCCTATCTGACCTGCCGTGGATAATTGTTTTCCCAAATATCAAATTTGGGGTTTCTCTTCCTTGCCCTTCTGCTATTTGTAATGCCCCTCTCGCATCTCCAGTGGGGGTTAAGCTGTTCCGTTCCCCACCCCATCTGAATTGCTGTGTATGACAGGCTTATGTTAAGTTACATCACTGTATTAAGATATTATATTATCATATCGGACATCATGCAATTTGACTGTTCAAAGTCGATTATAGGCAAGTGATGGGCAGTGATGAGGCTTGACAGCATGGTGCTGGGGGGAATGAGAAATTTTGTTATTCATGTGCTATGGGGCCTGATGAAATGAAGCAATGCGAGAGAACAGAAACCCCCATTCATCTCATTTGACCACACATACCGCTGGCATAAAGTCCCCTGAGGAAAGTGATAGATTAAAATTTCCCGTAGCGGACGGTGGGAGCACTAAGGTATATAGTTTTACTCCGGTTTTTACTTTGCATTTTCGTCATACTAATCTAGGATAGAGTTATCTATTTCCTATTTCAGGTTAGGTTATGGTGTTTTTCCATTCTATTGCACGGACTAGGCATCCAGTATCCCCAGTAGAAGCAATTGTAAGTTTTATTCCTTTGCGGAATGGGTCAGTTTTCAAAGCTGGTAGGGCGAACTCAATATATGCCCCTCCCTGGGATAGCCGGATGCTACTTTTAGTAGGAAACCACTTTCCAAATCCTGGTCCCAAGGCCAGGTCTGCTTCTTTGTAGGTGAACTCTCCGACTGTAACCGCTCCCTGGGGTAGCGGTCTTGCAAGAGGATATCGGTATTGACTCTAACCAAACCAGTGGTATAAACGAGATCAAGTACCGGAGACGCCAACAAGTAATCGAGTAGGCTCTCTTACCTTATATTGAATCTACTAAGAGAAGGTCAAGTACCTGAAGCCTGTGCGAAGCTCAAAGATTCTCGAATCAAACTGAATAGAAGATAACTGCTCAACCAAGTATATTGAAAACTCTGTCTGTCGAAGTCTGATCTCTCTAAGTCTAACGAGATACAGGTCTTTAAATACACTTGCGATAATCCATCTCCCATCAATCATATCCAAATCCTAAGGCATCAAACGATACCTAATCCATAAACAATCAAACAATAAACAAGGCCTACGAACTTGCGGAGTTCGTATCCTGAAACAATACCAGTAACAAATTACAAGGCTTACAACTCTCCTGAACTCATATCCTAAAACAAAACATAACACAAACTAATAAGGCATACAAGTCTCCTGAACTCGTATCCTGAAACAATACATAAAACAAATAACAAGGCTTACAAGTCTCCTGAACTCGTATCCTAAAACAAAACATAAAACAAATGCATACCTAAACTAGAAACCTGGACCAGTGACACCGACGATCAAGAATCCTGCAAAAGCTAGAGTGAACGCTGGGTAAAATACGCTGTCTTGGTAATTATTGAGGGTTAGGGAGGAGAGAATTTTAAGTAGGTACGGTCATGTTAGGGGGGTTGGTATACTGCGATCAGGTTTGTTGTAGTTGCGCTTTATCCTATGGATCATTCTTTCTAGCCGTGGATCACCGAATGCCTTGCAGTGAATCCTCAGGTCAAGTTGGTAAGACATGATGCTAGCTAGATATAACTTCATAGTCTTAACCTTTATGGTTCTTGCCAGAGAGCATAACTATTTGATTAGCTAAGAAGCCTTGGCTAGTAAACAACCCCTGTTATGGTGCCAGTAATTAGAAAGAGTGCAGAAACTTGCGAAGCGTGCTCTACGGGTATGGTAGTTCTGGCGTGTGTAGAGTGTGAGGCCACGCCATAGGTAATATGCTGCTATGGCTGACAATTTAGACTCTTGAATGTCAAGAACCCAAGACTGTGGAGGTTGGAGGAAGGGGATATTAACTGTGGTGCGATATTAGCAATTCTCCGGTAGTCGGCCCGGCAGAGCGCATTTGCTAAAGCATTTTCATTTGTTGGCACCCAGCGTTCCTGTATGTCCACAGCATACTGGGCTGCCAGTACCAAACATCGTCTTAGCATGCGCATTGGAGCGCCACGTATTGTTCCATTGGTTACTTCATGTGCAACAGCCTGGTTGTCCACGTGCATTAGGGGAAGTTTTCATTTCCACCGCCTTCGCCAGTGCAGGAGAACTTGTTTCACAGCACGCATGTCCTGGGTATTGATGTGCTCTCTGGCCTTTGCTATATGGTGCGAAAAGCTAATCGAGAATGCTGACCCGGGTTGAGGTGCCTCCTGAGTGGAGTCGATAAAGAAGGCACCCAGACCTTGTGTACTTGCTGTATCAGACCAGGCAAGTACAACATCGTGCTTTCTCATGGCAATTGAGTGTTCAGGTGTTGTTTTTAACACCTGGTCCCACCAAGCAAGGTCTTTTTTGCCTCTCCTGAGAGGCGTCACTTGCTGTTCCTGCCCCCCTGGGGGGAAGTGCAGCTCCATATTATACAGCCTTCGCAGAAAGGTACGTCCAAGTGGTATGACCTGTCAGAGGAAGTTGAGATATCCCGTTAGGCGTTGCAAGTCGAGCAGGGACAGGGCATTCTGTTCTGTGGCGTGGTAAACTCTCTTATAAGCTTTGGTAAGCTTTGTTTGGGGTAATTGGATAACCATGTGTGTTGTAACAAGTTCATAGCCGGCAAAGCTGACTAATTGACCCTCTTGGTTCATTGACGCCTTGATGGTTAGTCCCACTTTCAAGCACCATGGTGCGAAGATTTCTGTACATTGATTAAGGTTCCCGGTGGGTGGGTGTACAACTAGGAAGTCGTCCAGATAGTCGATTACACTCGCCTGAAGGTGCTTGTATCTTAGCTGCTCTTCGATATTCCAGTGAACGGCTTCCGCAAACAATTTAAACAAGTACGGCGCTGTCCAGAGGTCAAAGGGGAGGAAACGCTCAGCATAGAATCTATTTTACAATTAGAACGCGAGCAAGGGCATGTCGAGGGGTGATAAAGGCAATGTGGTGGAAGGCTGCTTCAAAGTCACACATGACCAACTTGCATCCGGGTCACAATGCTTGAATTGCCTGAATGGCATCCTGAATCCCGCTATAAGCAATTGCTCTGTAGTCTTCCTGAATGCCATCGTTTATAGCACTTGGATCGCTGGGCGGGTAGGACACATGGTGGATTCTAGGTTTGCTGCCATCGGCCTTGTCAATTAGACCAAGAGGGAAGGCAGTATAGTGCCTGGGTAGGCATCCCAGGTTAGGATAGGCTTTTAGGCGCTTTTTCCGTAGCTCAGACAGAATCTCTTCTGTTAGCAGGCTGGGGTCCTCGTTGGCGGTTCATAGATTAGGGTGTAAAGTAACCGCGTCTCAGTGGCCTTTGTAGCCAATGCGTGCTCCATATTGGCATATGCTCAGAATGGCTATGATTGCTTCACGCTCTGGGTTTTCTGCGGTGAGCCTATCCCACTCTTCTCGTTTAAGTACACTTTTGTGGATGGGTAGGTTGTGTGGGTAAACAGTGGGTAGTGGATTGAGGTGTTAGGCCGAGCTGGTAATACATTTGCTATTATGCTGGGCTGGGTAGGGACGGGCTAGGCTGCTACTCCAGGTGGGTTGAAGGTTGCGCTTAGGGGGCTAGTATAGAGGCGAGTATATGCTAGGTGAGAGTTATGGGGGACTATGGAGGATCGTTTTGTAATGGGGGGGGAGAGAAGCGGGGAGACTGGTGTGATGTGGGGGGACAGGAGCTATGGATAACTGTAAGAAGGGCACATGGGATTCTAAAGGCCATGGAGGTGGTTGCGGGATAACAGGCCTTGAACACCGCTTCCTGAGATGCATTGGGAAAAGCGGTGGTTGCTACCACAGCTTGCGCAGGCATGTTGGTAGTGGCAGTTGGTGGAGCGGCACTCCCGGAAATTCCAGTTGTGGCAGGCTTGCACTGTAGCTGGTGAGCTTCCCATGATAGCGGGAGGCATGTGCAATGATGTTTGGTCTCGGTGATTGTAGCTTGTGTGGTGGTCAAAGGCAGGAAATGGTGATGCTGTGCTTGCTGCTGACGTTGAGTATCTAGTGCCGGGTAGATTCTCGCGAATAGGCAGCTTGTGTATTCTCCAGGTAAGGGGTGGTATACTGCGATGGCTCTGAGGCTACTGTCTTCTTAGTACAGGGTATGTAAAGCATTTCGACGCAACGAGCTCGCTGTGGAGTTGCCTCTATTCCGCTTGGTAGTAAAGACTCTTACCGCTTGCGACCCTCTTCCTATGGAATTGAAAATGGTAGGCTTTAACTCCCTCTCATGCATACTTCTCGAGTATATCGGATTGGTTCATGGTATAGATTGACAAAGCTGTTGCTAGATCTCCTTGGAGCCAGTGTGGAGCTAATTTCACGATTATCCCACAGTACGCTGCCCATGCTTTAAAAAAGCTGCTCATCTTATATTCGCTTTCCTTTCCATCTCTTTCTACCAGCTGAAACACTACTCCCTCAATGCTAATTGTCCGTTGAGACTCAGCTGGCTCCTTCTTGCTTGCCAGCAGTCTGCAAATATTCGTAGGCTTAAAATGGTTTTCGATTATCTGTATCAGGGTACTATGCTCAACTTCCGGGCATAACATCTCTACTGAATTGGCTGTAGTAGATACGCTCTCACCTGTTGATGGCATATGGAATTGGGTGGAATTATACATAGTCGGTAACCCTGGCTCAGGGTTACGATTCCTCGTCTGCCTTACAGCCATTTGCTCTCTAAGTTCTGCCAGCTGGCTTTCGAGCTCCTGTATTTTCACCTGAGTAGGGTTTGGTTGTGGTAACAGAATGTTGGAGATGGCTGGATGAGTGGATAGGGGGTTACTGCTGGCAGGTACTGGTTGGGTGTGTGTCTAGGTGTTCAGTTGCTGTTGGACGCAGTCAATGATATCTTGTTCTTGGGATTGTAAGAGTTCCCGCATCATGCTCAGATTTATAGGGATATCGGCGGGCTGGGCGAGTGGGGAGCCTGGGTCAGGTTCACAACTGGTTGTTCGTATTCTGAGGTTCGCAGGGCTTGAGGCAAGGGATAATGTTTGAGAGATGCTTTGCTGCCCATTGCCTTGCTCAGGGCGTTAGTGGCTATACTGTGGGGTGCTGGGTTCAACCTTGTTACTGGTACTTTAAGGAACTGTTGGTTCAGCGCTGTTTCGTGACCTGTGGGCTGAGTCGGATAGCTGCCCATATCGATTGGGCAGTTGGTGGTTTCATGTGTTCTTTCGGATTCCTCACCAAGCACCGCATCTGTTTGCCGGGGTGGAGGTCACTCCACGTGTGGAAGCTCGCCTTGGAGCCCTTGTTTTTTGTTATTGAAGTTTGATTATCGTCTTTTTGACGTAAATACAGAACACGAGAAATAGGAAGTATAGGAACGCGAGGTGTAGGAAGTATGGTGGCTCTCAGATCGGAGGAGCAGAGGGCTGCTGTAGGTAAAGGAGGAGGCAGGGCCCATGGGCCCACTATACGCGAGCTATGACCCTCCACTGCCCTGGAAACCGGCCATACCTTTTTCCACCCACCTCTGAGACAATATCCCTACCGTGACCCCCCAGGGTGAACTCGCGCACTTTGCCCAATTGGCAATGGGTTCTCCCAACCCTTCATCTATCACGATACCACAACAACTTAAGTCAATATTACAGTCAAAATCGAAAACCCTATTACCACATACCATGCTCCTAGAGTGATGGACGGACACAGGCTCCAGTTCAATAATCACCACAGCTGTGGTAGCATTTGGAATCACTGTTGTTTTTGAAATGATGCTTGAAATTTGTGGGGGATCGTGGGTGCATCCGCTCTCTCAGGACTCATTAAGGTAAGTTAGTTCTCTACGGCCACTACGCTACTTAGCCAAAGTTTAATAAAGTTCTCAAGGCCCAGATTTTTTTACTTTCACCTAGCTTTTTTCCTCTCCAAAAAAAGAACCGCTGAGATTGGCCATTCTTATAGTTACACCCCAAATTTCACCAAATTATGGCCGGTCAAATCCCCCTTTGACCTCAATTATACTCACCCCCTACTACACCTACACACAGCAAAACTAGAATTATTGGAAATGGAGCTAACACCGTGGGTGTGAATAAAGCGAGTTTTCCATCTTGGGGGCGCGGTTGGCACGCCTTCATTTTCGGAAGATTCATGGTCAATTGAACTTCACCGGATTTAAAGTGCGTTCAGGGAGTGAAAAAATAAATACTCCTCCATTGCGGAATGTTCTATAATTCCAGCCCGTGAGCAAGAAGTGAGAAGTCAGTGAGGGTATTTTCAAAGCATATCCTGTCATTCCTCTCTGTTCTGAAATTTGCTTGAATTGGCACCCCCGATTGTCGCGCTTGATGCCGATGACCCTCGCTTAACTCCATTTCCAGTCCTTGCCGTATATGAAACACCTGGAATAAAAATATTGTCCGGGGTCTCCGTTTGGCCAATGGTTTGTTTCAACACATCTGATACAATCCAAGGCTCCGATTTTGACTAGTACCGGTAAAATATTGTAAGTCAAACTGTAAGAGTTCAAGCGGGTGGTGCTTTGTGAAGATAGAAATATACAAGGTACCCAGTTTTTAAAAAGGAGTCTATAATATTTACAATATTGACGAACGAATGCGGTGAGAATGTTACAGTATTGAAATCGGGGGAATTCACAGGACTACCACCACTACTTGTATGCTATTAACGAACATGGATCGGTTGCCGGTAATTCCAGTAACCCTAACCTTAAGGATTTGTTTTTTTGCCTGTGATACTAAATGCCCCTGTTTGTCACCTGGCGGATTTCGATGTGGATATGGTGAAGAGTGGACAAGGCGGCTGGCTGCTCTGCAGGCGACCTGCATTCTTCTCTCAAATGTTTGATGTCAGTTAGAAAAAAAGGCCCTTTTTCACGCTGGCGTCCGGGGCCGCTCTGAGGAACAATCGGTTGGATATCTGATGTTTACTCGGGTAACAAGTATTTCTAATTTACCGACAATAATTGGACAGGTGCATACTTGCCAAGCACCAGAGCCTCACAAGGACCTCATCTTGTGGATTCTCGTTTGTCCCAAGGGAGTTCCGATCCCCGAATGCGATCCCTATCCAACAGGCGATTGCGCAGATGTAGTCAAAATACCAGCTGGTCGCTGGTAATATGAAATCGTTCATCAATATTGTAAGCTTTGTAGAAATGGACGTTGGGGGCATCGCATCCTGCGGGGGTTGTCACTGTTTGAGCCGCAGCAACGGCGCAAAGATGTGGGAACCAGCCGACTCAATAGAATGGGAAACTGGGTATCATACCAGAAACTAGCAAGTCCAGGAAATGGAGCGACGTGGAAGACTATTGGGTTGATCAAGCGTTGCTTTGTTACGAGACACCGGGGGTGTGTGGGAAAGCCTACTCGAGTGCCGGCGCATGGAAAAAAAGTTTCGGGAATAGGTATGGACATTGGCTTGGTGCCAACTTCGGTGTACTAGTACGCCTCTTGTGGGAAGTGCCAAGCTTATTCTCGACGTTTCTGGAAACTTTGGCAAAGGGGCTCAAAGAGCAACTGCTCAAGTGCAATAAGGTAATCAAGTACGAGTAACTTACCGGCACTCGAGCACTGTGTTCTTGCATGACATGGTGATGCTTGATTTGGACCGATTGGATGAGCAAAAAAACTAGTACTAGAGGGGAAGGGTAACTTTGCCGAATGGAATGGGGTAGATGAGGTGTAGGCCAACAGAAAGCCCGAAGAGAATACGCGAGGTGAAAAGAAGTTTGTCGAAATTTTTCTATTTTACGTTCCCTACGGCCCAACGCTAGATTCGGCCCAACGCCAGTTCTCAATTCGTATGTGAATTCGGGGATTAAGAACAACTACTAATAATTCTCTGATGCTTTGGCCGTCCTTCTGGCTTTCTCACACATTGTTTCAAGTCTTTGAAAATAAGTCTTCTATTTTTTTCCCTCTCTTTTCCAACTTTTATTTTGATGTGCTGGGGCTTTGGTTTGGGTTTACCTGGAAACTGCGTTGAGCCAAATCCTGCGTTGAGCTGTCGTGCACTCTCTTGACAGTGCCCAAGGTTGTGGCGGAGCCAGAACCCTGGCACGGTTAATCCTTCGGAACTTCCCAACCACTCAGGGGGCGCTATCAGCTTCAGCCACTGCGGCTCGAGTTCTAAAGACTTTTTTGATCCACCAAAAAGTAGCTTCTTTCGCCAGTTGTCCAGTTGTATGATACTACCTGTAGTATAATCCTCGTTACACACACGTAATTTGAACAAGCGAGACAAGAGCTTGACAGACTTTTTTCCTTAGTCAGGACTAATTAGTTTTAGCAAGTATGAGTACCGAGACTGCGCGCTCTTTAGAAGGATAAGAAGGCAGAGCGCTGGCCTGATGAAAATTCCTCTATCCAACGTAGTGTTTGAAGTTATACGACAAGTATCTGAAGATGTGTTTGGAAAAATATACCCTAATGGGATTAGAAATTATATATCAGAGTGCCAGGTGTTTGGTACCACTAAAGGGAATTTTTCAAGCAAAGATTTGATGCTTTTGAGGCTCATTTTTTACTGCCGAGATCAAGGCAGCGGTGGAGACAATGTTACATGTAGTTGGCGAAGCCGTGTGTATCGCTAACCTTGTGATCACTTCAAATAATGTGCAACCCCTGAGCCTCATAAGTTGCCACCCCCTTTTTCTTCAAGTCTTTGAGATCCTCTCGAGTTCCCAGGGAAGTCATATTGTCGCCGCCCACAATCCTCTCTAACCCTCACAAGGAAAAGAATTCAGATCCCCCTTATACCGCAGATGTCGTCCCGAAACCCGCAGATCATCGGTAATACCAACTCGTTCAACTTGAGCAATATTGTCAACTTCATTTCGGAGGGAGACGACGAGGGGCGGCAAATTCTACAGTGGCTATCACCACTTGAACCACAGCAACGGCACCAAGGCGTGCGAACCGACCGACTCAATAGCGTGGGAAGCTGGGTACTAGAAACTAGCGAGTTCAGGAAATGGCGCGACGCGGCAGATGGTTCCCGAGGAGAGCAAGTGTTGTTCTGTTATGGGAATCCCGGGGTGGGGAAAACTTATGTCAGGTAGGGAGGGCTCTTGAGCAAGACAACGCAAATGTCGCTGACAATTAGCGAATGACAGTTCCCTAGTGGTTGATAGCCTGTGCGATCAGGCTGTAAGGGAAGACGTTGCCATGGTGGGACTATACTGCGATTTCCTTGCTCAGCAGGAACAGACCACCATAAATATGTTGGGTGCCATGCTCAAGCAACTTGCCAGCAGAGGGGGAATTTCCAAGTTTGAACGAGAGGCTTTTCGGAAGGCCAAAAAAGAGTTTGGTGGTCGGGGCCTGCAACTTCCGGAAATGTTAAACATACTAAAGAAGACCATTGCATCACTACCGCGGCTGTTTATATGCATTGATGCATTAGACGAATGCACGCCGAAGCATCGACGGGAGCTCATTGAGTCATTGCGAGAAATCCTTCGAGTGTTACCGGGCGCACGAGTATTCGTTACCGGGAGGCCCCATATCGACGACGAGATCGTGACCTGTTTTAGCAAGGCCCTCCGGATACCTCTCAGTCCTACCTATCGCGATATTATGAGTTACCTGGAGAGGAGGCTAGACTGTGACACGGATCCTAATGTAATGGACGCCGGATTGCAGACCGATATTATGAAAATCATCCCCGAGAAGGTCTCAGAAATGTAAGAAGGAATATCAAATACATTCCCAAGACAATTCTAAGGTGTAATTCGCTAATGTTATGTTCTCTAGCTTCCTTCTCGTCTCTCTCTATATGGATGCAATTCTGGGTGAGATTACTCTCTCGCGGAGAAGAAAGAAGCTCAATGAGCTGACCATGGGGGACGGTCTGGGGGATGCATACACAGGAACCTTATCACGGATACAGGCGCAACCCGGAAGTAGATCAAAACTCGGGATGGAAGTTCTAATGTGGGTTTCACATGCGGAGCGGCCATTACGTGTCGACGAGCTACGCCCTAGGGGTAGAAGGGTCCGCCGACTTAGATATTGGGAATATTCCTGAGATCGAAACACTACTAGCATGCACTCTGGGGCTCGTCACTATCGAGAAGTCCTCATCTACCGTTCGGCTTGTCCACTACACTCTGCAAGAGTACCTCTCCAATAACGCCAACCTCTTTCCTAACCCCCACGCCATAATTGCGGAGGTATGTTTAACTTACCTCAATTTTCCGCACGTGAGGAGCTTTTCACCTGCCCTGCGTTCCGTCCCACCAACCGCCCCTTTTATCGAATATTCTTCTCGTTACTGGGGCACACATGCTAGATTGGAAACCACAGAAAGTGTGAAAACTCTTGCATTGGAACTACTCGATGGGTATGACAAGCACATATCTTCGAAGGTGCTCTTATTGCATGGCGTGAGACCTGAGGAGCAGCCACTCGGTAGAGATGGCACTCCTATTGGATTTACAGGGCTTCACGGTGCCGCATACTTCGGGTGCGTCGAGCTAACAGTTGCTTTATTGGAAAGGAATAAAGGAGATGTGCAGGCAACTGATTTCCATGGTAACAATGCAATCGCTTGGGCTTCGAAGAGGGGGAATGAACAGGTGGTGAGGGTACTGCTGGAATGGAGCGAGGTCCATTCCGACCCACTTAACAACAAATATGGTTCAGCGCCGCTCTTATGGGCCGCTGAGAATGGGCATGAGGGGGTGGTGAGAATACTGATGGAGCGGAGTGACGTCAATCCCGACAAACCGGATAAGAACGGCCGGACACCGCTCTCATGGGCTTCCGGTGGTGGGCACGAGGGTGTGGTGAGGATGCTGCTTGAACGGAACGAGGTCAATCCCGACAAACACGATAAGAAGCATCGGACACCGCTTTGGTGGGCTTCCCGGGATGGACATGAGGAGGTGGTAAGGATGCTGTTAGAACAGAACGACGTCAACCCGAACAAACGCGATTTCTTCTCTCACACCCCATTATTGTTGGCTTCCCTGAAGGGGCATGGCGAGGTGGTAAGGATGCTGTTAGAAGACAATGACATCAACCCGAACAAACGCGATGTCTTCGGCCAAACACCATTATTGTTGGCTTGTAAGGAGGGACATGAGGGTGTTGCATGGATACTGCTGCAACGGAACGACGTCTATCCCAACGAACCGGATTGGCTCCTTCGGAGAACACCACTCCTGTGGGCTTCCTCTGAGGGGCATGAGGGTGCTACAAGGATACTGCTGCAGCGGGACGACATCAATCTGAACACACGGGATCTCTTACATTTGACACCATTATTATTGGCTTCCACGAATGGGCATGAGGGTGTGGTAAGCATACTCCTGGAACGGGACGAAGTCAATCCGAACAAACGGGATTTATCCGGCCAAACACCATTGCTATCGGCTTTCTTGAAAGGGCATGAGGGTGTGGTAAGGAAACTACTGCAACGGAACGACGTCGATCCGAACAAACGGGATTTATCCGGCCAAACACCATTGTTATCGGCTTCCTGGAAAGGGGATGAGGGTATGGTAAGGAAACTGCTGCGACGGAACGACGTCGATCCCAACAAATTGGGTTTGTTCCGTCGAACCCCACTAGCGGAGGCTTGCAAGAAGGGGCATGAGGGGATCGTAAGGATACTACTAGAACGGAACGACATCAACCCAGACAAACGGGATTTCTTCCATTGGACACCATTATCGTTGGCATCCGAGAGCGGGCATGAGGGGGTCGTAAGGATGCTGCTGGGACGGAACGACATCAGCCCCGACAAACCGGCTCTCTTCTGTCAAACACCACTATTGTTTGCTTGCAAGAATGGCCATGAGGGGGTTGTAAGGATGCTACTAGAACGGAACGGAACGACGTCAATCCGAACAAACAGGATTTCTTCGGTCAAACACCATTATTGTTGGCTTGCAAAAATGGGAATGAGGGGGTTGTAAGGATGCTACTAGGACGGAACGACGTCGATCTCAACAAACAGGATTTTTTTGGCATAACAGCATTATCGCAGGCTTACTATTATAGGCACGAGGGTGTGGTAAGGATGCTGTGGGATCGGGGCGGCCGTGATGGAGGTAGTTGCACGATTCGTTCGGAATGTGTTGAACGGAGGAGATGCTGGAGTTGTATTGAGTTGCGTTGTCTATGGAGGTTGCTAGCTACGGTTCCCTCTAGTAGGGAAAACTCTGCTCTCTACATGTGATACCCATATGTCTCCGCATATGCCCTAATCATCCGTGCTTGCCCTAGTAGAACGTTCACCCGTCCACACTTCTGTGTTCCTCCATACATGCCCGCGCTGCCTATCAGCCTGCGGTGTCTCTGCTCCTATAGCAGTGCTCTACTACTGGGATAATAATACCATCAGGCCGTGGTCCGGGCAAACTGGAATTTTCCTCTATACCACTATCCCTTTGGTGCTTTTGTATACTCGTTTTTCTCTCTATATGCACACTTTTGTTCTGCCTTTTTTTTCTCATTTCCACTGCGTTGAGCTATTTAAGCTCTGCCTGGGATTGGCTCACTATCCTTCTGTATTACTGTATAACCTAGATGGCAACCGGATTAGGGTATACGAAGGATGGATGGAAATCGCATAGATATAGATGGAAAGGAGAAATAAAGGAAAATGCCGCCAATCATGCATCGTGAACTCTGCTCTGTTTGTTACTGCCATGCGCCTGGCCTCGTGCATATATTCTAATCGTGTAATCTCATTTCTCACATATTTTTCTCTTCTCCGTCCCCCCTCCCGTGCCCCTGATCCGTTCACCCCATTGCGAGATATACCTCCCTCCTTATTAACACCCTCTTATTTCAACAAAGCCATACCAAAAATGAAGGCTGACAGGTTGTACAAATATTTTATATTCTGCTATCACCAGTCACAAGGTGTACTCGGGGGTACCTAAAGTCGGGCGCACATGCACCGTCACCGTTACAAAGCTAGTCGTTGAAATTATTACTTGTCACACAAGCTACGATTTTAGTTTTTGACCAATTATATACCGATCCACCACGATGTCCAAGGCTTCAAATAGGCTTTTCAGTGTTGCGACTACTGAACCCCAGGATAACACACCGATGACGGGGGCCATGATCAAGGAGATTGTGGCTGAGAACAACAGACCAGGGAGGGAACTCAAGCAAGCAAAGGCTTGAGTTAGCGAATATAAAGGAGGAGAGAGAGTTTGGTCGGGCTCCATTGAGCCCAAGGTCGCTGTCACCGGACGAAGAGGCTTGTCCAAGGGACGAGTCTGGGAGTAGTAAGACCCAAGTTGAGAGTTTGGGGGGCATGGTGGCCCAGGAAATGGAGGGTGGTAAGAGGAAGAGGGTGGAGGTGGGAGGCCCGGGAGACCCTGAAAAGAGGAGGAATTTGAGGTTGCCAGCGGCGGTGAAAGTGGGTGGTGTGAGGTGGGAGACGGGGATTGGTGGAGTTCAGGCTGGGCTAATGGAGGCCGGGGTGCAGTTTTGTGAGGGCGCCAAGTGGTTGGTTTCTGAGGGTGAGCTCCAAAAGAGGAAGGAGAGGGGCTCGTTGTCATCCACTGTGGTGGTCAGGATAAGAGGAGGGGACGTGGGTGGGCAGTTGTGCCACACTGGCCTTTGGGTTGGTGGGGTGTGGTGCTTGGTTAACAGGTATGTGGTGGTGGCCCGGTGGTTAAGGGTCCAGCTTGGAGGAAGGCGGTGGATGAGGTAAAGAAGGTGGTGGCTGGCGGTAGTGAGAGTGTGGCGTCGTTGATGAACGATATCAGGAGTGAGGTGAGGAGGTTGACTGGGGCGGTGGAAGTGGCACCTCTGGGCAAGAATGCAGGAGATGGGTTTACGGGTCTGAAGAGGGAGGTGGAGGAGATTGGGAAGAGGGTAAATGTGGCGTTGTCTGGACTTAAGGCCATTGGCGGTGACGTTGATGTTCTTGGGGAGATGTTGGCGGCCATGTATAAGGGTGTGGAGGCAGCGGAGAAGGAGAGGAGGAAGGAGAAGGGTAAGGGAGTAGATTTTGGTGGAGGGAGTAAGGTGGGCTTGGGTTTTAGGTTTTGAGGATAGCATCCGGAGTTTTTCCACGTCGTAGTGGTTTTTTGACTTTAGAAAAGTTTCTTTTTTTTTTACTGCTGGGAAGGGGGAGATGCCTGTAGCTTAGTGGTTTGATAGTGGCCTTGCTTTGTTGTAGCTGAGTGCTCGAAATGGAAAAAGTTTATAATAAAAAAAAAAGTCGGGCGCACCCCATATACAGTAATTTGGGTTTTCCCCCATACAAACCCGTTCTGTGGCTTTTTTCGTTAGGGGGAAAAAAGTCGGGCGCACTTCTAGAATAGGAAATAAACCTCGACATTTCGTGGCACCGCGCCAGACTTACCCTTGTACCCTAGTACATTCATATCTCCGGACCAACTAGACAAGGAGTCCGAATGAGAAGGGGGGGGGGGTTACCATACCGGTATTGCACACCACTGATATCGGAACTCACAGTACCGTAAGAACTGGAATAATTGAACCTCGCGAAAAGACGTCCGAAATTCCCTCTCTTGGATAGAGGATCGAGCGCACAGCGAAAATTGACTCCCTTAGGCCGAGCTTAAGAGGGGGGAAAAAGAAAACAGAGCCCGGCCTTACCAGCAAAGGCAACTCTAACGTCCTAGCGTGAGGTTCAATTATTCCAGTTCTTACGGTATGCTACAATCTCCAGGATGGTAACGCCCCGTAATGCTTGATATCGAGGGATTTAAATCCATTCTCGTGGGGGGGTTGGCGGGTCACGGGAAGGGGTGATTATGCAAGTTTCCTGACTCCAAGTCGGTTTCCGGATAGCAAATTGACAGATGGAAGCGGGGATGATTCCTCGAAGGAATTAACTGCGACGGGTTTTTGACAACATGTGAGGACGGCTGTGTGCACGAGGATGCTACTGTGTAAGACCTGTGTGGGATTCCATGTCCTCTTTCAGACCGGGTGGGGGCTAATTGTGTTTCAGAAAATTTAAATTGGGGTTTTATTTCTTTTCCTGTAGGCTTTGCTGGCGCCCCCACACTGCAGTACCACCTGGAGTTAAGATATTTTTTCCTTCTTCACCCTCATCTAAATTGCTGTCTGAGTTGCTCACTCTAAGTTGATGTACCATATGATATTATTATGTAATATTGTATACCACGCAAATTTACTGCCCAAAGTTAGTTGAGGGCGAGTTATAAGAAGTGATGAGGCTCTGCATCGAGGTTTGGGGAGGAATGAGGCGTTTGGATATTCAAATGCTTAGGGGTTTATTGAAATGGGGTTGTATAAGAAAAACCAGAGCTGCTCTTGAGCTGAGTCAAAATAAAAGGAATATGCGTCACGCCTTACTGGGAGTGGCAACTGCAACCTCCTAGCACATTTTTCTTGTAATTGAGTTTTTACGATATTGCATACCTCCAATATTCAGACTTCTTGCCAGAATCTAGATATCATGCATAGTGGTGGTGTGCACGGGCGTTCAATTATGAGTTCTGCAAGTCATTAATGACACGTACAATGCTGGTAAAAGGTATTTTTCTCTCGAAAAGTTTGTATTAGTTAGCCTTAATGCTCTCTAAGTTCTAAGGCTGACCTGTCATTGGTGAACCGGAGGCTGTTGGGGACTTTCTCAGCACAATGATTTAACCGGCACATACCGAACGTGCGCAGCGCCTACATCTTATCGGCTATCACCCCCTCCTTCCCCCGGCCACCGACGCCCCCCCCCATTTCGACCGAAGTCAGATTCTCACTAAGGCACACACAATCCCTCTCTAACTCCTGCGGGGGGGGAAAGAATGAAATTCAGCAAATAGACAATTTCGTTGATGCCATTCCGGCTGCAGCAGATCACCTGCAATTTCACCTTGTTCGATAATTATAATTTTCTAACCTGAACTCAGAAAGGTGGGCCTTCTGGCAATGTGTCGGCGACAAGATCCTACCACAGGATTTTGCACATAACTTTAATTGTAAATATTTAGCAGGTCTTCCTCATGCACTGCTCCCGCGCAAAATAAGCTCTGGTGCGCTTCCCAGTCGGACCCGCGGCCAAACATCCTCTTCTCACCACACAACACAATCTATCACCATCCACAATAGGTCCATGCTCCTGAGCTCCAACTCTGATGGCTCTATCCCCCCTCCCTCCTTGTCTTCCTCGCAATTGTTGGGATGTGTGTGTGATACGTGTGTGAGGTGAGATGTTTGTTAATGACTAGTCGTACAGAGAGAAGACTACTTAAAGGAAATCCCATGCCAAGCCCACTCCCGCACAACCAATGATAGACCTAA
>Ga0307509_10005907_pt1 | contig 16750 bp, 11 predicted proteins | sample 10_EM_MG_FD_202245 | JGI IMG/M metagenome (GOLD analysis project Ga0307509, IMG submission 202245) | Populus trichocarpa ectomycorrhiza microbial communities from riparian zone in the Pacific Northwest, United States - 10_EM | ecosystem: Host-associated > Plants > Roots > Unclassified | place... | reverse complement strand
TAACTTGGGTTCCTCAGTAGGGTAACTGGGACCCATGGGCATAATGACCAAATTCCCAAGGTAGGGTAACTTTGCCCTCTTATGCCTTTAACCGCTCAGGAAGTCCTCCAGGCGACCACAGAAGTCCCCTCGGAGGTCCGTGTAACATTCCCATAATTCTCTTGACCTTATGCGAATGTGCTCCCGAAAGGTTACCCTGCCTAGTAGAGTACCTCAAGGCTACTCAACCATTCCCTAGGCCGTATCCTAGGTTTACCAGCTATTTGTATCAAGTATACGAGACCATACCACCTCTGGTTACCTCTTGGTATACCATTTGGGCTAAGGTGATAGTGATTGTAGCTACCTATCGTAGGGTCGTTACACTTCCTTCCTTGTCTGTGAGATTGCGGTACCATCCTAGGTAATGCCCTTTACCTTTATTGATAACAAATGGAGAGAGCGCAGCTCCACTTGCTGACACTGTTTCAATGACAGTGACGAGTTCCCGTTTTCCATCATGTGTTACATGTGGGTTCCTGCGGCCTCTTCGACATAACACCTTTGCCCGTGTCGAGAGTCCCATCAAAAATCCTTTTTCATCCATATTGAAAATCTGACAAGCTTGCAGATTGTGGGCCCGTATTAGCTGGCCTAACTTGGTGAAGTAGTCTTTTTAAAGGCCCAGGTCCTTCGCATACGATCACTGACGCTCTAGCCTTGTCCTTAGCTTTGCTGCAAGAGCTGAGTTCCGGGTCAGAAATCGGGTTATCCAATTCTGACCTAGTGGTAATGGCTCTACACCTGTCCGCTTCCTCTCCAAGAAAACCGCCATATCCTTCACCATGTTGAGACGTGGTGGAAACCCATTATCATCCTGCCTCTGACACCAGCGAACAACTGCCACCTCTTCCGACCTTGATAGACGTTGTTGATTCTTGTGAGATTCAATGCGGCTCTGGTGGGTGCCTGCAACACGTCAGTAGAGTGTTCGCCTATTTACTTGGAATTCTTCAGCCGCTTCAGCAACTGGAATTGGGTTTTGCAGTCGCTTGGTGGCCTTAACAGCTCTTTGGAGTCGTTCCTCGTATTCAGTGGCCTTTCGGAGGTTCACTTTCCCCATGGTTGGTATCCAGATTGGCTTATTCCGCTGTTTTGATGTGTTGGAGCGGGGTTGATATCTCCAGAATTCAAAGTCTCACGTGACACCAAGGTAAGTGTCACATCCTAGTGCTGTGTCACATCACCATGGTTTACGTTACTATATGTCACTACAGTTCCAAATTTTCCATTTCACAATTTGGGGCTAAATCTCTGTAAAGACCTCAAAGCTCACTAGCGTTCACTAACAAAATACTTAAGGGTATCATATCACATAACCTTTTTGTACCCGCGTGACCTAAACAGTCACACATTGTGAAATTTTCCAAAATCATGATTTGCGTCTAAATCATGATTTGAGATAGCAAACAGCTCAAATCACTGTGCGCCAAATAACTCCTTAGACGGCAGAACCGTGTTGTATCATATGATACGAGGGCTGGATAGAACCTTCACAGGTAAAGACACACATTATATATAAACCCATACGGCACATATGACAGCAGGCCCACCCCGGGAATCAAGGGGATAAATTTTTGGTACGTGATTCACAGAGTTTGGTCTACTCCATCTCTTCTCCTCTTCGCCCTCTCTTCTGTCATCCATCCCTGACACTCACCCATTTACGGTATTTTGAGTTAAAATTTCCTCCTTATTAATACTAGAAACACCATAGCCTTTTGCTCCCATTACCTTTTTGGACGTCATAAAACACACACCATGCCCTCGGGACTCAAACCAAACCCTCCTGCTCACCTCTCCTAGCGGGTTTTGTGAATCTCCACTGCTCGCCAGCGCTGGGCGAGCTTTTCCATACGTATCCAAAACTCAACCGAAGGAGCTCCTTAAGAGTTGGAAACCAGCTTAAGAACCCGCTTCAAAAGCAACCCGGCTACCATACCCACAATACCTCCAGCAGCGGAGAGGGCTACGCACAAGAACACCGGCTAAGTCCTAAAACTGAAAGCTGATACACTAAGATCATAATATTATGTTCCAGTGCCATCAGCCACACGATATACATTTACAGCTTGAACCCTAACTTCGAACAGTATTCGAATAACACGGTGAATCACAGGCCATACAGCCGATACTGTACCGTAAATCACCCTCACAAGGTACAATTCCCGGAAACGACATCTTGCACTAAACAATCTAGTCTCGAGAAATAGTGTATTTTGCCACAGGGGGCTCGTGTGGCAGAGTGCCAATTAATCAAGCCCCCTTAAACAGATGGATCCATCTCTTAGACAGCCAGCATGTAGAAATCGGGGGACTGTTTGACAAAGGACTTAAAGGTGAGTCTTTAGTGGTATATGAGGATTGTGTGCGGGGGTTCTGCCGAGGAAGAGCTAATTTGGACCCAAAATATTCCCATTCACAATGGCGTGAGTTAAACACCCAGATTGGGTCCTCCCCCCTCCTCTCCGCACCATGTGTAAATCTTTCCCCCTTCTTAAGTTACATCTCCATTGAGATCTAGAGTATTTTTTTATACTGAACCAGTTAATGACGCCTAGCGAGTTTACGGTAAGCAAGGTACATACTATGTTGTATTATATCGTTCGTACTATGCACTATCCAAACATCCCTGAACTCTCCGAGTGAGCAATCATGACTTTCTTACCAAACACCCCTCCGCTGACTCATCCCCCACCACTTCACAACGTCATCACCCCACCACTAAACTGCCACCCTCGCGAATCCATTCAATCTCCAAACCCCCTGCTACCCTCATCCTCCACCAACCAGTCGCCAACCAGCAAAACAATGTCTTGGTTCCAAAAAACCCTCACCCTCTCCCCTTCCTCGCGCGGCAGCTACCTAATCACTGACACGATAACCTCCTCACTGCCCGAACTCGCCAACTACCGCGTCGGCCTACTCACCCTCTTCATCCAGCACACCTCGTGCGCGCTGTCGCTGAACGAGAACTGGGACAGCGACGTGCGCGCCGACATGAGCGATTCGCTGGACCGTATCGTACCCGAGGACCACAAGCACGAGGGGCTGTACAGGCACGACGCTGAGGGGAAAGACGACATGCCGGCCCATATCAAAAGTTCACTTGTGGGCGTTACGGTCACGATACCAATTGTGGAGGGGAGGTTGGGGTTAGGGACTTGGCAGGGTGGGTTTTCCCCTTCTTTTTTTTTCTCCCTTTCCTACACGCACTATTTGGTTTGGGGGGGGGGCTGATCTGTTGGGCGCTTTCCCGCCTTTCGTTTTTTTCAGGGATTTGGTACCTGGAATTTAGGAGGGCACGGCATACGAGGAAGGTTATCGCCACTATCCAGGGGGAGCTGAAGGCGTAGAGTTGCAGGCTTTATCGGGGAGGACGTAGCCGGGCTTGAATGCTACGATTGGGGGTTTGGACAGGGCGGGCACTACCCACTTGGTAGACCGCGGAAATGGGTGAGCAATTGGAGTGGATGATATAGTGGGAGGAATAGTTCAGTCTCTGTTACTATTCAGCTCTAAGGATGATCATGGGTTGAAATCATGTAGATAGTGTGAGATCATTAAGTATCACTCGACCAATTGGTCCAATTCAAGCAATACTTCAATCATTAAATACCCACAAACCGCCCTCCCCAGATAGGCACTAAGGGTGCCCATATTCAATTAGGAGACCACCTCAAGCCAAAATCAAACCAGACAAGCGCAGTCACCGGTGTATCTACTCAGGGCTCAAGCCGCTCCCTAACTCCAACCAGACTTCCTTATCACACCATTTCGTACACTCATATACACATTCACCATAAACACAACATTCAACACCATTCAAATCTCACAGCAACAAACTCCAAATTCTCTCCACCCAGCAATCCAGCACCACCACCACCCCACCCCTACACATCATTCCAATGCACAACCCCCTTCAAAAACCCTGGACCCTTATTGTAATAATACTGACCACCAGCCCTAGCCCCGAACCTGCAATACTCCGTGATCAGGCTCCCCACCCTAGCCAACTCCTCGCACCTCACCGCCATCAGCCAAGTCCCGCAAACACTCAACGCCGCCGTCTTGTAGCGGGAATGCAAGGTGCACCTCGAGCCACCGGGGTTCAGCTGCTGGCACCAACCGACTCTATTGAGCTGGGATGAGGCCATATAGGTGTCCCAGATGTATGGGCTCCCAGCACTAGTCTCGCACACCAATCGCCCATCGGGGGCTTCACCAAGGAGTTCCGCCGTGCCGTCTTCGGAGAGTTTGTAGACTGGGATGCTGATTGAGAAGGATTTCTGGTTGATGAGCGCGAGTTCTGCAATGTCGGAGGATGAGAGTTCCGCGGGGGAATTTGGGACTGGGGTGGCGGAGGTTAGGAGGGTGGACGTAAATGTGAGGAGAAGGGTGAGGCCAAGGTCTTTGGTGAACCCCATGATTGCTCGCTAGTTGGAGTAGTCTATACCGTGGAGTAGCTTTCTACTTTTTGGCGGGTTTAAATAACCCCGTTGCCGTGGTGGTGGCGAAGAGCAGAGGGAATGGGATTCCCGAGCCTCGATGCACTTATTTACGCACTTTTCTAAAATGCCAAGAATATCAACAACTAAATTCACTTTAGATTTAATATTAGTGGTACAAGTATCACATTCAGCAAGGTTTTCGAATCGAAAGACTCCGGTGTGCGTAGGGTACCGCCTTTTTTGCATACAAAACTGACATGTCAACTCGGGCCTTTGCGCTCGAGAAAACGCTCTTTCAAACCCAAGACTAAATTCCTCCTTCACTTGAGGCATACCGGTAAGGCTTCCTTGCCCTCCCAATGGGAGAATGCTATTGCATCGTCCTCATAAATCCTTCAATATCTAACGGCACAGACAAGCGATTACAAAGAGCTTCTCCAGCAGTTGGCGGAATCTAAATACGGTCCCTTAATTCTGATAAGATAACTCTTGTGATCTCAGAATTTAACGAACTCATCGCTCAGATCACAAGTACTCCCCGGCATAGAGTAATATCAAGCGGAAGGACAGCGTTAGAGTCAGATTCCCACCAACCAAATCAACCTCACCAACCCACTCACCAGAAGGACAGTTGGTTCTGCGAGGCTCTTTTGATTAGCTATAAATAAGACCCATTGAATAATAGTAAGAAAAATACACAAATACAGGGGCTTTCAGAACTCGTTGTTACCCTATACCATTGTGAGCTAATACCCTAGCTATTCGAGTACCGTACAGTAGAAGGGAAAAAAGAAAAACCATCCAAGCACAGGAACCTTGAAATAAAGGTAGGGTATTCGTCACCTCAATTCCCGTGTGAGTAGTACAGCAAGGCACCAGAGGCTATAAATTTCACAATACGAGTACATACCGTATCATCTCTACTCAAGCAGGTGACGGTTTTGCACAATAGGCAGACGGGGTAATACCTCACAACCAACCCCACCCACTCCAAATATGCGCCATTCTGGTACCCAGTACCGAAGGTTGTGGCAATCGCATACTCACTTCTACTCCGGAACGGAAATTAGACCTGTTTCCCGGCATCTCTGCCCCTCCTATCCTCCCCCTCCCCCAAAAAAAAACAGAACCCCCTCAACCTTGTGGGATTTTTGCCCACTACTATATCCTTCCTTCCACGTTCCCAACCTCCACAAAACACGAGTGACCACGCATGAACCAAACAACGCCCAATAGCCCCCCGCGAAACAACAAATCCAACACGTTCAAACCATATATTTCCTAAGCTAAAGAGGCAAACCAAGAAAGTACTAATCCCCGATGTTCACGAGGGGACAAAGGCTTGCACCACTGGCATCTCTCCAGCGCACCAATCTGCCATTCAGCATTAGTAGCCAGAGTGTCGAATTTTCCCTATAAGATCACACATTCCGAAAATACCACCCAGTAACGTAGGAGCACTGTTAAGGTGCTATCCAGGCAGCTGGTTCTTGGCATCTTAACACTACGCCAGCTAAGCTAACTGAGGAATAGAACTTTATGGTGCGGTAGCTTTGGTATTATTAATGAAGCTAGAAGTCATACCGTAATTCTAATGACAGCTGCCCGTATTAGTCTTATTCGCGAATCGGCGTTCGCTGGCCACTATACGTCGCTAGCCTAAGCCCGATTGTTAACGCTGTTCACTTGTCCGGAGTTTCGGGTTATAATACCATTAATTTAATGTCGTTACCGGTATTCATAATCCAGCCATAACTTAGCATTCCAAGGCTGTAAAAAGAGTGGAGAGTGCGGGCTCGAGCTTTGGTTAAATAATCCCACTTTTCAAATTAAAATGAAGCAGTTTTAGGCCCCCCTGTCATATTATACATTCTCCCGCGCCCTAATCTAAACCTCTACCCTCCGTTTCTTGCTCCCACCCCCCTCCTTATCGGTCCTCGGCCTCCTCCTGCGAACCTTCACAAGTGCCTCAGTAAAATCACCCTCCTCCCCTCCGTCTCTCCCACCACTCTCCCCACCCACTACCTCCTCCATCTCTTCCCAAACCTCCTCCTCCTCTTCCTCCCGCGACTTCTCCACCTCAACCACCTCGTCCTCCCCATCCAACACCACTACTGCCGTACCTCTGCTCTTGACATAAGCCTTGACAACAACTTCCCTCCCGGCACCTTCATAAACACGAAGATACCGATCAAAGCCTACCCCCGCAACAACATCTTTGGAAAATGTGGCAGTGGCATTGACGGCGCCGGTGGAGCCCTTGTAGATTCCTACTTCGCGGCGAGTGGTAGAGCTGTAGAGTGCAAAACGCCCGTTTGAGTCTGTGTAGATCCAGTTGTGGGGGGACGACGTTGTTGATAATTCGGGAGAGGCATTGGGCGCGGTTAAGGGTGTAAAGGTAGGAGACGGAGACTGGGTGGAGGGGTGGAGGTGGAGAGATAATATGGAGGATTTGGTCAGGGTTGTGGCGAAGATTGGACGGCGGGAGACGGTGGTATCGTAGATTCGTAGATGCGAGTAGTAGGTTCCAGTTGCTAGCCTATACTTCCGACCCGGCGTCTGCATGGTCGCGCGCGTTCTAGGATGGGCCGCTGTTATACCCGCTATTCTACCCGCTGCTTCTCCCTCTCCAGCGCTCAAAAATAAAATCCTACAGATATAAACAGGGACTTCCAAGCCCAGTTTATCTTGATTCACATTTTTAGCTTTCCAAACGCTCTTCCAGCCTCCTTCCTCGGTCGTAGGTTCGAAAATTTCCAAGTCCCGCTTCTCACCGCCGATCGCGATAGCACCCGGCCAGCCATTCACGAGTGCTTCTGTGAATACCGCACCTGCGGCTACCTTCCCAGGGAGGGGTACAGTCTTAACAGATGGTGATTCCCCATCGAAGCGGTAGAACACAACTTCGCCGTTTGCACGGAACAGGTAAAGGATGTCGTGTTGTACACCGGCGGATACCACCGGGCTTGCTGGAGTAGTGGTAGAAGGAGTTATTGGGGAGGCATGCGTATAGAGAAGGTACTTCTCCTGGCCGTTAATCGGGGAGACGCTTGTATCAACGAGTTTGACTTTTCCAAAGGTGAAGACGACCGCTACCTGCTTGTAATTAACTACCTCCCGCTCAATTCGACTCTTGTGCGAGGAGAGATACCAGTCCAACTCGCTCTTCGCCCCGGTATCTATCAATCTTACAAACAGCATATACTGGTTCTTTCCTATCTGGCGTGAAGTAGGTAGAAATGCGTGCGCGGACGGAGGTCTTGAGGGAAGTATCGGTGCCACGGGGAGCAGTTATTACTACAAATTGTCAGCAGGGGAAGGGATAGCATTAGATTAGGGGTTTTTGATGAAGGTGACTTTTTAGCTGGCCGACGTCGTCACCGATAGCGAACTTCATTTTGTGCTCGGGTGATGGTTATTGTGAGGCTACCGTAGGTGGTTCTTACTTTATCTCTGAAAAATATGAGTTTTGCAGGGATATGATAAGCTCGAGCGATTAGATTAGATCATTAATCAGATTAGATCTATGCTTAGCTAATTAGGGAGCAGCAGGCTACATCCAATAATCTTGCAAGCGATAGAAGGCGTAATACAGACCCAGTGAGCCCGCCAAAGACCAGAAATCCAAAAGGGATGATACGGGAGCCGTCACTGTATGTGCTCACACCTTCTATATATTACCCAAACCACCGTACATGTGCCAGTATTCCATTAAACTAGTTTCCTCTCGGCAACTATTCCCCTCCTCTAGGCCATACACTGGTATGATACTAGTGTTCACGCGGCGAACCACAACAAGACCAAAATACGCATACAAAGGCCTAATATCCTCAACACACACCGGCTCCTATGGCTGTGTAGGATACAAGCACCTGCTTCCAATTGGTGTTTTCTTTAGAGCAGGGTACTCGAGTACCGGCGCGGAGTGGTGTTGGTGGCTTCCCTCATGTTAGGTATTATTAGGGCTATAGGGTGACGTCCCGGTGGCTCTATCTGGTCTTGGGAGTTGCTCTCCCCCTTTCGTTCCGCCTGGTTAGTGATGCTGCATGCTCAAGGACAGGTGAGGCGGAGAGCTCATCATGGATGCGATTCCTCTAGCTACGGGCAGCCAGTGTTGGGTTCGGCGGTAACGAGGACTGCCGGTATCGCGATTAGCATTACATTACAATGCACCGGGTCGATGGCATTGCAGAAAGCATGTTCGAATATTATCTTAATAATGAAAATGTCTCAACTTCAAACAGTGATTACCAAATTTCATTCCTCAGGTATCATACCGTTTGATAGATGAGTGCATGCAGCCGATTGGCCGTTCTAATAAGTACTGCACAGTACCGGAGACGCAGTGGTGCAGAGCGTCACCCAGAGGAGGCTCAAAATTTCCTGCCAGGTCTGCATCTAAATAGCCTCTCTTTGGCTGACCCTGACTTCTTGGCAGCCTTCCTCGTCTCTCTCCAGCGACAATAAGAGAAAAAACTCGAACCCACCGCGTCAACCACAACCACCAACACAACCCCTTTTCATTCTCCTGCTGCTCAATTCAAAAATTGGCGAAATGGCTGAAGAAACTGTCCACAATGAACCGATCCAACAATACATAGACCAGCTAGCCACTATCGAGAGAGAATTCGACGCGCTCGACGTGCAAATTCGTAATTCCGCCCTTCATTCCCTCCTCCCTCCTTCTCACCCCTAACAACTTCTACAGAGTAAACGCTTGACTAACCACTGCGAAAAATGGGAAAACAATAGTACGCGACACGTACAATCATCATTTCCCCCTCTTCCAAAAACGCGATGCTATAACTTCTCAAATCAGCGGCTTCTGGCCATTGGTCCTCGAGCAGGCCTCTTCAATGCTCGGCTTTGACGAGCACATCACAACCGAGGACGGCCATCTATTGAGGTCCCTACTCTCCATGACCCTCTCCCGCCCGGATGTCGACAACGAGCCGCGCACTATTTGCCTTAGTTTCACTTTCGAGGAGAATGACTTTTTCGGGGACACCGTTCTGGCAAAGACTTTTGTTTTCGGAAAGGGCGGGGAGATCAGCAGTGTCCCCGTCGGCATCGAGTGGAAGGATGGGAAAGATTTGACCGAGGGGGTCAGCGCTGCGGCCGTCCAAGCCTGGGAGGAGCGCAAGAGTGGGAAGAAGGATGGTCAGGGAATGAAGAAACTTGGGGAGCTAATGGAGAAGGGGCCGTCCAGCTTCTTTAATTGGTTCGAGTGGACAGGGAAGCATGATAGTCTTGGGGAAGTCAAGGATGAAGAGGGCGATGAAGACGAAGAGGACGAAGATGGAATCGTGGAAGTCTTCCCGAACGGTGACGAGCTGGCTATCCAGCTTGGGGAGGACGTTTACCCCAACGCTCCCAAGTACTTTAGTACGTCATTCCCGTTCCTCGGGAAATCCTAATTCGCTGACATACAAGCAGGTCAAACGTTGGAGGACGTCGATGACGACGACGAAGACGAGGTAGACATCGAGTCCGATTCCGACATCGAAAACGGCCCAATCCTATATGCCGATGTCAACCGCAAGAAGCAGAAGCGTAATGGCGTTGAGGACGACGGCCCTTCCAAGAAGACGAAAAAATAAGGCTCGCCCTACTTTATAGGGTATAATTCGCAGAGCTCGATATGTTATGATAGGGTGAAAAGTTTTTTGTTTTATTTTTACGGAAATGTTTGTCTGGTATTTGTATGATATAACTAACTCGGATTGAATCTATGGGTTGTTGCTTGGGGAGTTGTGATATGACTGAGCATGAAGTTCATTGAGGTCGGGATAGGCGAATCTGGGGTAAAGTGGTGGGTTGATGTGATATGAAGGCTGAGCAAACTGAGGCATTTCGATCAATCAAGTGAATAATTGCGGTCCAATAGCACACTACAGTACTGTACCGTCCTCGGTGGTATGAGTGAAGAGTGCAATTGGCTTCCCTATCGAAAAAGGGAAATAAAGTCCCAGAAGGAGATCAATTGGATGGTTAGGGTAATATGATAGTAAAAGGACAAGTGCAACCAAAAAAAAACCAACCTCGGTCCTACCCTCATCACGTCATCCGGGAGCTTAAACCCTCTATTCCCCACCATTTCGACAAAACCACCTAAAACAAAACAAAAAGTCTCTTAGGTTCGTTGACCATCTGAATCAAGCACCTTCTCTCATCCCTTTACCCCTTTATCCCTTTATCCCTCCCCCTCCCTTCCACGACCAACAAACGAACGGGCCAGAATGCTCCTAATAGGCCTAACCGGCTCCATCTCGACGGGAAAGTCTACCGTATCAAAGTTTCTCTCGAATGACCACGCACTCCCAGTAATCGATGCAGACGAGCTCGCACGGAAGGTGGTGGAAGTGGGCACGCCGGGGCACACTGCCATAGTAGGGTACTTTTCTGAAAGCACGCCTGGCCTACTGAACGAGGATGGGACACTCAACCGCGCGATCCTAGGCCGGCGCGTGTTTGGCGACGACCCAGAGAGGAAGAAGGATCGGGGGGTGTTGAACGGGATTGTGCACCCGCTTGTTAGGAAGGAGATGTTGGTTTCTTCTTCCTTTCCTCCCCTTGTAGACTTTTATTGACATAAGGGAAACTGTAGGTATAAATCAATAGCATACCACTACCTCTCCGGGGCCTGGGCCGTCGTCCTAGACATCCCGCTACTCTTCGAGTCCTCCTTGGATCTAATCTGCGGCGCGGTCCTCGTCGTCTCCATTTCCTCCCCGGAAGTGCAGCTCCGGCGATTGCTCGCCCGTGACACCCACCTCACGCACGAAGACGCGGAAAGGCGCGTGGCGTCGCAGATGAGCGTTCAAGAGAAGGTCGAGCGGTGCGATAAGGTTTTTGGTGGTGCGCGAGGAAGGGGAGCGGCCATTTCGAATGATGGGAGTTTCGAGGAGTTGCGGGAGGAGGTTACCAGGGCTGTGGACAGGTTGAAGGCGGGTAGGGATGGGTGGTGGAAGTGGATGCTTTGGGGGTTGCCACCGGTGGCTGGGGTCGTTGGGGCGAGGGTTGTCGCAGAGAATTGGTGGTGGAGGGGGTGTTGGCTTCGGGAGAGGGAGGGGGTTAAAGCGAAGCTGTAGCGGGGATCAGATGGGCTTTTTATTTCTTTATTTTTTTGTTTGTTGGAGCTTGGGAAACTTGCCAACAATTTTATAATAATATTATCATAGAATACCTTCATCTCCCCTCTCTAGAGAACAATCCACGCGCAGAATTTCAGCCTTCCAAATCCCTCTCAGCAACTCTCACCTAGCTCATCAAAAACACCCACTCTCTACGAAAAAAACCCCTTTTAGCCATAGCACAAAACCTCTTCACCACACCTCACTCACTGTAATACCCTCCCGGGGTCCACCCAAGCCAAACCAACAAGATTCTTCAACTCTAGCCCCACAAAAGCATCCGACTCGAGTGACCCACCATGACCCTACCGAAATTACGAACGACCAAGAGAAAAAAGCAAGGAAAAAAAACTCTACGCGAAAGGATACATACATCAAAGCTCAAGGGTCGAGTTTTACAGCTTTAGAAAGCCATCACGGGGCCTAGATACATACTCGTGCCAAGGTTGCGGCGGGTGGCCGCAATCCCCGGATGTTCGCGGGCTCACAACCTGGGCCACTCAAGAGAGTGCCTGCCAGCTCAACACAACTTCAACCTCGATTGCTCTTACACCCAGCTCCTAACCTCTTGTGACCTGTCACATTTGGCGGATTGGCGTATCAGGTTCCATGGTGGCTATCTCGCGATGGCTTCATGTCTTTGTTCAGAAGCCCTGGTGTAGACCTAGTCGCAACGGGAGTGGAAGGATGGATTCACACCATGTTTTTAGAGCAGTGTCAACGGTCTGGGGGTAGGGTGGAGCTGGTAACGGCTTCCATCAACAGGGTTATATGGCCCTCAGATTTTCCTGATTACCAACTGACACGTTCTCATGAGGGTTCAATTCCTTCAACCTTGGTTGTCCGTTGCGCTAATGTGAGTAGTTTTCGACATGAGTTGGCGTATCGAGGCGAGACCCTTCCGTGTTCAAGTCATGGAGTCTGTGGACTGGGCACCTGTTCGAAGCTCGCGGTCGGAGGTGAAAACTTTTTCGTGGGCATTAAATTATGACCCCGCACTTGTTGTGCTTGCAAGAGAGTACCGTAAACAAGATGTACCAGATTACGAGTGAGGCCAAGCCAATATGTGTGTTTTGCTGAGAATGTGAAAGGTCAGCCCTGGGCTCGGCTATAGGTCGTATCCTGTGTGAAGAGAAATCTGACAGGGAGTTTGGTAAGTCTGATTGGCTCTTGATCACCCGCTGGGTGTGGGGGCGATTGGGCTAGACGTGGTCGGCCTGCTGGGGCAGTAGCCTAGTGGCCCTGAGCAGGTATCGCGAAGCGTGTGTTAATAGCGCTTGTGAGGCGAGGTGGTATTCTTAGCTGCTACGAGCTTTGATATCAGCCCGAGAGGACAGTTAGCGCACGTCGGTCAAAATTCGGCTGATACATGTTGTTGATTTGTTTACCACTTGCAGAAGTGTTTGTCTAGGATGGATTATTCCTCCAGATCAAGTGCCTGTAGTTAAACGGATTGGGGATGTGTTAGGCTTTTGGCTTAAGGAGTAAACGACACTGTGTGAGATGCACGTAGCCTTTTTAGAGGTACAAGGCAAGTAACGTAAGTTAAGTTTACTGCCCGTATTCTTGATATGCTTGTGAGTTGTGTCTAAGAGATTTGGCTGTAACCCGTAGCGTCCTTGTGGCGGAGGGATTGGCGGGCTGAACACCTTGGCATGGCGAGCTTGTGTGGAAGGAGAGGAGCGGCCTTAACTAAGAAGAAAGTGAGTCCTTTGGTGGTCATGACACTGACTACGCTTTTGCCGGGCGTCTACAATTGGGGGTTTCCCGTAAGGGACATGATGTTATTGTTAATTCAGCACCATTTGCGCAAGTAGGCGGATTGGGAGCATCCCCCCAAAGTGTTGAGACAGAGGCTGGAAGGGGAAAGGTGGGAGGTGGAGGTGGAGAGGGATGGGAGAGTGGGTTGGGGGGTTAGAGGGGGAGGGGATAAGGGGGAGAGAGGAAAGGTATGGGAGAGGGGTAGGGATGAGAGGGAAAGGGAAGCGCTGGTGGGGGTGAGCGATGCGAGTAGGGATGGGAAGAGAATAGGAATGGGTGGGGGGTTGTGGGTGGGGGGTGAATGTATTTTGAATTGGCGAGTGTATGGAGGCATGGGTTTAACGGTGGAGGAGGGAGAGATGGGAGGGGTGGGGGAAGTGTTGAGACGGGTGTTGGGAGAATATAGGGGGAGTAGGAGGAAGTTGGTGGTTGGGGTAGATAATTGCGGGGTGGTGGAGAGATTAAGGAAGGGTAGGGGTTTTTGTAGTGAGTTGGAGAGGAGAGTGAGAGAGTGGGGTAGGAAACTTGTGGATAGAGGATGGGAGGTGTGGGTGGAATGGGTGCCAGGGCACATTGGGATAGAGGAAAATGAGATGGCGGATGAGTGGGCGAAGGAAGCGGTGTGGGAGGAGAAAGAGGGAGATATGGGGGATATTTTGCGTTGGGGGGAGTGGGAGAGTAGGAGGAGGGAAGAGGAGTGTAGAAGGTGGAAGGAGTTTTGGAGAGAAGGGAGGAAGGGGGAGGAATATTTTGGGAGTGGCGGGAGGGGAGGGGAATTGGGACATGGGGGGAAGAGATGGGAGAGTAGGATGTTGGTTTGGTTGAGATCGAATCATGGGGCGATGGGAGCGGCGAGGTATAAGGAAGAGAGGGGTTTGTGTAAGTGTGGAGGATATGATGAGAGGGATCATTATATATTGTACTGTGGGTTGTGGGAGGAGGAGAGGAGAGATGTTTGGAAGGGTTGGTGGGGCGGGGTTTGGGATAGGGAGGGGTGGGTGGATATGGAGAGGGTATTGTTTAGCGAGGGGGGAGTTAAGAGGTTGTTGGAGTTTGGTAGAAGAACAGGGTGGAAGGATAGGGTGTGGCTGAGTGGGAGGTGGAAGGGGGAGGAGGGAAGGCTAGGAAGGATGATGGTGGAGAGGGTAGAGGGGGTGGGTGGTTGGGTAGGGGGTTGACGGAAGAAAGGAGGAGGGAAAGGAAGAGGGTGGCGGGGATGTTGTATCAGAGAAGATACCGGGAAAAGAAAAGGAGGGAGAGGGAAGGGGCTCAAGGGATGTCACCCATTGCAAGTGACATAGCTGGTGCTGCTTTCGTGGATAGGAGGTGTGTGAGAGTGGTGAAGGGGAAGGATTGAATTTGGAATAGGGTAGGAAAGGGGTTTTTATTTTTGTTTTATTTTTGAGTAGTTAGAAGTAGGGCAGACGAGGTGATGAGCCCACAGAAAGCCCGAAGAGAAAAAAGAACTGAAAGAAAAAAAAGAAAAAAAAAGCTCAACACAACTTTGTGGCTTACCATAGAAACTCTGTGGCTCAACACAACTTTGTGGCTTACAATAGAAACTTTGTGGCTCAACACAACTTTGTGGCTTTGTATAACTTCATAATATAGTATTTTTGTAATATAATTTATATACTTGAATAAAGGTTTTCTCAAAAGGTTTCAGTTCACATCTCACAATATTTATCACACGACCAGTTATGCCTCCAGCACCAACCTTTATTCTCCCAAGCGAGCGGGTAGAACCCTATTCCGACATTGAAATATGAATTCAAGCAGCAATTACCTTTATTGAGAATGGTCAGAATGCATATCCTAATATTGCAGCAATCGCACAAACTTATGAGGTTCCAATTACACAACTCCGAGCACGTCCGCAGGGCCGGCCCTCGAGGCAAGAACGGCCAGCAGCAAATTATCGGCTTTCAGAGGACCAAGAACTGGCAGTTTGCCAGTATCTTGACCGATTGGATGCTATAGGAACCAGTGCCAGACTTCAGATGGTTACCAGTACAGCAAATACAATTCTTAGAAATTCTCATGATAGTATTGGCCTAGCACCCATAGTTGGTGATCATTGGGCACAACGCTTCCTAAATCGACATCCGGAATACTTTATTCGGAAGCAACAAACGATTGATGCAGACCGTAAAAATGCACACGACCCAGCCAATATTCGTTCCTGGTTCGAGAAATACAATGCTGTCTGTCAACAGTATCATATTCACCCAGGCGACCAGTACAACTTTGACGAGACTGGTTTTCGTATTGGAATAGGCAGGGACCAGTTCATTATTACAAGGGACCCAAATTATCCAGTCTATCTGGGTAGTGCTACTAATAGAGAACTAGTCACAGTTTGTGAAACAATAAGTGGAGATGGGGTTGTACTACCTCCTATGATCATTGTTCCAGGAGTTATTCACCAGCAGCCCTGGTATACTGGGACCAGTATACCAGATGATTACCTTGTCGGCACTTCTGAAACTGGATATACGAATGACGAACTAACCATGAAATGGCTTCAACATTTCCAACGATTCTCCTACCAAAGACTTCGTGGACCATATAGACTCTTGCTCCTGGATGGATTTGGCTCTCATTTGACCAAGCAGTTTCTGGACTATTGCGATCATGATAAGATTATCGTATTCTGCCTACCTCCCCATACAAGCCACGTGCTCCAGCCATTGGATGTAGTGGTTTTTCAACCCTACAAGCATTACCACGCTGAGGCAGTGGAGGCAGCCACTCGCTTAGGCTGTGGCGAGTTTGACAAGGCTGAGTTTCTCGATCAAATTGATGCTATTCGCCAACGAACCTTCAAGGCATCTACAGTTCAATCAGCATTTAAAGCGACAGGTCTTATTCCTTATAACCCTGATATTGTTATATCTAAGCTTCGTGAGGTTCCTGTTAGGCATACCGGAAGGCTTAGCCTTCCATTAGTGAATAAAGACCTATAGTTACCCTACCTTAGGATTCTGAGTTCAAAAGGACAAGCCAACACCCCCCTCCCGCACCAGCGTTGGGACGGCGCTACATCGGCAGACGCCGCCGTAGTTGCGTCCCCTCACCAAAGACATGGTCATTGGAGCCCTCCTCGTGACCCCGTATACGTCGCGGCCATCCGTCCGACCGGATCCCGTTCGCAGGATATATGAGGGAAGACCTTTGGCGAGCTTATGCAAGTGGTTAAAGCCAAATCGGTCGACGTCGCATAATGTTACTGAGCACTGAAGACAAGAGTTGCGAAGGTGGTCACTAAGTAACGGGACGTTTTTACGGACAATGGTTAGGCAATACATTCTATACTCCACGCTCTCGCGATGAAAGTCGCAGAAGTGAATGGTATTGTCGGATGAG
>Ga0307509_10005906_pt1 | contig 16753 bp, 12 predicted proteins | sample 10_EM_MG_FD_202245 | JGI IMG/M metagenome (GOLD analysis project Ga0307509, IMG submission 202245) | Populus trichocarpa ectomycorrhiza microbial communities from riparian zone in the Pacific Northwest, United States - 10_EM | ecosystem: Host-associated > Plants > Roots > Unclassified | place... | reverse complement strand
TAACGGCGCATTCTGGACACTGATGCCATTGTGTTGTTTGTGTTATGAAAAGATTGAGATAGAAAAATAGAGAGGTCAAATGAAAATTCCCCTGATTTTCTTTTTTTGATTTTCTCATGTTTATGATATTTTTATAATGATGGGGAGCCATTGAAGGTACCTCAATGTTTTCTTTTTCTTCTTTTTTTCCCAGTTTTTATTGAACTTATTTTCTTGGTTTGAAAATGTATTTTGGGAACATGGGCTTGAAGGGTTTTGAATTCATTATTATACACAGGGGCCTCATAACATTAACATTTATTATTTGGTGTACTTGACCAATTCCTGATGTGATTATATTCAAATGTTTGGATACCCATTTTGATGTTTTGGATAAAGCTATGTTCTTTGTCTGTTTAATCTGAAAGCCTCCACTTTTTTTTCCTCCAGCCTTTGAATCCCTTTGAATGTGTTATATTTTGCTCATTGTTGCCTCCAATCAATGGTTTTCTCGCAGATAAGAAGGAAAAAAAATGGTGCTTGACCTTATTACTATTACTATTATAATTATAAAAGGTGTTTATGAACATTCGAGAGCACAAAAAATTGGCCTTGATGTATCTGCCATATTATGCCTTTCATATAGATATAAATCTACTTGCACTTTTAGTTTGAATTAATTCTCTTTGTTCTACTTATTTTTAACAGTTATTGAGACCTATTGCTCTTGTTTATTTGGAGTCTAAGAAAGATATCTCTGTTCCTTTCCTAAAATGGGAATAAGCTTTTCATGTCCCCTTGCTGAATTGGATGGTCCTTTTGACACTGTTCTTGTGAGATCAGTTAGTTTTGGGAGTGAAGACGCGGGGAATGCATTACAATCTGTTGGTTTTAATGGCTGTGACTCAGATCCTGATTCGATGAGATCATATGGTTCAGGAAAGGTGATATTTGAAGAATGCCCTGGCTTTAAGGAGAGGGAACTGAGTACTACATTGTCCTTCAAAAGTACTACCTCAGACATGGACGTGCTTGCTAGATCAATCATAAGTCCTAGAGTTGGAGAAAGGGGTAATCAGTTGACAAGATCAGATAGCTTGCTTGACAAAAAACTCCACTCATCATTGCCTGGGCCAGGGAAACAAAGACACCAGGCTGCAGTGACGTTGCAGAAAGTCTATAAAAGCTTCAGAACCAGGAGGCAGTTGGCTGATTGTGCTGTTGTTGTCGAGCAGAGATGGTTGGTATCAGTCTACGTTTGCAATTCCTTCTGTATATATTTCGTTGTGGTATATCTCCTTTTTCACTGAACTTAATGTTCTTGCAATGTGTTTTGTAGGTGGAAGTTGTTGGATTTTGCAGAGCTCAAGAGAAGCTCCATATCTTTTTTTGATATTGAGAAACCTGAGAGTGCAATTTCACGTTGGTCAAGAGCAAGAATGAGAGCTGCCAAGGTAAGTTCTAAAGAAATTGATGTATCTATACAGATAACATTTTGTTCTACTGCATTTCTGAGTGCCAGGATTCTTTATCCTTTGCAGGTAGGAAAAGGATTGTCAAAGGATGCAAAGGCTCGGAAACTTGCTTTACAGCATTGGCTTGAGGCAGTAAGATCAAGTCTTGAAATAGAAACTTGAAACGAAGTTACTAGTTTACTTTGTCTCGTATTGATCTTATTCTTCTTTCTAATAGATTGATCCACGGCATCGTTATGGACATAATCTTCAATTTTATTATGTCAATTGGCTTCACTGTCAGAGTAAACAGCCTTTCTTCTATTGGTAAGTTTTTTTGAAATTGAAGACTTGCATATGACAAAGTCATCTTTGCTTCAGGATAAACATTATTCACAGTTGATACCAATCCTCTTAAACCTGCAGGCTCGATATTGGAGATGGGAAAGAAGTCAACCTTGATAGATGTCTTAGATCAAAGCTTCAACAACAATGCATAAAATATCTTGGTCCTGTAAGTATTAACTTTTATAGTCATGAGAAGACTTGCAAAATTTGGTGGTTAGTATAGTTACTGCAGTTTTCTGCTTCAATTTGAATACAGTCCAAAGCCTGGAACTTGAAATGGAACGTCCATGTTTTATAAATTCTGCTAAAGTCTATCATCTTTTTTCCTTCTTCTTTCGCTTACCCAGCTGTTAAAATCTACTTACAAGTAATGTCCATCCATCTTTCAGATTGAAAGAGAGGCTTTTGAAGTAACTGTGGAGAACGGGAAATTTTTATACAAACAAAGTGGGAAACTTATCTGTACAACAGAAGGACCCAAGGATGCCAAATGGATTTTTGTTCTCAGCACATCGAAGACCTTCTATATTGGTCTGAAGATCAAGGGCACATTTCAACATTCAAGTTTCTTGGCCGGTGGAGCCACTCTATCTGCTGGAAGATTGGTTGTGGAAGATGGTGTTCTAAAGGTAGATAGGAACTGTCTGGTGTTTTTAAGATAGCTTCACGAACTCCCTTTTTTTTCTCTGTCAATGTTACTTTTTTTATATATTTACAAGGTTCTTTCATTTTGACAGGCAGTTTGGCCTCACAGTGGCCATTATCTCCCAACCGAAGAAAACTTCCAGGCATTCATGTCTTTCCTCAGGGAACACAACGTGGATCTAACTGATGTAAAGGTACGAAACTATTAAGTTTGCTTTCAGTAACTTCAATGAAGTTAGCATCTGCTAGAAACCCAAGAAAAGAAGGTTCCTCAACAGCACACTATCAGCCGGCAGCATCCAAATTAGTAACATTTTCCATGAATTAGGGTCGTTATGAACATGGAGGTCTCCATCAATTGACGTTGGTAACAAATTCATCTTTGTAGTAAGCCAAAAGGCTCATGCCGTTCTTTTATGTGGGGACTTTGTGCACCAGGGTTCATAGCAGATCAGTTATTTGTTTTCGAGCTGTCATTTATGCATTTTCAGAAATATAGACGTGAATCATTGATGCACTTCTCTTATTCTCTTATATATTCAGGAAAGCCCAACTGATGAAGAAGACGAATCCATTATCAAAAAGGACATTCATGGTAGTCTCCGAGACCAACCAGATGCAGATTTACTCCGAGTCACCGGAGCAACAAATGTTGAGATCTTGGCTCCAGAGGACACAGATTCAAGGAAACGAGATTCTAATGTGGCAGAAAATGCTAATCTGCACGCATCAAAATTGTCACGTGGATTACAATTAAAAATTACTGAACTTGAAATACCAACAAGAGGAGATGTGATCGACACTTTCAAAACAGAAGAACTTGGACCAAGCTGCCAGGCAGAAGATCCTGATTCTCCTGGAGAAGATGGTTATGAAACGGCAGAAGATTCATTTTTGACAGAGGAAGACTTCATGATTACTAAACTTAATTTGTTTGACAAAGATGATGAAGAAGAAGAAGACGAGGAGCCTGTCCCCAAAGAAAAAATCCTGAAGAGGATAGATTCGCATAAAGGAATGAAATCGTATCAATTGGCGGAGCACTTGTCCTCTAAATGGACCACTGGTGCAGGGCCACGGATAGGATGCATGAGGGATTATCCATCGGAGCTTCAATTCCGGGTTTTAGAGCATGCAAACCTGTCACCAAGAACAAGAAGTGATAATCCATCACCACGGACCTCATCTCGGTTTAGCCCGAAGGTTTCATCACCAATGGTTTTGACGCAAGCCTCATTGTGTAAAGAAACATCATCCAGAAGTCCCCTTGCCCCAGACCTAGTGTTGTTTTCACAAACAGCAAACCCTTAGACTATGTTAGATCAAGAATTTTTCTTTTGCTGATTTATTAATAGTGGGATAGAAACGATACAGGGCATTCTTTGTATTTTTTTTTATACTCCATTCTGTATACCTCTCTTTTGTGGAGATACAAAAATGGAATGAAAAAGAAAAGGGCTTTGCAAGGTTCTTTGCTGTCCTTATATTCATGACAATGGGTTTCTTTCATTCTTTAAGTTCCTTCGATTTCTTGCAATCAGTTTGTGTGCTTTGAGAACTTTGAACATGCCAGGAATTTGGATGGCGGAATGTTTTTGGCAACCTGCATGATTTCTGGTCCATAATATAGTCCTCCGAAACCAGTTGAACTACACTTCACCACATTTCTTGGCATCATCTGCAGCATCTAAAATACCTTTAACTAGTTATGGTGAAATAGTTGAAGTGAGGACAGGTGAGATCTTACGAGAGAGAATGTGAAGTCAGTCCTAGCCTTCCACTTTTATTAGGCAAAATAGCTTCTTTCAGAACACAAACCAGTACCTCGCGGCTGCCAACCTAAAGCCTGAACCTGGGAGTCCTGAGAACAGACCTTTCAAGCAAAAGCACTGCAAAGAATTTCTTCTGTCACCAGGTTCCGCTAGATAGGTGTATCGCTACCATGAAAACCCGCTCGCACCTAGTAGTTCAAGTAGATTGCATCACTTACAGCATTCCCTGCGTTTCTTGGTGAAAGTCTCATTTACTTTTTATTTTTATTGTTTATTCTATCTCACTTTACATTTTTAAGTTGGATTTCTCATGCGCAGAAGATCCAAGTCAAAGCCCGTGAGAGCAAAGAATTTTCATACGATTCAGAAGATAAATAAAATCTCACAACTTTTTGCTATCGAGGAAGAGACTGGTATAATGACACAAAGTGATGCTAATTGCATGTTACAGATTACAACAATAACTATTACGTTGCAAAATAACAGATATGTGAAGTACAATCTCTCTCTGAACTCTGAATTCCGGGAAAAATATCAAAATTCGGCTAGATAAAAGGAAATATGATGTATTCAGCATAAAAGAGATTCCATATAAACCGATAGAACCCTGAGATTGCCTCCTGCAAATGGAAACATGAATATAATCAGGACAACTGAAAAAATTTCTCAGTATTTGTATTTGGTGAAATCATATCCAACTGGTGGAGTGTGTTTCACTGTTATAGCCTAATTGAGAATCACGTCGAATTTCAAACCAGTTGCAAATTTTCTAGAAGCTGCACTGAATTCACTGTATAAGCATGATTGGGCTGGCTTATCATAATTAAAAACAAGTGGCAAAAGGCTAAAATTGCAAAATTTCCTCAATCAAGCTCGACTTATTTTCTCAAAATGTCTGCCAATGCAGCAGTCTCTGGACATAGTATGCAGACATGATCAATTCACTATGTTCTGTAAGTAACAAGTAAATAAAGCAAGACAACAGAGGCCAACAGAACAGTGAAATAGAAGTAAAAATTTTAATAACAGTGTCTGCGATGATTGTAAGAATCTATGTTCTTTTTGTTTTGTCCAACAGGAAGCGTGCTTCCCTTTGATACATTTCCCATTAAACGTGAAAGTTTAAAACTAGCATATTAGATTAAAAAACAGTGGAAGACTTTCTGTTATAAAAATGAATCATATTAAGTACCCTCAGAGCAACAAGAGAACTCCTTTACTTTTCTGGAAATATGATTCGTGTATCTAGAAGGATATTTTCAATGTACATATTTCAGTGCCCCTCGAATTGAGAAAATAGAAAAGGCACATGTTTATATCAGTGAAATTGTAGTTCTAAGTTGAATTAAATTCATTGCCTAAAGGCAAAACCTAACCCCTCTTTGATTTTGAGTCAAAATAATTGCTGAATAATCTCCTATATATATGAAATCCTCCATCCAAATTGCGACTATAGCAGAAGTTTCAAGACCTTGTTATAGACAACATGAAACTAGGCATTACCTTTGTGTAATTTGCTTGTTCCAACACCCACATCTGAGACAGGTACAAAAAGGATGCATGTAAGAGGAAAAAACATAAGTAAACATTTTACACGATCCCAAAAAAACCAGCAACCAGCAGAAAAGATCTATCGTAAACAACAAAGCACTAGAAATTAAATGAACTGTGATATCCATGCAACTCTTCAGGTCTGTATGATGGTATATTGACAATATTGATTCAAAATATATACAGGTAACATTCACAATTATGATTGAAATTCATCACTTGTACAGAAAATGTTTGGATCAACAATCAGAATTCCTCATTGCTTATCATATTTAAACATTGTTCTTGATGTTTAAGAGATCGTATGTTTGTTGTTGTTTTAGTTTTAGTAAGGGGTTCCATCCAGATCAACCTGGTCCAAGATAAGGATCAAGCCGATCTCCATCCCATTTTGAGGAAAAAATCAATACGCCAATTTTGCAAATAGTGAAACTTTAGCAAAACCAAGCACACTTATATGCTGATTTCTGTGTTTTGATTCCCTGATCTATTGTGCACATGGAAACCCAGTAGGGATTATGGTCAGTGGCAACAGTCTGAAGGTCATTAATATCATCAAAGACTACCATTAACAATGAGGAACTTGCTCATGCTCCAAGATCAGCAAGCTAATAGTGAAAAAGTTTTGAAGGCAAGTTTGGCTTATTCCAATTCCACATCCATCTCACAGGCCCATCTAATCACTACTTCAAGAGCATAAAAAGCTGGATGAGAAGGCCTTCCTAGATGGAACCAGTAACCTCTCCATGGAAAGGCACATGATGATGCCAAAGTCAATTTTTTTTTAAGAAACCATTAAAAATACCAAAATTTAACAATGAGATCCCATGGAAAGAGCAGAAGCACAAATCAATGTCCTCATAAGAATAAGCAAATTAATGAGAGCTGCAAGAAGGAATTGATATTTATCTTGCTGAATAAATAAATAAATAAACTAGCAGAATAAATCAAATGAACCATACCAGCTAAGAACACACACTAAAAGTCATCCTAGTCACAGTGCTAATCAACATGGTTACTAATACCATGAAACACACCTGGAAAACCAAGCTCAGTGCAAGGATTGTATGTGCGGGTATCATTAGGCTACGACTGAAATCCTGTAAAAGATGCAAGTGGAGGGGTTAAGTTTGCCTTCATGGAAGAAAACTCAAGGAGTTAGGTGGACCTTCAACTAATACTATGAGTTCCGTATAAGCACAGGAGCAGCTTCAAGGGAAACTTATACCTGAGGCATGTAAATAGCTGCTAGTACAGCTCCAACATAATTCACCAGTAAAAGCCCAGAACCAAGAAATGCAATGTTTCTGACTCCAAGTTTAGTTGCTAAAGTTGATATGTTATATCTGCAGTGACAATATTCAATGAGATATGAGATCACATGTACATGTTTAAATTAAAACATACAAGTGTTTGGCCTCTAACAAAATAGCAGGGTTATTTTGGGTGTGAGAGAAAATGAAGTAAAAAAAACATTGAGGGAGGAACATAAAATAAAATAAGGTTTAGGAGGAACTTTGAATAACTATTAACTGGAATGTTGCTTATCAAGGTCATAAATGTTTTACTACACAGGAAGTAGGCATACCACAAACATGAGGAAAATGCACTATTAATCACCTTGAGTGAGTAAATTTCTAGAACTTACTTGCGATCCCCCTCCACATCTGGAAGATCTTTTGTTATGGCAATCACCAGTGCAAACAATGTGACAAAGGTTGTAATGAATGCCACGGGTGAGCTGCAGGTACAAATAGAAGTGAGAACATGAGAAAACTCATCAAAGATTAGAGAATGGGCACATGTGAATTACCAAATTTGATAGATTTTCTGAAGTGTTAAAGCAGAAGGTTACTTTTACACACTCAGTCTAAATATAATTGCTCTTTTTTAACAGTACAGCCAATACCTGACTTTCAGGAGAGGTTAAAAGTTGCAACTTCTACAGACTCAGATGCTATAGTGCACCTCAAGCCAGGGAGAAGTTGCAGCTTAAGGGTTTATAACAGAAGAACTGCCTTGCTGACTTCAGGTATGCCAATTGATCAATTATTAATCCATTAACTAGTAATGGAGAAATTTGAAATGGTTTCACCCTTCAACATGTTTGCATGAAGGGCTGGTCTAAGGGCTTGAACCTGCACCCTTGTGGTTGCAAGCCAAAGACCTTTACTACTGCACTGAGCAATGGCGCCCTTGTCAGTTGATCAATGCATTAAAGAAATAACTCACACAAACATGTGTTGAAAACACTAAAACCAACTGAATAACCTATTTTATTTATTTATTCTGTCAAAGATCTACCCAACTGTGTATTGACTGCATGTCCTCAGGAAGCCTGAATCATCACCGTAACTCCAATTGTTTGATTGTTGGAGTCTAACAAGACATACAGATGCTTTTGAAGAATTCATATTTGGTAGGAATGCATAATTTTGTAGCATTTTATCTCAACCAAAATATGAAGCAATATATGATTAAGGTAAAGTACCTCCATTCAAAAGGAAGTCCGAGGGCGGCTCTGGTTGCATGATACACGCCAAAATTGAGAAGAAAACCCCGTACCTGTGATATTGTATTCTATCAAGGTTTCATCCAACTGCTACAATTTTTGAGAGGCACTCATGTCATTATGTTTATCTAATTTGCAAATAAAAAATATGCATCGATATGTTAATAATATTTAAGAGGGTGGTGTTGGAGTAGCATCTGAACACATCCTTTCTATCTTAAAAACGTTTCTGACACCATGCTAATGTCAACTATAAGTGAACCAATACAATGATCATTTGCTTCCCTGACTTATTTAATGAGTTACTTCTTTTTCATCAACTGGAGGAATTATTTCATTTTCTCAGGGCTTAACCCACATTCATGTTCATATAAGAGCATAGAGCAAAAATCACCATCTTTTCCTTTGTCATCAATTTTGTGGCATAACTTATGATCAGATTTAGATGGTTTTTTGTTTTTCCAAACGTCATTCAATCTTCTGTTCTCACCAAATTCGAAATACCCATGGAGAAGATGACAAACACAGCACAAGTTTAATTGTTGAAAAAGAAAAGGAGGAAAAATAGGAAGTCATACCGTGGCAATTATAAGAAATGCTATGACTGGAAATCTCTTGAATCGAAGTGGAGGAACTGAATAGATGGTGCCTAAGAAAAGGCCAAGACAGTAAAGAGAAGTGATGAATGGACCAAAGTTTAGTCCTACAATCAGGACCCCAGCTACTGCAAAAAATATCACCAACAACCATGCAGATTGAACTGAAAGATCTCCTGCAGCTATAGGTAAATAAGGTTTGTTAACCCTGCAAAATAAAGAGAGAGGGGTCAATTAAAAAGAATTTTGGATCCAGGTACGGAGAATTTTATAAGAAAATTGTTTAAAATTGAAGGAAAAATCCTTGCATATACCATATAAGACTGTTGAAATGGCCTAGAAAAAAGAACATGGACAAATTTTTTAGTCAAGTCCATCTAGCACTATTCTCTTGGTTTTCTCGGGCAATGAAATGCCTTTCAAGATATTCACTAATCATTAAATTACATGGCTTAAACTAATATTTCTTTGCTTGGCAAACTCTAACAGGGACCTACTTGTTCTAGGTCTCAAGCCACAAAAATGTGTATTGAAATCCATTCTAGAGCTGGTGATCAACATTAAGGTTTCAGATTATTTCCACAACCAAGATATAATAGCTCTAAAAGAAAATAAGTAGTCAAAAGTGATGCATACTTGTCTATTCCAATATCATAGATTTGATTGATGCCGACTATATAACCATTCCCACATATTAGAGCAAAAAGACCAGAGAATGCCTTCAACACCAGAGACCACTTAATCATATTTGTGTTCTCGATCAATGCTCTTGCCACCAAAGCGCTATCAACAAATAAAATGATGACAATGGATCAGTTACGGTACTGGCATGAGTGTGGACAAGTATAAATTTATTAAGGTGGAAAAGCATATACACAAAGTAAACTTACGTAGAACCTAGAGCTGTGCCGCGTATGGTGTGAGGCCTTAAAAATCTCCAACATGCATCTTTGAAATCTGAGATTTTGTTTAACATTGGATCAGATCCAGCTGCTCCAGCTTGACTGCAGGCCTGGTAGAAGCCGGTTTCACATTAATGCCTTATAGGTAGAATCATGTGTCTCTTGGATGAAGTTAACCAAACTTGTATACGACCATGTTGATATAACCAAATTAACTCCCAGGACATGTGATGAGAAAGTAGTAAACACCAGCCAGTGACTTGAAGAAAGTAACCAACGACACCCATGGAAAACAATAAGACCACTATCCTCCATATAGCAATTTGATAAGCAAATTGATGTCTTGGCTCAAACTTTACTCAGCCTAAACCCTTTCATTTCTTCTAAAAGTTTCGGATTCATTTCGGCCTTTTCAATTAAACTGAATGAGTTCAATTTGCACATTCATTTGTATATATGTGTACATTAGCCATTCCAAGACTAACCGGCGGTTAAGTAAGCCTTTCCAATATAGATGTCCAGATCAAAATTTCAACTACAACTACAATATATGGAAACCAATCCACCGCAGCCATAACCACATAACTAACACTTGCTTAGCTTATGATGCAAATTTAAAAGGACTAAAAACCCAGTGGCTAATAAAAAGAAATTCGTATAGTTTTTATTTCTGTCTATCTTTTTCATCGAAGAAATTTAGAGATCCTCTATTTCAGGGTGCCATAACTCCAGCTGCCTGGTTGTTCTGTGAACAAAAAAGGTCGGAACAAGTAACCGTGTCACTTGTGTTGGTCAAATATGAGAGGACTCGACTTGACACAAGACACATAACTATAACTAATAACAGCAAGCAAGTAAAATCAGTAAAGATACTGACTTTTTCCAAATTATTCAAAGCGCAAATCCTATAAACATCAATCATAAAAATATTCTCATTCTTTGCTTAAGTGAAAACTATAGAGAAATAAATCATACCCAGATGGGATTCCGCCTGTAATGTCTGTTCGGTGCTAGTTTTAAGCTTCTTTTGAGACTGTAAATTTCAGTGCTTGAAGGAAAAGGTTTAGAGCTTTTGAAGAATAAATCAAATGATTTGCTTGTGGGCTTAATGGGTATCTTTGGTTGATGAGAAGAGGTGTTGCGGTGAGTGTTTAAAGCAGAAATTCCAAGAGAAGATGGAGGAGAAAATGACAGCTCCATTGAGGAGCAGAGAGAGGGAGAGTGGTGGGTGGTAAATAACAGACAATAGCAGCAGGGAGTGATTTGATTTTTGATTTTTTTGTTTTTATAGCTCGAGAGTGTTGCCCTTTTGCCCCTATATTTCTCTTCTTTGCAAACAAGTACACAATTATCATCATATAATGTATTTTTTTTTAATGAATGAATTAATTATTTAACAAAACACCAAAAGAAATGATGTTTTTATTATACACCATCTCAAGAAGCACTATTATTATTTTAGTAGTGTTTTTTTTAAAAAAAATTAATTTCATTTTTTAATATTTATTTTATTAAAAATTGATTTTCATGATTTTTTTTATTTATTTTCTATAAGATTATCTTAGTCTTATGATTTCGATTGTGAGTTTGACGGGATAGATTGGTTGACCCATGTTTTTTTTATTTTTATCCTTTAATATTTTATTGATTGAAAATCATGATTTATTTTGTTTTGCTTTCTTTGAGGTTATCCCAGTCATATGAGTCAATTTATGGGTTTGACAGGTTAACCCAAGTAATTTTTTTAGTTCTTTTTTAAAATTTATTTTTCTAAAATTTTATTCTTCAATATTAGATTGATTAGTAATTATACTTCATAATTTGTTTCAGTTTATTTTATATGAAATTTTCTCAATCACATGATTCGGGTCATGAGTTCGGTGGTTAACCCAAGTTGACTTTGGTAGTTTTTTTATCCTTTTTAATTGATTTTTTTTCTCAATTTTATCATTCATTATTGAGTTGATTAGGAATTGAGTTTCATAATTTATTTTGATTTATTTTTTATAGGGTTATCTTAGTCTTATGACCCATGTTCTGAGTTTAGTAGGTTAATCTGGGTTGACTCGGGTTCTATGAGAATATCTTGATCTTATAACCCAGGTTGTGAGTTTAGTAGGTTAATCCGGGTTGACTCGGACAATTTTCTTCCTTTTTTTTTTAATTTCATTCTTCAATATTGGGTTGATTGAGAATTATGTTTCACAATTTGTTTCAATTTATTTTATGTAGGGGTTATCATGGTCTCAAGATCAGGGTTGCAGATTTGACATGTTAACCTAGATCGATCCAATATGTTATTGTCTCAGTTTGTTTTAAGAAAATATCTTAAATTGTTTTAGTCCAACTAAGTTTTTACCAATCGTTTGGGTTATCTTTGAACCTGTCAAGTTGATCAGGTCATATTGAATCAATTCTCACTTGATTCTTCTTGTTAGAAATTAGTAATGCTTGAATAATATTTTTTATATTTGTAAAAAAATAATCTGGCCCGCAACATAATACGATTAAATGATCTAAAAGAGCCTATGCTTATAAGGGGAAAAAAAACACCCACCATGTCAGACAAAAGTATAGATTAAATACCCTTAGGAAGGTTGTTAAAAGAATGGACTCCTAGACTCCGTTAGGGTTATGATACAACCTATTTTTCATCAAAATTTAAAAATTTATTTTTTTGCTTCAAATTAATTGTTTTTAGTATTTTTGAATTGTTTTGATATGCTGATGTAAAAATAAATTTTAAAAAATAAAAAAAATATATTATCTTGATGCATTTCCAAGTGAAATACTAATGTCTTATCTAATATTTGAAGTGAAGATTATAACATATATTTTAACCCAAAAATCTAATTTACTTTGTTTTTAATATAATGCATAAACATTTTTTTTAGAAAATCATTATTATTATTTATTTAAATACTATTTTATTTTGAACAAAATCCACATTTTTTTTAGGTTAATTAGTATATTATCTTGGTAATTAACTAGCTTTCAGACACTTGTAATTGCTTCAAGTTAACTTAGGTTTGGTTTTTTAAAACAAATTAATGTTAAAAATTTAAGTTCTTTGATTCATTTTTCTTTTCAATATCAAGTCATTATTCATTTATGTTTGTAATGACATATAGACAAATGTCTCATAAATTATTCCATATACATCTTCAATTTGGTAACAACATCTTTAACAACAACATAGTTCATAATACAGAGTTCAGAGTTTAGATTTGAAATAAACTATTTAATATGGTTTAGGAATTAACATTGAGAAATAAAACTAACAATGCATCACCTGCATCACCTATATAGTTCATGATACCTAGAATATTAAAAACCTTTAACTGAATACAAAGCAAATTGGATAAATTAGAAACAAGCAAGGAAACCATTAGCTATTGAATCGGTCTTATAACAAATAATGTTTTTTGTTCTTCCTCAAATACCCAAAACAAATGTATATATTTTGGATTATCCATCAACTTAATCCCAACCTCCACTAGCTTTTCATATGTTAGGTTCATTTTTTTAAGTTCTACAATAATATCAACTTTAGCACTAACACCATTATCCATCTTACTTGGAATCATCCTTATATTCTTATTTGATGACTCAATGGCTATCTTGAATGCTTCAACCAACTCATTAATGTCAAGAACTTATGTAGACCTTTTTTTATTTTGATTAGAAAATCCAAAAGTGATTAAACCATCAGTTTTAAATAGCTTGGGATGAGTGAGGTACAATATTTAATATGGTAGGTGGTGGCACAACATAGGAGTTGTTATAAATAATGTCATTTTTAGCTACATACTCAACATTCTTCAATGCATCTCCAAGTTGAAGAAGAATATAGATGGCAAGTATATCGGGTTTAAGACCACACTCTTGTGGTGATTCTAGTGAAGTATATATATTGACAAAGATTACATAGCATTCCCTAAATTGTAGGAATTGATAATTATGACAGAAATATATTTAGCTAAACTAAAGGAATTTATGATGGTTACAATTAAGAGAAAATCATAGTGGGATACACAACTGGAACAACTGGAGTTCTATTTTAGGTAGAGATTATATATGATTGGGAGTCATAAGTGGTGGTGTTTGAATTTGATTTGAATTCTAGCTTTCCATGGTTATCACAAGTGATGCAATTGTTTTTCCACTCACACGATTTTTTTTATAAATTGCATCCAAACACTTATACAAAAGAAATGTTTTACCAAGTAGGTAAGTCTTGTTAATACATTTATGTAATCAAATTAAATACATTAGTTTGGATGTAATATGTTTAAAAACATGTGGCTTCCAAACACCTGTTTATTAAGCATGTTTAATAAGAAGAATTATGATAGACGGAGCTTCATTTTCTTCTTTCCTTTTCTTTTAGAGAATTGTTTCTCTCTCTCTCTCTCTTTTCTCTCTCATTCTCACCCAAAATCAAGCATTCTCGTCTCTTTTCATCCTGAGGTATGTTGTCTTTCTTCAATTTTTTTTGGGTTTATTAAGAGACAAAATAAAGCACGCCATTAAGGTAAGAATTTTTCATTCCTTTTCATTTTTTTGTGTTTTTTTGCATCATTTTTTGTCATTATTTTTGTTCAATTTTGTGTTTTTAATAATTTTATGAATTAATAAATGACATGAATTTTAGTTGTTATTGAAATAATTTTTGCATTATTTTGTTAAGTTTTATTTATTTTTTTCAAATTTTTAGTTCAATTTCAATTAAATGTGTAGGATTAATTTTAATTATTAATTTGTATTTATTTCATTTAGAATAAATTTTTTCAAATTTAGGATTAAAAATATTATCACTTAGAAATAATTATGTTGAATTTTAGTTGTTATTGTAATAATTTTTACATTATTTTTTTGAATTTTAGTTGTTTTTTTAATACAATTTTGTTGTTCAATTTTAATTAAATGTGTAGGATTAGTTTTAATTATTATTTTGAATTTATTCCATTTGGAATATTTTTTTGAAAATCTAGGATTAAAAATATTATCACTTAGAAATAATTGTGTTGAATTTTAGTTGTTATTATAATATTTTTTGCATTATTTTGTTGAATTTTATTTTTTTTTAATTTTATTGTTCAATTTCTATTAAATATGTAGGATAAATTTTAATTATTATTTTGATTTTTTGTAAATTTAGAATAATTTGTTGTAAATTTATGATTAGAAATATTATCACGTATAAAATGAAAATTTTCTACAAAATTGAATTATGCTAAATTGTTAGAAGAAATTGAATAAAATCAACTGATTTGTGGCACATATGATGTGTATTTGCAAGTTTAGAATTTTTGGGTAGTCTTTTGTACAAGGGAGATGCTGCTGATTTTTTTTTTATAAAAAAAATAAGAATCATTTAATTTTTTTAATCCATTAATTTGTGTAGATGCTTAGGAAAAAATTTAGTGCACGCCGCGAGGACATAATCACTGCTAGCTCTTCTAGAAGTGATGCTAATGACTATGAGTTATTAGGTGCCAACCAAGAACATGTACCGGAGGCACAGACATCAACTCACGACCTGGGCTCGTTGAGTGTGATCCCGCAATGTTGAAGGGGGGTTCCTTCACAACGGGATCCATTTACCTACAAATACGAGGCCCAATGAAAGAACAACCTTTTAATATAAGTTTGTTTTGCTTTTAGAACAACATGTTTAATAATTTTTTTAAAAAATAGTATCATTTAACGAATGCAATTTCAGGTTTCCAAACATTGAGACTGCGAGAACAATAACATCGGCCTTTAAATCATTGATGGAAATTCTATTGTTTCAATAGAGTCAGGTTTTCAAATATCCTGAATAAAAACCGCAGGTCAATGCATGGTTTTCAAGGTTAATATTAACTTCAATATTTTTATGTTAATTTGGACAGTTTATTGAAATTATTGAAAATTTTCTTTTATAAATTTTTACTTCAATGGAAAATTTGAATGGGAGAGAGCTGATAATAATGTTACGAGGAGAGTTTGAAAGAATCACAGTACAATTAGGTAAAATCAAATTTAGGATAATTTTTTTTATTACAAATATTACAATTTTATTTTTCATTTACTATCAGATAATTAATTTGTACCATATAGGTGTGTGATTTTTCAAACAAGGCGTAAAAAAACCAAAAAATATGCGAAAGAAAAGGAGCTTTCAAGCTGGAATGATATGGCGGTTTGGAAGGATTTTAGATCGTCATACGTCTCAGAGGTTGTATGGGCAGAATACATTCAACACATGATGTCCACGCGTTTCACTTGATAGTCACAGTTTGATGCAGAGAATCGGAACCGATGTGTTCACAGTTCTGTTACGATGCACACCAGCGGCTCCGTTTTGTTTGTTTAGCATGTGAAGTAGATGATACGATTTTTTTTATTACATTCATTTTTTATTAGTTGTTTTTTATAAATATATTTAACTAACAATATTTTTTTTATTGTAGGCTACGTTTCTTAGACGCGAGCCAAACCCGATGAAGCTTTTTGTTAAAAAAACATGTGTGGAGTGATGATCGCCAAAGAAGGGTACAACAGTTCATTGATAGCCAAACTCGGCACTTTGTGGTATGTTAGTTTTCAATCTTTTTTTCTTAAATTATTATTTCCTTGAATTTGATGAATTTATTTTTTCTTTTCAAGATACATATAACAACTGGTTGAAAGAGAGATACGAGGACAATCTTTCGACCCATCTGGATATCGATCTGAATTTATGGTTAGAGGTAGGATCATCCAATGGACTCGATAGAAATCAGATGTATGAACTCTCTAACATTATGGCTGAGAACTTTCAGACAACCTATAGTGCTTCGACTGTTGGATGCTCGCAATCGATTTCCAGCATTCAAAATCAGGAGTTTGTGGTGATGTTAGCCCGACAGGTGATCGGACAATTTATTTTAATGATAAATATGAACGACTCACTGTTAATTATGAATAATTCCGTCGATTGGTAATCGAGATGAGATCATAGATAGGT